>Ga0182004_10002768_pt1 | contig 13752 bp, 12 predicted proteins | sample Sormic07211540_1_FD_120479 | JGI IMG/M metagenome (GOLD analysis project Ga0182004, IMG submission 120479) | Endophyte microbial communities from Sorghum bicolor roots, Mead, Nebraska, USA - 072115-40_1 MetaG | ecosystem: Host-associated > Plants > Roots > Unclassified | place: USA: Nebraska...
AAAAAAAATATATATATATATATATATATATATATATATATATATATATATATATATATATATATATATATATATATATATATATATATATATACACACACACACACATGCGGCTCACGTGTATCATATATACATTTAATATTAAAAGGCATAGACCAAACACTTTGGGTACTCTATTTTAGTTTTTCTCATAATGTATTAGCTAGTCATTGTGATGAACATTAGAGATAACAAGTTGTACCGATTTTTTGAAATCAGCCATGCGGTTCTTCTCCCATGGTTCCAAAATATCCTCCTCAATTTCCTTGTAATTTCTCAACAATTTGATGTAGAACATGCGCAGGTATTCTGGTAGAATAGGGACCATGCTCTCATCCCATCTGCAGGCATAAAATTTCGTTAGTTTCGATGACCATTCTAATTAAGTCTGGTCGTTAAGTAGGATATCTTAATATTACTACAGGGAGGTCTCTAACTGAGTCTCATGTCAATCTGCAGGACATGCACTAGAAAGAAAACAAATCCAAAAAAATATCGCAATAATAAAAAAATCAGCCATTTAATTTGATGTAGACTCTAACCATCATCACCATAATAATATCTGTTGGCTACATTCTGTTTTCTAATTAAAAACTATGTACCCTACCTTTCCCACAATACTGTCTCACTAACTGTGTGTGTCATGGTGATAATTTTTTTTCACTAATAAATTTCATATCAGCAAGGTAATTTTTTTTGCCGTATACTCCCTCCGTATCGGATTTAGAAGTCATTTATGACAACGACACGGTCTCCAAAATACAACTTTTACCTTTTATTTTTATAAAAATATTTAGAAAAAATGATATATGTATATTTTTATGAAAGTATTTTTTATGACAAATTTATTCATATAATTTTTACTTTGTAAACTCAACAATTTAAAAATTATTGATGATTTATATTTCGAATGTTTGACCCAAACTTTGTCCAAAATGACTTCTAAATTCAATACGGAGGGAGTATCTTGTTAAATAGTGGAAAAACAATGTTTCGCCACTCGATGCTTTCTGTGTTGATTTAATATTTTGCCACAAGTAACTGACATAACGGTGATGAAAATTAGTTTTTCACAAACAACATGGCAAGTAGTTGCGAATTTAAATTTTGCCACAATATTTTCTCACTAATTGTTTGTCTTGTGATGATAATTTATGAAACTAATTAAATGTCATATTATTGAGAAATATTTTTTTGTCATAGAAATCTTGTTAAATAGTGGTAAAATAATGTTTCGCCACTCGATTTGACACTAAAGATGCTTGTGGCGAATTAATATTCTCTCATTAATATCCAATATAATGATGATGACAATTAGTTTTGTCAGTATGGACATTAGTGGCAAAGATAAATTTAGCCACATTATGTTATCACTTAATGATCCATCTTCCTGTAGTGAAGTGACAATTTATAGTAGTAGATATTAACTAGAAAATAAGCAAAATACCATGCCTTTGTATAGCTTCAGTGAGTTTCTGGCACTCCTCCAAGGTTGCGTGAGTATCGTAGGTGTCATCCATTAGGCTCAAGAATGCAAACGTCTTGGTGAATATGATTCGTGCACGGGAGTGCTCCTTCTCAGGGAACACTCCACTGGAAAACAAGTGTGTTTCCACGATGCGATTCCGAGCATAGGGAAGCTTCACATCGTTGTAGAGATCTCTCCACCATCTTTAATTTAATCATCAGATGAAATTATTAGTATTAACACACTGTCAGCTAAGAACATAAAGGAGAGAAGCAGATGACTTAAGGGCGCTGCTGCAAGAATTAATAATCATCTTGCATATATAGGGATGTGTCATGTGTGTAGTGTGTAGGAGTACTCACAAGGAGAGGTTCTTGATCTCCTCGATGTAGACAGACCTGACTATACTGAAGTCCAGCCTCGCCAACTCGAGAATTATGGCGTTGTGCTCGTCTTCTTGCTCGTACTCAGTGATGTAGTGCATGGCCTCCAGCCGCCGTGGCCAGCGAGGGCGTGGGGTATTGAGAGCGCGGGACACCTGCTCCACCATTGGTGACCTGATGAGCTTACCTTTTGCGGCCTCAAGGTGGCGCCTCGCGAAGGCGACGGCGTCATCTAGGACAGCCTCTCCAGGGACTGCCATGTGAGCTGCGTTGTACAGGCTAAGTAGTCCCTTGCTATCGGTTGCCAAATCCATACTGAAACTACCCATGGCATCTCTGAATTTGTCAAACACATCTGTAAATGATGCACGTAATAAATTCATTCATTAGAAGATCCATATATATTCCCTTATTCAGATCTAGCTAGTGAAATCATCTGCAATACGCTAGAATCCCTAGTTTTAGTTATACTTACATATGCTACAAAGCAAACTAAAACATGATACATGAATATGCATGTCAACCGGTACGGTGAGTTACCTGCTGATACCCAGAGGCCATGTTGTCTAAGCAGACCAAACCTGAGCGCAACAACATGCAGATCGTTGGAGCCGTGAAAATTATCCTGGTCTTCAGTGTGGATATGGCTTAAAGCCAAGTCAATCTCCTCATGGAAATGGTTGTCTATGCCAAGGCGTTTAAGGGTGTCCACCAGACTCAGCATGTCAGCTATGCTCATGTCTTTGCCGCCGGTCACAAACATCCGGCGCACTTGCCCCTTGAGCTCATCTGCCCTCTCTCTCATCCACTCTTCGGACCTCTGCTTTCGTAGTCACACACATATATTATATATACAGTAAAATCAAAGCTCTAAGTATAATATTTTGATATGCTATCAAATGAACTAAATATTTATACGATCGACTTTAAGTACTGAAGACTTATACTAGCTAGATATATACCTCTACAAAAAACGATTTAAAGAGACAATGGGTTTTATTTATAGACATGTACAGGCTCAATTATTTTCACTCATATCGCCGCCACTGAAAATTGATTTTCAGACGAGATCATCTATATATCTCATCTTGAGGAGGCCACCACTAAAAAGTGGGTCATTTCAGAGGCAGCCTCCTTTATCCGGGTTGCCTGTGAAAGTTTAAGCACACTAGCTAGCCTCCTCCACCACCCCTCTAGCTATTCTCCTTTATCACACACACATTTGTCTCCCTTGTCGAGAGCCATCAAGAGGGGACTGCACACACACACACCTCTCGATCTCCCCTTTTGTCACCTTGGTCGGCAATGCGTTTTCGTTGATGAGCTTGTTGGAGGCTTGGAGCTCCGATGCAAATGCATGACGATGGCTCCAACCCCTTGTCACCGGATCTTACCTCCTCCAACAAGCAACAACAGTGACGGTGGCAATAGGCATATGGACTGTGAAATCCAAGCGTCTGGATCGCCATGATGGCAGCAGGGTCCAGGGAGAGGGAGAGGGTTCCAACGCCCTAGCGACCGTGTCATCATCATCCTCAACATACTACTAAAGTTGTGCATCTATGACTTAATGTTGCGCAGGTGCCTCATTGACCGCCTCGGTCGCATACCCTAGGTGAGCAATCCAGTTCATTGATCACAATTACCACCTAGCTTGAGCATTGTCATGTCTCGTTCCACCCCTATGCTAAATATTCACTTTATATATCTCTTATGTCTCCAATGGGCTCTCTAATTATGTTTTGTTCTCTATATATACTCCAATAGCGCATCATAATTTCCATGTGTGAAAAATCGTCATTAGAAATTATCATACATTGAATTTAAAGAGTGATGTAACCTCTCCATTAGTGGAGAGCGAGAAGGGTGGTTTTGGAGAGCGAAAAAGATGGAGAGTAATTTAGACAATCTTTTGGAGCCTGATTTGTTGTTTTTTTTTCTTCTAAATATTGTGGTAAAGAATCCTACAGTGTAGATGATGCTCTGAGGCAGCTGTGCCTCTTGGTTCTTTCCAAGTGTGTAGAATAACATTTTGGAATATAAATATTTTTATTAATTTCTTGACTTTGGGATCAATATTAGACAATAAATCTTGAATTGTTTGAATTTGCTTTATGTCTAACAAAATGGGCGCGTGTAATTTAAAAATCTCAGCAAAATGTATACACAGAGGTGTGCATCCGCTGCGCGCAAGGATGGCCTTGTGTTAGGGAGCAAGCCACAGACTTTAGGATCACGAATGAAATCAAACGCCTGGATCTAATGCCTGGACCAGACAGCTTTGTCTCTATTAGGTTTCCAAGCAAACATGTCTTTAATGCGTTCTTCTTGAGTTGAGAATAGACTACTCCCTCCATCTCAAATTATAAGACGTTTGACTTTTTAACCCTAAATTTGACTACTCGTCTTATTCAAAAAAATCTATACAAACATAGTCAGATTTAAGTCATTTTTAAGAACTTTTATTAATAAATGAAGCAACAACAAAAGAAGTGATATTTTGCACAAATTTTTAAATAAGACGAGTGGTCAAACTTGACATCGGGATGAATTGATATAAAATGGTTATCTACCCTTATCACTGCAGTTTATTCCAGAACCGGCAGTGAAACTATTTCACTGCTATTTCTAGGGCCAGAGCGAGGGGGGCGAGGGTGAAACTATTTCACATCGTGGAGTTCGATCATGCGCATGAACATGAGAAACCACACTATGAAAGAAGAGGGATCGAACAACTGGCCAGAGAGACGTTGTACATCTACCACCATCAAAACAAAATCGATCTGTTCATGTCATAGTATCACTACTGGAAACTGAAATTTCCTTGTCGGTGCCAAACCGACAGCGAAATACAAAATGCTGACAGAAAAATAGGATTTTTATTTTCCTGTCGGTTCAGAAATTACCGGCAAGAAAATTTTAGTTTCTAGTAGTGTATATTACCTGTGACAGAGAAGGGGTGTAAGTCACAAAGAAGTCACCCCACACACAGGCGGGTAAGTAAGCGCCAGCCGCGGTGGCGGCAACCATTGTATTTTTGGTCTCCTTGTTAACAACAACCTCTTTTGCAGCCATATATACAACCTTACTATTACTAGTTACTGGTTGTGACTGGCTCGACTGCTCCGTATCCATATTGGCACCTCTATTTATAGTGGCTAATAGACAACATCCAAATCATCTTCCACTAGTAGCCATGTCATGCCACTAACTTCCAAACTCTTAATGCAAGCCATCTCAAGCTATATCTTAACATGCAAGACATCCATATCATCTTCCACTAATAGCCATGTCATGCCACTAACTTCCAACCTCTTAATGTAAGCTAGTCTGGTCATCTCAAGTTCTATCTCAACATGCAAGACATCCACATCATCTTCCACTAATAGCCAACATGTCATGCCACTAACTTCCAACTCTTAATGCAAGACATTCACACCATCTCAAGTTGTACTCAAAATACATGACATCCACATCATCTTCCACTAATAGCCATGTCATGCCATTAACATCCAACCTCTTAATGCAATTTCACATCCACATCATCTTTCACTAATAGCCATGTCATACCACTAGCTTTTAACTTCTCAATGTAAGTTATCCATGTCATCTCAAGTTCTATCTCAACTTAAGACATTCACATCATCTTCCACTAATAGCCATGTCACGCCACTAACTTCTAACCTCTTAATGCAAGCTATATCCACATTAACTCAAGTTTCACCTCAACATGCAAGACATCGACATCATATTCCACTAACTATCCTAATCATATTTCACTAATAGACATGTGATGCCAGTGACTTTCAACATCTTAATGCAAGCTATCCATGTCATCTCTACTTAATTTTATTTTTAATTTTTTTGGAACCTCCGTAGCTAGCTAGAACTTTAGATGATCTAAATAGACCCAGATCTAGCTAGAACATGTTAACTGTAACACCCTAAAATTTGCATCTTTACAAATTAGCTTAAATTGATTTATTTATGCCTTTATGTGAGCATTCAAATATAGGAAAAATAATAATTTTATCAAATTAAAATCAAATGTAAGGTTAGACACATGTTTATTATTTTTATTTTTGTATTGGGTGGCTCTGATCAAAACTAGAAAGGATTTCAAAATCCATTTGAAAAACTACTTTGGAAAACTCTAAAAATAAAAAAGATGAAATTCTCTCCCCTTTCTCACTTTGGCCTAAAGGCCCAACTCTCTCCCTCCCCCTTCTCCTTTTCGGCCTGCTGGCCTAGCTGGCTGTGTTACCCTTTGGCTCATTTCCTCCCCTTCAACTCCTTCTTGTTGGGTCGTCCTAGCCGATCGAAGCCCGCATGGATGCCCCCATCTCACCTCTCTCCCTCCGTGTTTGTCAGCAAGCCTAGCCCCACGCTCTCCATCGCTAACAAGCAGGTCCCACCGGATAGGTCCATCTCACACCTCTGGCTCTCTCTCCCCAATCCACTCCGCTACGACCATGTCCCCGTGTGACCTAGCATCACTAGCACAGACCAAGCCACTGTGCAGGCTGTGCACCCGCCTCCTCTGCGCCACCCATGCCAACTCATAGCCTCTCCCTTCCCCCGGTCTCTTGTGTGCCAAATCAGGCCTACCATGGCTGGCATGCCAAGCTCGATACCTACTAGACTAAAGAAAGAGTGAAAGGATAGATCCAAATTGAACAGGAAGGATGAGATATAGACCTTGAGACCTCTCTAACTCGCGCAGACCTGCTGGCCATGCCATCATGCGCTTTTCCCCCTGCATGGCCCGTGCACTCTCCCCTCTCCCCAATAGGGCCCCATGCACCATCGCTGCGCCAAGTGGTAGGGATAGAGAAGGAGAGGGCAAGGAGAGAAGGGAAGTGGGAGGGTGAGAGGATATATAGCGGTAGGGAAAGAGAGGTGTTGAGGGAAGAAGACACTAGACTTAACTTTTACTTACACCAAGAAAAATATGTACAACTATAAGTTAATTGCCTGTGAGGGAGGATGGAGGTTACCGAGAAGATGAATGGTCTTGGAGCCCTTTGTATCCATAATTGAGGTTGTTTTAGAGAGTGGGAGCGTCTACGCATATTGAAGTTGTTTTTAGCACTTTTAACACCATTTTGGATGCAAATGGCCCTGGGGCTCTTTGTTTCCTACCACATCATTCACTACGAGCAATAAATCCGTGCCTCTTCATTTGTCGTTCACTCTATGATGCAATAGAAAACAATCGTGTGCCTACCAACCGAAAATCATGCACCGGCAACCAACCGATCAATCCACATCAACACAAGTGCCATGCAAAATTCACCCCAATGCTAATGCCGCGTGCGTCCCATGGATTCAAATCTAGTGAAAAAAATTTCATAACATTCTTTTTTGGAAAGCTTTACTTTTTCGGCTGAACTCATGCGCTCATGCCCCTCTCGCCGGTTTGGTTACATGCACCCACTGACATCACGATCGATGCAAGCTAAAAAAGTCAAAACAAATAAAATTGTTATAAATTTTGAACAATGTATCTATTTTTAATTTTATTTGCACTTGTGTATTTTACATGATGAGATGAATAAAATTAGACCCTACTTGCATATGTTTTGAAGAATTTTATTGCAGTAGCAAATTATGGGTATTAACGTATAACATATAACTCATTCCAAAACTTTGAAGCACAACCTTTTTTTTCCTTTTTTCCTCAGTTTTCCTTTTATGCATGCTATCAACATATTTATTAATATGTTATTATGCTATTAATTTATACATCTAAGTTGTATAAAATAACTTATGTACATCAGTTGTATAAAATAGCTTATATATGTACACAAGTTGTGTGTCTGATAATCTTTTTTTAGATAAGTTATGTTTCATATTCTATAAGTTAATTCGTTCCTTTGTGTTTAATAAATTTGTGTACATAAGTTATGTTTCATAACTCCTGTATTTCCAAGTTTTGACATAAGTTATAGGGATTTCTACTTGCCACCGATATCGTGGACACCTCTTTGTTTGACAATTTTATGATGATAACTACAAATTTGTCTCGGATATAGTAACTTGCCCATAAATTTATCATTTTCGCTGAGGTGGCACACCACTTCAGCGTGCCAGCGTGGACTTGAGCCTCCATCTCCCAAGCTCCAATGGCACTAATAGCTGCCTGTTAGCTCCCCTATCTGCTATTGGGGCCTAACTGTTGGTACCTTCTTCAAGCCATATCCTAGGTACTATTCATCTTCTTCGTTGGGACATGGCCATGGCATGGTGAGTTTGTGCATCTTTGTGAGCAATTACACTTCATTGATCTTCGTATTCACGTACATACAAGGTGGAAATATGAAAATCAATTCAAACAACCTATTTTAGTCGTTCAAAGTTTTTTAAAGTTTGGAATATCCATACAAATATATACACGTGTAGAAATTAGGATGCGACCCTGAGTTATGCCAATGTCATAAGTACAAGTCCATGTCAGTTGGGGACACGCAAAAAACAACCTAGCCCCACGTTGCTCTCCAAAACAACTTGAGCGATGCTTGTAGGATCGCCCAGCCCACGCGTTGCTCTCTAGACTGGTGCGACCTTTGGCTTTGGGGATGGCGGCTAGCTCCAGCATCAACGATGGCAGCTGCCAACAGGAACGAGGTTGACTTCTTTAGTGGTGTGGTGGCTAGCACAACAAGTACGGGACTTGGCCATTGCCGCTCACGGGGTTGAGGTGCCATGGTGAATGCTACATCTATTGAACTAATGATGGTGATGCCTTTGAACACCGTATTCTTTCTTGGAAGTGTCCATCTATTGCCCCCCCCCTTTGTGTGGCGTGCTCTTCCTAGCTGTAAAACCTTGACCTTCTGGTCAAATGATGGTGGCACCATTGGCATCACGCCCCTCCTTGGATGCATCATTATGGAAGCTTATGCCTATCCTTTTGTGATGGTCGCCACCATCGTGGCAGGAAAGGTGAAGGTTTAACTGAGGATTCAAGTTTCTAGTGTCCATTGCTAGGGATGGTGGTCGGGAGGAGGGTGCTAGTGTGGTCATTAGAGGATTTTGCATCTGATTGGTAGTTTGGTGAGTTGTGACCACGAAGTTGACGAGGATGTTATTGTGGGAGGCGCCCACGGAGTTGGCGATCGAGGAGACCGACGTGGGAGATGTTGGCGAGCAGACTTGTGTTGTTGAGGTGACCTGCGAGGTGTGGTGGTGGGCGGTCCTGCTCAGCAATTGTTGTTTCAGCATAAGGAGGCTTCTAGCTGATGGCCTATGGCACCCATATCTTCGATGAGACCGCTAGGCTACTAGAAGCTACGATATGCATGCGTGGATCTCAATGTGCCTGAGGCAGCTCCTCTTGCATCAGTTTGGCAGCTTGCAGCGGCCTATGACGGTAGTCCTACTTTACATTGGCTACTCCAATGTGGGACAACGTCTTCAAAGATGGCGCAAGCGGATCTGATCGTAGAAGGGCTACATGGCTTGCAGTGGAATACAGCAGCTAGCCCTGCTTTATCAGCGGGCCACTCGGTGTGGGACATTGTCGGCAACGACAATGCAAGCGGTGACATGGGTATTTTTGTCTTGATAGCTTGGTCGTTTGGGGGATGGCGGTGCAGTGTAGTCACTAGTTCGTGGTGGTTTGGTGGTGGTGAAGCGTGTGTTTTATTTTTGAGTTGTTGCTCATGTTGATGTCCTATTCTGATATGCCAAAGTTATTTTTTTCTACTTCTTTGAGTTGGAGTTTCAATTCAGTACGTGTTGATCTCTCAATCCAACCCACCGGAGTTGTATGTGTTTATTTTTGTCTAGTCTAGACTTCATCTGACTTTTAATATAATCAGCAGCTCCTGCATGATTCGTTTTTAAAAAAATAGGGTGCAAACTCAAACTAGGAAAAAAATGGCAAATTACATGTGCATGCGGACTAGATTTTGTCTTGTAATGCACATGTATCTAGAATTTGTCATTTTTGGTACAAGTTTTTTTAAAGCAAGTTTATATCTCAACGTTGTATGTGTGGGTACATATTTGTATGCACTATATATGGATGTGTCAAATTTCATATTCTTTTGAACAGCCAAAAGTCGAAAATATGTTTTTGAATTGGTTTCCATGTTTGCAATTAGCATGTGGTTTCACACCAAACATTGCTTTATTTCTAGGGGCGGAACTAGCACACATTTTGAGTGGTACTCTACTACTGATGAATATCTACAGCTACAAGAAAGAAGACATGTTTTCTTTGGAAACCTAGAATTTAAAGCGGCGGCCCGTGCGCTCTCGCTTTGTGGGCATATATATGGGCATCATCATCTTGGTGTGGTTCTTCTCTCCTCCTCCCACTTTGTCTACGCCAGATTGATATCAAAGTAGGAGTAGTGGTAATCTACTCCTATCTGCGACGATTTCTTTTTAAACGATTTTATGTTCGGTTTCTCTGATCGAACTTCTCTGAACAGAATATTTAATAAAACCTGCTCAGATTAGGTTCGGAGCAACACTAACCTGCTCAGAGGTTTCTTAAGCGCTTAGATCCAGCTGGAGATTATATTATATGGCTATTGGTAGCAATCAACTGCATCCTAAATTTTGGAATATCTGAACTTCCACCTTTAGATTATTGTAGTTAAAGCCATCAGTTGAACTGTGAGTGTCATAGCATTTCTTATTCTTATCTTTGATATTTTCTACTTATACCGAAGAATGAACACATAATATCAAATTTTTAATCCATTTACATGGCGGCTATCAGGATGCAGCACACGCAGGTGGTTGATTAAGTCTGCAAGGAGTCAGAGTCCTAGGTGCTTTATTTTGTTTAGGAGATAAGTTAGTCGGTTTGGTAGCTGATGATATTAGCAGTTCCGAATTAGAATTTAGCTGAGTCGTAGGAGGAGAAGGATTATATATCAACTTGGCCTTTATGTAGTATTTTGACTCATCATCTCACATCCTATCATATGTGAGCTCTCCATAGTACGTGTGGTATATTTTGGGAGAAATGACTACAACACCAATCAGCTTATTCAGTGCAGTTGTGTTTTAATATTAGGCTTTTTCCAAAGATTTGTCCTGGTTCCTTGTGTCGTCTATCCCCTTTTGCTAGGAAGGCTACTAGCTACCTTATCTCTATACTTACATGATATAAGTTTATAATAATGTTGCATTATTGGTATTAACGATTCCTAGAGATAATACTTCCTCAAAATTTTACAAATGTATAATTGCCTACATTTTCGTCTGACGGCGATCTGCTTGTTATCCAATTAATATATCATCCGGTGAAAGAATTTTGCGAAGGCTAGTATCTAAATACTCCCTCCATCCATAGAAGAATGTAATTATAGCATGCGTGCACTAGTTAAACTATCTCAAGTTTGACCATATTTATAGCAACTAGCAAACATGCCTGTGCGTTGCATCATACAAGTCTTTGTATTGTTGCTACATGTGAATTGTTCTAACTCGTATAAGCACTATTTGTATGTCCGAGTCACGTACGAGATACAGTTGATGTGATCTAATACGTACTGAAGTGGACTCCGTATTTATCACCGTTAAACGTGAGTTGTTCTAATTCATATCATTACAAGTCTTGAGTGGGCGTGAATTCGATTTAGAAAGTAAAACAAGCGAGACTAGCATTTTACTAATTTCTTCGCTGAACTTTCATATATGCAATTCCATTACATCCTTTGATGGCAGCTTCTTTTAGCTCTCCTTTGCTACACTACACTTACTCCATGTTGTCACTCACTCATAAGACAGCCAGATGAATCACCTTATTTTTTTTACATAACTGAATAAGCTAATGGAAAAGTAGTTGTATTGGATTTGGATTGTGCTAGCATAGAAATAGAACCCACGAATACCCCCTCTGTCCCGGAAAGCTGCAACTTCTAGAGTTGTCCTAAGTCAAACTTTTAAAATTTTGACCAAATTTATAGGAAAAAATGCTAAAATTTATAGTACCAAATTAATACCATTAGATTTATCATAGAATATATTTTCATAAGGTATTTATTTATATCATAGATATTGATGCTCTTTTCTATAAAGTTGGTCAAAATTTAAAAAGTTTGACTGACACAAATTCTAGAAGTTAAAGCTCTCAGGAACATCTGGGAGTACAATTGGAAAAGAAAACTTGGTGGTAAAAAAAAATAAATAGACAATCACAGAAAGATATGTTCATTGGGGAAAATCACGGAAAAAGAAGGCACCGTAAAGTCAAGGAAACGGTTCCATTGGAAAAATTAGAAAAAGAAAAAAAAAATAAAACTTCCTGGTGGAAAAATCAGAATAAAACAACAAATAGAAAATCGCCTCTTTAATGAGATTTAAAAAAACTGATTTTGGTAGTTCTTTGGAATTTGTGGGTGCGGCAAACTTAGGAAGGCTTATGAGTAATCACCTACCGACCCAATACATTTTGGAATCAGACATATATATATATATAGTCTATCTAACTCGTATGGCAATGAGTTATATATAAAGTCTGGGTGGAAGAAACTCTCCATTATCCAGTAAGTTAGGGGAAGGTGGATGAAAAAATAGAAATTTTGCCTCTTTATAAATAGGTATAGATTTATATCTTAAATAAATTTATTATAAAATATACTCTATAACTGATCTAGTGATACTAATTATGTAAGATGAATGTTAGTATTTTCTTATATGAATTTAATCTAAGTTTGAACTGTTTGACTTCTCAAAAAATCGAGAATTGCATTCTTTTGTGGATGAAGGGAGTATAATCTATTCTTTATTCTTTTAGTACTTTCCTCATCCTGACCTTTTTATATAAAAAAATTGCATTATGTTCCATCAAATATTCAAATAAGCACATATATATTTCCTGTCATGATTTCACTCTCCCTCCATGAGTTCCGCCTTGCACACTGCATGCTAGAGCTATAAAGTTCCCACACACGGTAATGTGCAGTATCGTCATTTAGATTAAAAAAAAAAAACCCGCCGGCGGTTTGGCGGTGTGGTCTTCTGACTCTTCTCCATCATATTAGAATGTACTTAAAATGGATGTTTTAATCTCCTCAACCGATGAATCGCTGGGCTGTTTGACATTCTTACATTCTCTTAGTCGTAGTTTATGGCAGAGGGCTGTTGAGTCAGTCCTGCAGGCTGCGAAGGTTTGATCAAGGTCAATCTAAATACTTGACCGCGCATCGATCGATGCAACATATATAAGCAGGTGTGAGGTCATCTCATATAGTGTCATGTATATGGCTGCACTAGGCTTTGAAGTAACTTGCTGCAGCTAGCTCAGAGTTCTTAGCATAATTTAATTAGGACGCATAACTTCTTAAGCAAGCCTAGCTTCGTTCCTAAGGGTCTGGTTGGATCCAGGTGCTGGAGCATTTCCCTGACGTGTATATGTTGCTTGAATGAATCAAGCACATTGCGACCATTGAAAACCCAGACAGGTGAGAGAGAAATCAATCCTTAGTGCTTATTTGGCTGTACTCACTCCAGTTGACATGGGTTGAGAGGGATTAGGGTGAAAAATTACATAGGTTCGGGTGCATTCAACCAAACAAACCTTTATTTGATTTTGAACCATGGGATAAAAATTTTAACTTCCAAAACTTGGGAAATAATTGTCCAAAGTTGTTTAGCTGTATGCGGTCAAAAAAATACATAATATAGTCTAATATTGGTAATAGTATGCCAATGTCTATTAAGTCGTAACGAATTAATATATTACATCTATCGCAAACTGTAAGTTGTTCACGATTTTCTCCATATATTTTTTCTATGCATACATAATATATATATATATATATATATATATATATATATATATATATATATATATATATATATATATATATATATATATATATATATATATATTATTAT
>Ga0182004_10002769_pt1 | contig 13752 bp, 13 predicted proteins | sample Sormic07211540_1_FD_120479 | JGI IMG/M metagenome (GOLD analysis project Ga0182004, IMG submission 120479) | Endophyte microbial communities from Sorghum bicolor roots, Mead, Nebraska, USA - 072115-40_1 MetaG | ecosystem: Host-associated > Plants > Roots > Unclassified | place: USA: Nebraska...
ATGTTTATACAAATGCATAGAGAACTAAATATAGACTATTTACAAAACTAAAAACACAGCTAAAGAGTAATTTATTAGACAAATTTTTTAAGTCTAATTAGTCTATAATTAGACACTAACTGTCAAATAAGACAAAAATGCTACAGAATCTATTAAATTTTAACACCCCCAATCAAACACCCCCTCATTTGCTTGGTGTGCAGCAGAAGGTACAGTCCGCAGTTGTATTATACTCCCTCTGTCCACAAAAATATGCAATTCTAGCACAGTGTCATGTTTTAGTGTCTTAGGTTTGACCAATTATAACTAAAAAGCATCAATATTTATGATTTCAAAAAAATATCATTAGATTAATTACGAAATGTATTTTTATAATAAATTAATTTGAAGCCATAAGTATGAATAATATTCACTAGAAACTTGGTCAATGATCTACTTTTTTTGGCACGCAACCCATTGTTGCTTGTTTTCTTAGACAGAGAGAGTAATTTATAACCATACTAGATGTCGTTTAGGATAGCGACACGGTCTCCAAAACACAACTTTAAAACATTTTTAAGACAGATCTATTCATATAATTTTCACATTTACAAACTCAATAATTTTAAAGTTATTGATGATTTATATTTCTAATGTTTGACCTAAACTTTGTCCAAAACGATATCTAAATCCTATACGGCGGGAGTACAAAAGCATTGCATTCTCTGGTAACAAATGCACATTCAAGAGTTCATGCACACTATTCTCTGGAAATATAGCATCAACATTCAGCCTCCTGCAATCCTTATTTTGAGCACTAATGCTCCTAGGCGGCCTAGCTTAAGTAGTTAGCTAGGAGGGACTCCATGGCTGCATTCTTGGCCTGCACATCTTTGTACCTAATTCGATAGCCATGCCCTGTGAACAAGTCAATTCCAGTACACCATTTAATAAAAAAAAACAAATGTATAAACAACATAGAATAGATAAAAGTAATATGAAGTAGAAATGGGTTACAAATCCAATTGAAATTTGCTAACTTATAGGGATATATTTGGAGGAGTGCGTACCAGGTAAAAGCCATTCGAACTCTACCTCCAATAGTTTCCTTATGCTTTCCAGCTGAAGGCTCACTGCAAGTTTGTTGCACAACAGACAGACATAACAATCAGATTTCCAAGCTAATGGTATAATTTTTTTTTTTGAAAGTAAAATGGTAAATATTCATCGGTATCACTGGTTAGATATGAAAACTATCAGGAAGGGGATCAACACTTCTACCTGACTGTTTGCTGTACATCAGAAAGAGATTCAGGTCGTCTGATTCTTCTGACTTTGCAACATGATCTCCAGTGAACAGCACCTTTGGCGGTTTGTAATACAAGCACACCGAGCCCTAGAAAAATATTTGACTTGATTATCAAACTAGATGCAATGGGGTAACGAGCAAGGTGCTAAATCTTTTTTGAACGTAATGGCAGGGTGTCGCTAAAAATGGATTGTTACTGGTTGCGCTTGGATTCAAGTCTATTATTAGGTTGAATTTCTTACTGGGGTATGGCCTGGCGTATGGATAAATTCAAAATCTGTTCCTATGTTCCATGGCCCATTTCCTTCAAGTTTCCACTCAACATCTGCAGTAGCCTCCTCCACCTGCATCAGAATGGTTACTGCGGTAAAAGACCATCGGGACATGTTCGAAAGAGCAGAGTATACTGGGAGGCAGGAATAAATGGAACCTACATTATTAAGGCGATGAATGCTTGCTAACTACTCCCTCTGTCCCTGAAAGCTTCAATTCCTAGAATCCGTGCCAGTCAATCTTTTTTAAGTTTGACCAACTTTACAGAAAAGAGCATCAACATAAAATGAGTATCTTATGAAAATATAATTTATGATGAATCCAATGGTACTAATTTGGTACTATAAATCTTAGCGTTTTTTCTAGAAATTCTGTCAAAGTTTAAAAAGTTTTACTTAAAAGACAACTCTAGGAATTGAAGCTTTCAGAGACAAAGGGAGTATTCTTATTGTAACTTTATTTCTTTTGGAAATTTCCTCCATTTGAAGCACTATAGATTATCTAAATCACTAATCAGTTTTCAATAAGATATATGAATATCGAATGCTTTAATAGTGCCCAAACTGCAATACTTATCATGCATATTAATTAAAGTAGAAGCAGATGTATTGAAGTAGAAGCATAATATGTAGGCAGTGTGTGCTTTTGTCACTCTTCAGGATGAGGCCTTGCTAATCAACATATGAGAGCAGAGTCACAAAATGGATACAAATAACGTACATGGGGTTCGCAATTAAAATTATATTAGGAATTATGCTGTTCTATCATGTCAAATAGAAGGATATAGCGAGCAGTTCTTACATCTCCCATATGAATTATTCTTTCACATTTTAGCTGCTCAGCCCACTTCCTGTGATCCGCCACATCATCACTGTATAGTGGTAATTAGTGAGATCCCTTGAGTTTCCAATAGAAGATGACAACTACATGAAGAAACAACACAATTGTGTATGGTTGAGGTCCAAGCATACATGTGGGTCAAAAACATGTAGCGCGCTCCACCAAGCTTTTCAATATTGTTGGCCAGCTTTGAAGTATACCTTGGGCTAAAATAAAATAAAAGATATATATATATATTAAAGCATCTGTATGACTGTAACACAGAATTCTGCTTCTGAAGTACATAATCATCAAAGGGAAATTAAAAGCATAAAACTTTGTGCTCAAGGTGAACTCTGCCAGGAACATAGCCCTTTTTGGTCTCATAAAAGACTTGTGCAACTTTCTTCTTTTCTTTATAGTATAGATATACTCAGATCATCAAACAGCGGTCTTAATAGGCAATGACACGGTATACAGGCTGTTCCTTTGATTACCAATTTGTACAAAAACGTATTATTTCAAATAGAAAGAATTATATATTATGAAAATACTTTTACTGATGAACATGGAGCATCAACCTTACATTGCGAAACTATTTGATTTGGATTCCTAGCTAGTGGTTGGAGACCCATGTAGTACCTGTCAATCAGTATGTTTCCTTGTGGATGAATTACCAGGTAGGATGTTGCCCCATATGAGTCTTCAGAATTGTACCCACAGAGATAAACGCCCTGAACATTACATGTTGGTGATGTGATTGCATAGTATACCAGACTGAAGATTTCATAAATATTGGCAGAACTGTAACTACATCTTAGATTCTTATGTAATACATAAATATATATAGACAAAAAAAGAACAAGATTTCAACCACAGCTATACATATACACGGACTGAGAAAGGCCATAAGGAAAAGGAGACTCTGAAAGAATGCATACTGGGAGTAGTTTGTCGTCGATTGGAAGAGGAAACATGTTTTGCACTTGAAGGATGTCCTTTGGAGGTTTCTCAGTGTGAATTGAGGATGTTGGACAGGAGAGCAGCGCCTGGAAAAATCACACACAAAATTTAACTTTGTGAAAGATAGTGGTGTTGCAGCTAGTATATGAAGCATTCAGAGTTGAATAACAACAAGAAACAATAAGAAAGCATTCAGAGTTGGGCCAGGGCCAGCAACAGCAGCACACAAGCTACATACATGCAGCTAGGATATAATATGGGGGGAGCAGAGAAACCTGCAGGGCCTTGGTCCTCTCCTCCTCGGAGCTGGGCTGCGCCGCTACGGCGGCCTTGCCATCCACCCTCTTGAACACTTGCTGCATACATGTCGGCACGCGATGGTAGTGTTAGCCATAGCCAAGGACTGAAGCTGAAGGATGAGAGTAAGCTTAGCTGCTTACCGGCGCCATCCATCGGCAGGTCTGGCAGTCGATGCAGCGCTGGTCTGCGCGCCGCCGCCGAGGGGATGAAACCGTGAATGAAAAGGCAAACACCGCGCGGCAGTCAGGCAAAGCTCTTGTTGTTGTTGGAGGAAAGGAAAAGAAAGAAGCTGTATCTTGCAGCTCTGCTCACCGACGAAGAAATCGCCCGCCACGTTCTGCGGCCGTCGCCGGCGGTCCAGCGCCGCAGGGGAGGCGGCGGCGCGAAACGACAGGATGCATCTTCGGGGACGCGGCGGCGCGGTTGCCGTGGAGAAGTAGGAGTACACGGCGGCGCCAAGGCTCATCAGCAGCGCCATGTGTGTGTGTGTCAGTGAGAGAGAGAGACGGTGTCTGGATTGAAGTGAAGAAGTCGGAGTTCTCTTGGTGTCGACTGTGGTCAAAATTGCACAGGAGAAGGTGCGTGCCGACTTGTTGTTTATTATGGTTTCTTACGTCTCAACCTCACGTCTCAACTTCACTAATAAAGCTATTTTTTTAGAAAATAGTTTCATAATTAACTTTCTAGACGAAGCTAAACTGTTTTGGAAAAAGTGTTTCACAAAATAGCTTCACCAACTACTTCATGCATAGTTGAGAGAGAGAAATGAAGGAGAAGCTGCAATAAGCTACCTTTTTCCAGTTTCATCCCAACTTATGTCTTTGTGAGAGAAGGGGAAAACAACTTCACCTATGAAGCTGTTTTGAAAATAAGTGTTTGGCAAAAAAAAAAAAAAACAGCTCACAACAGCTCATGAAGCTGTTGTGAGTTGTACCAAACAGGCCCTATATCTCAATCTCAATCCATGTGTACCAGTGTGGATTAGAGTGAAAAAAATTAAATAATTTTTACTTCAACACACGCAGATTGATTTAAGTACAAGTGCATCTAAATAAATTCACACCATAACTGGTCAAAAAAAAAACATCACATAGGACATGCACGAACATGCACCGTTGATCTTAAGATCTTAAGAGCATGCCTGTTTTGACATCTTATTACATTCATTCATCTTGAAAGGGTTGTGCCTCTGATTGTGAAGCAATCGTGGGCCCTCACATACCTAATTAATTTCAGTGTCCAGAGCAGGCTATCTGGTTGCATCTGTGCTCCCTCGGACTCGGAGCAGGAAAGTCCAACAGGACCTAGGCCTTGTTTAGGTCATATCTAAGCGTTTTGCATAATTGATTTGATATTTACTCAAAGTGAATCTAGATGTGATTTTTTTTTGTGTGGCGCGTGGTAACGGTTTCTTTCCACGTGGTCGACTTCTTCATGGGAGGGACGGAGGGCGTCCTTGAACTCATGGCGTGAGGCGGCGATTTTCTATCGCGATGGAGTCTCTCACGAGTTCGGCAACGGATGGCGGCGCGTGGAGGGAGTTTCTGCGCGATGGAGTTGGTCGCGATCGGCAGCTGACGGCGGCGCGTGGATGGAGTCCCTCGCGACTTCGATCGGCAGCGGACGGCGGCGCGTGGAGGACTGGGGGGTTCCTATCACGATCGATGGAGCATATATGGCGCGAAGAAAAGTTCGGATCGCGCGGGGGATCGGGAGACGCGCGCAATCGGGCTTTTGCCAAGCCTGATAATTATGTCAAGTTTGCTCTCTCATTTGCCAAGTTGCTCAAAATACAAACTCCAAATGCAAAACCGTTAGATACCTCATTTTACGATTTTTGGCAAATTACAAGAATGCAAATCCCAAATGCAAAACCGTTTGAGATGCTCTTAGTTCACCCTAAAAACCAAAAACTAATTCTCCGTCACATTAAATCTTAGAGCACATACATAAAACATTAGATATAGACGAAAACAAAAACTAATTGCACAGCTTGCTTGTAAATCACGAGATAATCTTTTAAACCTAGTTAGCCTATGATTAGATAATATTTATCAAATAAAAATAAAAATGCTACACTACCCAAATCCGAAACCGAAAATATTTCGGAACTAAACAACGCCCTACAAACGAGGGAATTGGCTATACACAAGAAAGACTGTCGTGTCGTGTGATGGATTCTAAAAGGCATTGCAATTAAATTAAATTAATTAATCAGGATAGTCAATTTATAAGCAGCTGCAACTGCAACCATTAACGTATGCTATCCCCTTCCAAGCAAGACTTGGGGAACAAGCACAAAGACACGGCTAGTCCATAAAACAGACACGACACAATCAGCTTCCTACAACCACAATCGTGGATGGACATGGTCAGAGTTTGTAACTGACTTGGTTGCAAATTTGTACAAGATCATTTTCCTTTCCAACGCACAGGAGGACACAAACAAGAGAACCCTAATGTGCTACACAAGACAATAAGAGTGAAGAAGGGAGAAAATCCCGTGTATGCACAAGCAACGCTGCTGCAAAATCAACGGGCCGGCTCTCCTTCATTGTCTACTCTGCAGGAGTGCTTGCACCTTTAGCTCCCCCGCTTTCCTCAGCGACCTGTACTGCAGCCGTATGCTTTCTCCGCTATCAACTGCCTTCACAAGGTACCTGCACTCCCCGGACGGCTTCTGCCACTAAGCAAAACTTCTAACCCAAGCACAAAAGAAAAGAATCCCAATACTGAACGAGTGAACCAGCAGCACACGCATACCAGCCATTCAGGCACTGTGATGTCACCACCGCCTCCTTCCCAACGAATTTATCAGGCGTCCTTTTGTTTCCCTGCACACACACACAAAGAGGAAGAGAGTCCAGCTCTCAGAAAATTGTTCTCCATTACCCCCATTTCATTCTTGATAGTAGCTGACTAGCTGTCGCCAAACAATGCATTTCCATGTACCATGATCACGACTCTCTCACCCGCCACGAACGGGTACTGCACCCCCTTGAACGCTCTAGGGCTTTCAGCATCTAACCCCAGCTCAATACTGTCCTGTTAGATGCTCAAACAGAAAACTATCTCAAAATCATACAACAATATCACGTGCTGTTTGGCTGTAGCATTGGCAATGTAAATGGAAACAAACTAAAGCTGTGAACGTTACAGCAAGAAACACCATTTGAACTAATTTTAATTCCATTTGCGTTACGGTGGTACACAGCAAACAGCACATTACTTATATATGAGGGAGGCATGTTCCAATAATTATGCACCTTGCTACTTCCGCTTCGCCTTTGAGCATCCATATGCTCAGTCACTTCTTTCCTGCGCTTTCGAAGGGCTGCATTATGAAAGAGCCTCCTATCGTCTTCCATCTTCACCACTGTAGCCACTGCTCTTAGAGCTGTATAACATTCAATACTGTCAACTGTAAGTGAGCAAACGGAATATGTCCAATACCACATTCATGTCAAAAAAATAAGCATGGAAACATACCAAGGTTAGGAAATAAGGAGGCCTCATCAACTTCTCCGTTGCAAATGCTGCACCTTGCCTGATTAGATAACAAGTTAAAAAAAATGGTATGCTGTCTCAGTTGCATGTTAGCTCCTACCAAAAATACTTCATGGATTATTAAATCATTATCAATTTCTTATGACAAATGTGGCTTCTGATTTTAATGACTGTCTCAGTTGTACTGTATTCCAGAACAGAGAAATTTTGCTTATAAGGGATTCACCTACTAACTATGAAGTTGCAGGTACATCAGACCGAGCTATATAAAACCATAATCAGACGAATCAAAGGTTCCGGGTAATGATTGATTCCGATCGTGTCTAAAAGAACAATACCTAAAGTGAAGGATAGAACTTTATTCTTGATGTCGGAGATGTACAAACCGAATTTCACCAAAAAAAAAACTGAATACAAAGTCTCAGAATGTACCGTTTCAAGAACTTTCTTTAGCATGAGGCCACCAAACGAGTGCCCACATGAGAGAACCATAGCATCTTCAAGAAAAGCCCCACTGAAAAAAAAAATCATCACTATGTGGCTACATTCATCATTTGTAAGCCAAGTGATTAAATGATGTGTCATGATCTGAATTTTGCAGCTGTATGCTTTCGGCAACTTTCTTTTGATCCAGCATGTCTAAAAGTGCCTCTCTTCTTTACTAGTAATATTAAGATAAGAAATATAGAACAACAGACATAGAAGGATCCATGCAGAAAAGCAGAAACTATATGCACGGCATTGATCTTGGGATGAAGTGTTACATTCAACAAGGAAGAGCTTACGACAAAGGGTCTGAGAGCACACTTCTGAGCGACGGTTCATTAACAAAGTTTCCCTGTGATTCCTGCATCCCAAGTTGGCAAAGTATAAGCAACTGCAGAGTTTTAAGGCTTGTGATGAAATAAGCTCTGAAATAAACAGCACCCATCTAGTTTTCAATAGAGCACTTTACTACTCTTATTAAAGACAGTCAAGAGGTTTACTGGCTCTCATCATCTCATGCATCACTGTAACTGAATGTACTATAAGATCACATGCATGTGATGAAAATTATGCAACTTTGGATGTATACTCACAAGTGGTGCTTCCGAGTGATGGTAAACATTCTCTTCAGCACGCAAATCATCCATAAACTGGCTTGCAGATATGGGCCGGTGGATCTGTGGTATGCAATGCCCAGCAGCTGAAATTGGAGAGCAGTCCAATATAGCATTGACACGAGGCATCAGCCTAAACATGAGTGATGCCCTGGAAGATAACGGAGAAAGAAAATAAATGATATGCCAGCGGAAAATTTTAATCCTTCTAGCAGCCCACAACCCTCACCTGTTTTCATTATTAGTGATCCTGTACTGAGAGTTTAGCTGTAGACCAGCAGTAACATGACTCAAGGCTCTTCCAGTCAAAAGCAATAGGACATCAGGGCTTGAGCCCGCATCTGCTGGGTACCAATGACCATTTGGGTTGCAAACCTGCAAAAGAAGATAAACAGTAGGAATTAAAAGATGAAAACACACTAGCGACAAGACACAGTGACGAAGTCAGTCAAATATAAACCAGGGAAGAAACACTAATTGACTAAACAGGAGGAGGATACAGAACAGTTGTGCATCATACCAAAAGTAATACTAGAACCAGACACAAAATTTGTTATTTGTGCCATTCAGGATAAACATTACAAAAGAGTTACATGATGAGCAACTTCACACCTCAATTCCTGGATGGTCAGAAGCAACCAGTGTAACAAAACCTCTATCAACTTCAGCCATTGATGATCTGAGGCCCACCATAGGTGCCTGGCTGCTTTGGGGGTGTCCATGAGAAAATGACACCGTCAATTCTGAAGCTGAAACCTCATCAAGAGGCAATGGGTTGTCATCAAGCAAATGGCTGAAAGCACTGGAAATCAAAGAAGAACGTTTAGCTGGTAGAAAAAAAGAAATGTGAACACGAAGGCATTACAGAAACAAAATAAACTAAAAGGAAAGGGAAAGTGCATTACTCTGAACGTAAGCGAAGGTTCCGTGCTATTGCACAGAGAGCAGCACGGGCTGCCTTACCCAAACATCTGAAAGCATCAGCCATGCAAGCAGGTGACAACTCCCCATCATCCAGAGCCCTGTTATAGAGTAGATTAAAGCAAAGGTATTGCAGACAGGATAAATGTAAACCAAAAAATGATGAAGATGGCATTGATAAGAGCATATGGTGAATCAATAAGTGAACATATTTTGTTTGGAAAAAAAAAACACTATGTTACATATAAAACTGAGATTTTGTTGAAAGATATAGCTATCCCATAACAAGTGCACAGAGGGTACTATGCACTAAGCAATAGTTGGGTACAACTGGGATGCCTTGTGTAATTATATACAGGAAGCTAGTTGGATATGAAGCACACACAACAACTTGTGAACACATTTCAGATAGTGACATTGCTGAAATGCTTTACGGATGATTCAGCAGCATGATGCTTCTAGCACTAATATATAGGGTACAGCTCACAGTTCCAACAGACATCTTACATCTCAGTGTGTTATCAGCATACTAACTCCATTCAAGTTAAAGGCTCCGGAGCATTCCCACATTGCACAGTGTGAGACTACTTATTACAGCATCTAGAAGTCCTGCTGCTGCAACTATTACTAGAATTTTATAGTACAATCGCAAAGCAATAGGCCAGCTGCAGCAGCAGCCCTCCATCCAGTGAAGTGAGGTGACAGAACAGAATGAGCAGAATTGGCGGCGGGTACCTCCCGGCGCGGTAGACATAGAGGCCGGGGCGGGCGCGGAAGAAGGCGCGCGCGGACTCGAGGGCGCACCGGACGACAGCGGCATCCGCCGCAGGGAGGTCGACGGCGGCGGCGCCGTGGCGCGTGAGGGAAGCGGCGATGGCTTCGACGGCGCGCGCGTAGGCCGGGGTTGAGGCGCCGTCGAACGGGGCCAGGTCGTCGAGGCGCACCCTGGCGAGGGGGCTCCTAGCGGCGGTGGGGGGTGGAGGGAAGGTCGACATGGGTCATGGTGAGGCGCCAGTGAGGGTGGGAGGGAGGCAGGGTAGGCAGCGCTAGCTAGGAGAAGTAGGATTCGGAGGGGAGAGGGCTCGCCGGAACGGCGCCACCGCCGCCGACGCCGACGCCCTGGAGGACAGCACAGCACGAACTAACATCACTGTCGCTGGGCTGGGCCGGGCTGTGATGCTGATAATGCCCAACCACCATCCTTTTTTTTTCTTTTGCAAAAGAAACATGGGCCGTGCTAGCTATGAATCTTTCCATGGAGGTCTAGTAGTACACGTATTCTAAGGCCTTGTTTAGTTCCAAAAAATTTTGTAAAATGAATACTTTAGCACTTTCGTTTGTATTTGACAAATATTGTCTAATCATGGAGTAACTAAACTCAAAAGATCTTTCTCCTAAATTACAGACAAATTGTGCAATTAGTTATCATTTGGATCTATATTTAATGCTCCATGCTTGCGTCACAAGATTTGATATGACGAAAAATCTTAAATCTTTTGCAATTTTTTTTGGAAACTAAACAAAGCCTGAATTTCATGCATTTGAAAGTGGTCCTATGGCATGGAACCTGATCGAATACAAATTAGATAGTCTATTTCACATCAATATTCATGTTTTATAGTGGATGTAAATATGGATTGAACATTCTCAAATACGAATATGAATAGGCAGTGATCACCAAAATCAATACATCAATACATACAGATAATGACCACTCGTGTAACATAAATATATTCACTAGTCGTATTATAATAAAACAGTAAAAATATATGTGGCAAAGATTCCAATACAATCAGGTCGTCAAACGTCACTCACCACCAGATAACAACCAACTTAGCTTCAAATATACTCCAGAAGTTGTTCAGCACCATGCATGCCAGTAGAACTAGTTACAATGACGGGCGAAGGCTTTGACATTTCCGGTTTCAAAAAAAAAAAAAAAGCCTTTGACATTTCCGAGTTCAGAAAGGCAAAGCTCTGATACTCTAGCACAGCTTCATCAACATCAAGAACAAAAGTTAGAAACACGAAAAGATATAGCACAGCTTCAAGAAGCAAAGTTAGAAACATCAAAATAAACAGAATGAATATCTACTATCCAACACAAGGGAAACAAGCAAATCAGGCACCTGGTGCAGCATATTTAGACTTTAGAAGCGAAATAATCTCACCCTTCATGTAACTGAGGCGAATTGTCAATGCCTACTTATTTCAGGATCCTGGCATGATGATTGATTCAACAAAAGGTTCTGCTGAATATATTATCCACACAAGCTATCCTGAGTAACAGTTATAAGTTTCGCTTGGTATTCACCCAGAAAACTTGGAACATAGCTAGCCTGACGCTATTTGAGAATTAACACAGCCACTAACCGCTAATAGGCTGAAACCACTTCAGTCAGCTCATCAAGGTAACATAATACAACATCACAGCCAAGTGACGTGAAACAGGAATCAAATTACATAATATATAGGCATATAGCACTTCAACTGGCAGTAAAAACTACACATCACATTGGAAACAAGGAAAACCAACTGCAACACTAACGCACGGCACAAACCTAACATAGCATCGCTAAACATGAATATCCAACAAAAACACACCTAGGGGAGTTCATCCTGAAATGAGTGTTTTCATTCTCAAAATGAGACGTGAAGTTTCAGAGCGACATCTTAAAATGATGAAAAATTGATATATGCCTACAATTTGGAATGACATTTCAGAAAACAAAATGCCAGCAGATCCGTGTTGCGAAATGTAACCACATGACAACATCTGGTCACGCATACAACAGGAAAGGTTAACCATAATAATTAGCTTATTTTCTCTTTGCAAAAAGTCAAGAAAATAGTTGCTCCTTGCCCTCATCTTGATAACATGTGACTACCAAAGATATATGGCATGCATTCTGAGTTCATGGAACTTAGAATATAAAATGAATTTGAAAAAAAAAACACGAATCTGCATGCCTGGATGAGAAGCATTTTGTGTCATAACTCAGCATACATGACATGACTGAATGACTAACCATCGACAGTCACCCATCCCATTAATTGAAAATGCAAATCTCATCTAAAATAAACCATTTTGAGCAATAACAGAAGTCGGCTGTAAAATGGTGATCTGTTGGGCCAGGTCCAGCTATTGCATACATAGATCCCACATCCTGGTCGTTAGGCTTTCTTGTCAGCAAGCAACATCGGGAACTGAGCCTCGACCTTTGTCCACTCCTGTTTGGCGTCACCCTTGACAGCCTTTCTCATGGCCATGAGAACCTCCCTCGCGTGCTTGGCCTTCCTGCTCTTGAGCAAACCCTCAACCAAACCTTTGACAGCTTGGAACGGCGGTGCCCACTTGTTGTGCAGGCACTCCTTGCAGACCTCCAGGGCAGGATCAAACAAATTCTTGTTGACAAGGGCCTCGAGCAGCATGATGTAGGTCTCAAAGTTGGGGGAGACCCCTTTGCCTTTCTGCCTGGGCACCTCGGGCATCCTCTTGAAGAGAGCCATGGCAGCACCCACCTCCCCCTCGTTGCAGAGCCCCTTGATGACCGTGTTGAAGCTTGCACGGTTGGGCGGGACGCCATTTGCCCCCATGGCATCCAGCAGCTCTTCAGCTTCAAAGCTCCTCTCTTTGGAGCACAGCATGGCCATCCGGAGATTGTATGTCCCGACATTGGGCTTGAGCCTCCTATTGGGTCCAGCGATCTCCTTAACTAGCTGATCGAAGGCCGCATCGTCGCCAGTGCTGAGGTAGCCCTTGAGGATCTCGTTGCAAGAGACGATGTCCGGCTGGACGCCAGCCGTGTCAGGCATTTTGTCGAACGCCGAGCGTGCGGCGGCGATGTCCCCGCTGGCGACGAGGGCCTTGAGGAGGACGTTGTGGGAGACGAGTCCCGGTTTGATACCGAGCTCGGCGGGGAGAGTGTTGAAGGCCCGGACGGCGCGGTCGTAGAGGCGATTGTCGTGGTAGGTGGAGAGGAGCGCGGAGAGGGCGCGGTCGGAGGGCGGGTTGACGAGGCGGAAGACGGTGAGGGAGTGGTCGGGCATGCCCGCGGCGGAGTATAGGGAGATGAGGCGGAGGAGGAAGCCCTCGGAGGGGTGCGGGCTGGGGAGGGCGGTGAGGGAGGAGGAGAGGACGGAGGCGACGAGGTCGCGGCGGCCCGCGGAGGCGAGGCGGTGGACGGAGAGCGCGAAGAGCGGGCGGTCGGCGAGGAAAGCCGGGTGCGGGAGGCCCGAGAGGAAGAGGGTGGCGAGCGCGTCCGGGCTGGTGGCCGCGTCGCGGATGGAGGACTTGAGGCGGGAGAGGTCGGCAGGGGTGGTGGGCGTCGGTGGGGTAGCGAGCTGGGTCTGCGTGGAGAGGAGGCGTACGAGGAGGTGGCGGCGGCTCAGCAGTGAGGGGCTCCGGCAGAGGGCGGCGGCGGCGGAGGCCATGGTGGGGGGAGAGGCGCGAGGAAGGGTTCGGGCCTTGTGGGGAAGAAGAAGAAGGGAAGAAGGAGGAAGGGTTTAACTGGCGAGCCCACTGGACTGACTTCTCCTCACGGCCCACAAATTCCCAAGTCCAGCGTGCGCGTATAGAAT
>Ga0182004_10002770_pt1 | contig 13750 bp, 12 predicted proteins | sample Sormic07211540_1_FD_120479 | JGI IMG/M metagenome (GOLD analysis project Ga0182004, IMG submission 120479) | Endophyte microbial communities from Sorghum bicolor roots, Mead, Nebraska, USA - 072115-40_1 MetaG | ecosystem: Host-associated > Plants > Roots > Unclassified | place: USA: Nebraska...
GTTACTGTAGCACTTAAGGCTAATCATAGACTAACTAGGCTTAAAAGATTTGTCTCGCGATTTTGAACCTAACTGTGTAATTAGTTTATTTTTTTATCTACATTTAATGTTTCATGCATGTGTACAAAGATTCGATGGGATGGATGAAAAAATTTTGGGTGGGGAACTAAACAGGGCCTAAGGCCTAAGGCCCTGTTCAGTTCTCCACCCAAAAAATTTTCAGGCCTAAGGCCCTGTTTAGTTCTCCACCCAAAAAATTTTCATCCATCCAATCGAATCTTTGGACACATGTATCAAACATTAAATGTAGATAAAAAATAAACTAATTACACAGTTTAGTTGAAAATCGCGAGACGAATCTTTTAAGCCTAGTTACTCCATGATTAGTCTTAAGTGTTACAGTAACCCATATGTGCTAATGACAGATTAATTATGCTTAATAGATTTGTCTTGCAGTTTCCTGACGAGCTATGTAATTTGTTTTTTTATTAGTTTCTAAAACTCCTCCCGACATCCTTCCAACATATCCGATGTACACGTAAAAAAAATTTCATCTATAATCTAAACATGGCCTAAAGCAGGCTGTAGAGCGATTCGATTCGCCTGCAAGCATTTGGCAAGTGGCAAGTGGCAACGCAGCGCAAAACCGGCAGGCACCTTTGCTGCTTTGCGCAAGCTGCCGGTTCTTGCCCGTGGATTGCGTGAGCGCGGGGAACGCGGGAACGCCGGACCAGGATTCAATCAACACACCGAACGGGGAAAACAATCCCTTCATGAGCGCACAACAAAGCCACGAGTGTGGGGCCGCCTATAGGGCACCCTCGTGGTGAAGGAAAACTTGAGCCTTGATCAGATCTAAAACCTTTTTAGATTTGGGTATTATAATATTTTCGTTTATGCTAATTATTATCTAATCATAGACTAATTAGGTTTAAAAAAATTATCTCACAAATTACAATAAACTATATAATTAGTTATTTTTTATTTATATTTAATGCTCTATGTATGCCAATATTTAATATGACCAAGAATTTCAATTTTTTTTGAATTTTTAAGTGAACTAAGGCCTTGTTTAGTTTCCAAAAAATTTCAAGATTTCCCATCATATCGAATCTTGCGACATATGCATGAAGCATTAAATATAGATGAAAATAAAAACTAATTGCACAGTTTACCGGTAAATCACGAGATAAATCTTTTGAACTTAGTTAGTACATAATTAGATAATATTTGTTAAATAAAAATAAAAGTGCTACAGTGCCTAAAAACATAAAAAGGAACTAAAAACAAGGCCTCGAATGAAAGGAGAAGTGAGCATTGCAAGTGGGATTCTGCTTTCTTTGGGGTCTCCTGGCATGGCAGTCAGTGGCAGCATCTGCAATGCTCTTGCTCCGCAGTTGCCGCCGCGCGCCGTCGTTTTTGACGCTGCGGCCCTCAGTGCCCTTGCCCAGTTGCCCTGTGCGAGAGAAATTGACCGTGCAACTTCTCTCGGCTCTCACTGGCTCGCCGATTGGCAAATGGTGATTGTTTTATGAGCACGGGGGGTTAAAAGAGCATTAACGAATTAATTAACGTGGACAGATCATGAAGCGACCAAGTGGGGTGTTTGTGCTGTACGCAGTGCGCCCACGCACTGATGACCGATCCATTCCACGGGATGCCATCTCAGATGTGTCGGGCATTGGGGACGGTTGGGTGATTGGGTCTCTCCGTGGGAGCTATTACACTCTCGGTCCCACTTGATGATGTTTTCATGGATCATCATGGTCCATTGCATCTATGATGAGGTCAATCGATCGAGATATATAGGGTGAATTACAAGATGGCTCTATTACTTTTTAACTAAAAAAATCAAATCAAATCAAAATGACGAACTTCATGACTACTCAAATTAATTTATTTCGGAGAAAACGTGATTCCCTCTCAAAATCAAAAGAAAAAAAACAGGAGAAGTAAATAAAAATGGAAAAAAAGGGAAGAAGTCCGCTCTCGGTACGTTTCGTGGGCCGCGGATGAATCCTGCAGACCTACGACTTCACTCCTTCTATAGGCCTGGCCACGGCCGAATTCCCCGGCAGCAAACTTGCGCGGCCGGCCTGCTCCACTCCAGCGCCCGCCTCAGAAGCCCAATCCATGGCTCTGCAGGAGGAAGCGACGAACGCGTGGGGGTGGCCTTGGCCGCCACCGCCAACGCGGCGAAAGCGAAGGAGGGGGGGCAAGGGCAGACGAGCCGTTTTCTACGCCGCGCCGCGGACGAGAGCAGCCGCCACAGCACCAGCAGCCCCAGCCGCCGCCACGGAGATGGAGGAGGAGGCCGAGGCGTCCGTCCCCCCCGCCACGAACTACGTCTACGACGCCCTCCCGGCGCTGCACTTCGCCTTCTCGCCGGAGGAGGAGGCCCTCGATGACGCCGCCGCGCCCCGCTCGGCTGCCGCGGGGCAGGACGAGGATGACGCGACCGCGACCTACGCCGTCTTCCGCAACGAGATAACAGCGGCTGGGGATGCGCTCGCGGACATCCCTGCCGCGGACTTCTTCTCGCTCGACGTCTCCGCCGTCGAGGCCGAGGCCGAGCCCGAGCCGGCGTCCCCGCGGACCCCGGCGCCCGCCGCTGCGGCGGCGACGCCCTCTGGCTCCCGTGCTTTGGAGGACCAGCCGGCGCAGGGGTCCGAGCGCGCGTGGTTCAGAGGAGGGAGGCGGTTCAGGAGCCCCATGCTTCAGCTACACAAGGGTGAGGGTTTAAATTTGGTGCATTGCGCAGCGGATTTGGTAGCTTCCCGTGCTTCAATTATCACGCAACTAAATAGACTTTGCTCTGCTGTGGCATTAAATTACTGATGGAGTGAAGTGATCAGTTATAACAGATTAAAGATCACATTTTGTTGAGTAAATAAACCAGAATAATCTGGGCTTGGCAATTATGGTGTTTTGCATTATATAAGTATTCGAGGCCAATGCAAACCATAGGTTCTAATGTCTAGAAATCTGCATGAGGCTTTTGGTGCTTTTGATTGCAATGACATTCTTCTTGACAGTTAAAAATCAAACAGATACAAATGATGAACAAAACTACTCTAACTACAGTTTAAAATTATAGTTCATTTTAGGTTTGTCATAAGTCAGACTTCTCTAACTTTTGAGCAAGTCTATAGAAAAATACAGCTAGAATGCCAAAATAGTTCCATTCAGTTCTCTATGAAATATGTCTTAATAGTGCATTTATTTGAACTTATAGATATGTTTTTTCTAAAAATTTGGTCGAAGTTAGAGAAGTTTGACTTTGGAAAAATCTAAAGTGAAGTATAGTTTGGAATGGAGGGAGTTCCTTGTAGTGATCTTCATGTATTTGGATGCAGAAACTGTGTAGAGAGTGCTATGATGCCAAACACCTTTTTTTTTGGTTCCGATAGAGCTGATTGTTAGTTGGAGTTTGCTAGCCAGCAGTCTCAAGGACCAGTTTGATATTATACTTAAGAAATAGTAAAGCTACTTATGCAGTTGATCCAGACATTCAAATCACATTTATCTTTAGCACTTGAACTAGCAGAACTTGAGATCAATAAGAACTTGCTGATGCATATATGGTTTTGTGATGGATAATTTGACTGTTGGAGTACTAAGGTATTGTATATTTGTTGCAGAGATTCTTGACTTCTGTGATTTTATCTCACCTTCTACTGAAGAGCAATCTTCACGAACAGCTGCTGTGCAAGATGTCTCTGATGTTGTCAAACATATATGGCCACAGTGCAAGGCATCACACTCTTTCCCCCTCTAGTTTGTGTCAAATAGCTGTGAACTATTTTGGTGATTCCCACTCTTGCGTGGCAGGTGGAAGTTTTTGGATCTTTCAGGACAGGTCTCTATCTACCAACAAGTGATATAGATGTAAGCATTCTTCTTTCCTCCTCTTTCTATGTTTCTAGCTTGGTGCTTCACTTTATCTGTTCCATTGCGTTGTATTAATTGCTGGATCATAGTGCTTACTTTGTTAGACAGTATTAGTCTCTATCTTACTATGAAGGAGAAGGGAGAGCTGGAGATTTGTTTTTGTCTTCTAATTTTGTTTAGCGGCACATTAGCTGAGGTCATTATAGCCGTAACTATTCACTGTCAAATTTGAAGCAATAGAAAGTGCTATTACCGTAAGTAACAATATGATTGAGATAATGGAATAAATAGTAGGGGAGTATTTAGCAACAGAAAAAGGTAAAGGTGGACTTCCATCCTATGTTTCTGCTGTTGCAATTGCAGAAAAAACATCAAACTGCCGTATAGGGAGGGTGAAAAGTGGTATATGCATCAGTTCATGCTAACAATATCATCATGTGTTAGGTCAGAAGGACATGCTATGTTTGTATGGACCTATCTTCACCTTGTATTTTTTTTCTTGAACGACACAGGAGAGCTGCGTGCCATTTCATTATTAAGAAGAGAAAGAATACTAAGGAGAGACAAGAGCCTGCTCCTAGTACAAGGGAGAGAAATTCCTTGTATTTGCACTAGCTAATTTGATATCGACAGACCTACTTTGTTTGTTCTTTGTAGCGCTCCCTCCGTGCCACTATGTTTGTCCATAACCTCGAGAGAATGTCTCACAATGGTTGTCCATAGAGAGAGTGTAGTTATTACAATGTTTTCATTCTCTACCCTCAATCAAGTGCTTTGGAAAATGAGAAATGGTTGCGTGATGTTATTTAACATGGGCATGGACAGTCATTTCACACTGAATTCTCTTGAAACACATACTGGGTTAGTGCGCCGGTGTGCTATGGACAAACATAGTGGCATGGATGGAGTAATTGATAAAGAGTTTCTAGGGTACATCACCTAAGCTTGTTGTAAACTAGCACTTCCCATGTTTCACCTGGACACACAGGGTCATGCACCTTCTTTTTATGAAATGCCTATCTCCTTCATCTGCTTAAGTTCATATTAGGCTTGTTGTTGCAGGTTGTAGTATTCGAGTCCAGAGTTAAGACTCCTCAAGTTGGTCTATATGCTCTCGCAAAAGCATTGTCTCAGAAAGGTGTTGCTAAAAAAATACAGGTCCAGTTCTCACCATTTTTTTTTAAATGTTGTGCAAGAATCTCCGTGAGTTTCTTCTTGTTCATAAAATACTCATAACAAGATTTTCTACAGGACAAAATACTGTTTTTTCCCATCAAAGAAACAACACAATCTGTTACCCAATTGAATTAACCACGTGGGATGATAACTGGTTGGTTACCTTGGTAGGGAACATGGCAGAGGGCTTTCATACCTTAATTTTGCCATGATATCCCTTGCCTTTTTTTGTGAATTGCTGGTCCTGGCCCCATGGCTGCCGACCTGCCGGTTGCCGTCCTCCAATATGAGCAGAGAAACACACGGGAAAGAAGATAGCGATGCCGGGGTTTAGAAAGATGAGGAGGGTGAAAAGTGTGGAGCCTGTGGTGTCATTGAGCTGCCTGCCGAACATGTCGCACGAGCAGCACAGGCAAGATCAGGTGACCAGCACAGGCACTTGAGAAGTGTGAAGCAAACAAACAAGCTAGAGATAGAGGAAAGTTTTGTAAGTTGCAGCAGCAAGTAGCTGCTGCTGTGCCTAATTTGGTAGACATGAGTAATTAGCACTGCAAGAGCAAGAGAGGCCAGGCATGAATCAGTGAATCGGGGCATTGAACTTCTTGCCACTATTAGCGTGGCCCACCTAATCCCTCTCACATTTCAGTCCAGTTTCGCAAGTCTTGGAACTTGAGTGCTGCTCTCTCTCTCTCTCTCTCTCTCTGCCATTGACCAAGCATTTTGCCTATCTGCCTACCATCCCCACTCCTGAAGGCTGAACTGGTAGCCCTAGATGACGCGCCAAACTGCCAATTCCACAACACGAACTAACCCCGTGATACCTCAAATCTAATCTGTCTTCCGCCACCGGCAAGTGACCAAATGTCATCATCTGACATTGCCACTTTGTCAACTATTAGTTACTGAGTTGCTTATTTTGTCAATGGATTACTGTTTTTCTTTTGCGGCAGGTAATAGCAAAGGCACGTGTGCCAATTGTGAAGTTTGTGGAAAGAAAGAGTGGAATAGCTTTTGACATCAGGTGCAGTTTTGTTTTCATTGCTCAGACCAATACTCAACTTCTTTTTCTGTTGTCCCAGTTCTCTGTTAATAATCTTCCTTTTCTGTTCCAGCTTTGATATGGATGGTGGGCCGCAGGCAGCAGACTTCATCAAGGTACTTGTTCAACTGGACAACTAACTACTACAGTAACAGAGGCAGCATGTACTCTGTTTGAAGCTAATCTGTGGCAGATATTCAACATGTACTTTGGCTTACCTGATTGTTTTGGACTACCACAATGATCTTTTCCATTTTGTACTGTAGGATGCTGTGAAGAAGTTGCCTGCTTTAAGACCTTTATGTATGATTCTGAAAGTTTTTCTGCATCAGAGAGAGCTCAACGAGGTACAATTGAACAAAAGTCAGTGACTTGTTGCTTCTTTAATTAAAAGTTGGTTGTGTCATTCCAGATTTCTAACCATTACACTTTTTCTTGGTAGGTCTATACCGGTGGAATTGGATCATATGCTCTTCTGACGATGTTGATCACACATCTACAGGTGAAATGAGATTTCACTTTTTGATCTGGAAAGCCTTTTCCTTATGATCTATCAAGTAGGATTTTGAGCTGATATTTGAAACTTGTATAAACCTATAATCCTATAAATGGTTGAAAGCAAAGATGATGTTTTGTTAGGTTTAAGTTCTCCTAAAAAATGTTGAAGTTCAATTAATAGAACTGAATTATTTAGCTCTAAACACTTGTAACACAACTATTTCAGCTGCATTGTACTTCACTGATTGTGTTATTTTTTTGCTTGTCTGAAGTTGCATTATTTGTGGGCCTGAAAATTCTTTCTTTCTAATGAATCATTTACTACTGTGTTTTTTGTTCTTAGTTGGTCTGGGGAGGAAAAGATATTCTTGGTTATCATCAGTCCAAGGAGCACAATTTGGGAATTCTTTTGGTAAGTGATACTTTTGTTATTATTGTTCCAGTCTCAGAATATTTTCATATTGGCTCACTGCAAAGTGTGAGCTTTATTTTCCTACCTTGAAATTCTTGTTTCATTCTCCCTTGAGATTTCCCTTTGTGACAGTGAAGAAAAGTCAATGGACACCCCTTTATATTTTCCTGCTCTTTTATGGCAGGTCAGGTTCTTTGATTTTTATGGACGCAAGTTGAACCATTGGGACGTTGGAATATCTTGCAATTCTTCAAGGACCTTTTTCTTGAAGAGTGATAAAGAGTAAGTTGATGATTTAATAGATGAACTTATGCCAGATACTTCACTGATCATTGACTTGCAAATTTTGTTGAGCTGGGAACATATCTTGCTTTCATTTAGTTTGTTCATTGTTTAAAAATATTCTGTTCCTCTTTGTAGACTAGCAATAGACACTGATATGTGATTTCCTTAATTCCTTTAATAATTGGAAAACTTGTCAGGTGGTAGGGCGAAATTGTTTAGTTTCTCCAGGTCTAACCTTTTTATACTAGTTTATTTCTGCGCTTCTCTGATTCTTCTTTTATTATGCTTTTGTAGCTTTATGAATCATGATCGGCCACATCTATTGGCGATTCAGGATCCCATGGTAAAATACCTGTCCATTCTTTTTCACCTAACTTGAGGATCTTGAGTTGCAATGGATTAACTCATTCAACTCATGATGTCCAGGTACCAGAAAATGATATCGGAAAGAATTCCTTTAACTACTTTAAGGTAATTACTCTAGATTTTTTACTCATGCTTTTGCAGTGCATGTTGCTGATGCTATGGATGTGATACTGGAACTGTTTGATGCTTTAACTCATTTTGCCGTTTGCTATGATACTATTACTCTGTAATCTTTTGACATAAGAAAGCCTTGAATAAATCCCATTTTTTTCAGGTGAAATCAGCATTTTCCAAGGCGTACTCTATGTTAACTGATGCGAACTTGCTTACAAGCTTGGGACATAATAGGAGCATTCTGGGTACCATTGTCAGACCAGATTCAGTTCTCCTTGACCGGAAAGGCTGGAACAATGAAGATATGTTAGCGGAACCCTGGGAACCGATCACTCAACAGTTTGACAGTGAAAATGATGCAGCATATAATTGGCATGTGATAGATTTGGATGAACCATTGCCCAGAAATATTCAATCCACATCCGAGGACACTAGTTCATCACCATCTAAAAAACGGAAGTCCTCAAAATCAAAACAGAAATCGCGAAAGAAGTCGAAGGCTGGTGCCTCAGGCAGTAGTGATGTTGCAAATGGGTTCAGAGAGGACAGATCATCCAAGCGGGAAGCGGGAAGCAGCAAACGGAGGAAAGGACCAAAGGAGTATGACAGATTCACGAATACACACCCAAAGTACACACATGTTAGTAAGTGGTAACTAACAGCGTTTATAGTATGGTCACAAGGTCCAGCTCAATTTGACATTGAGAAGAGTATCATGGCACATTATGGCATGCAATGTGAATGACGAAAGTTATCAGCAGCTCCAGAAGCCACATTGTATGATTTGCTTGTTTGTCTGTTTAGTTGCTATATACATTTTATGTACCAGAGATCAAACTAGATTAAATGAAGATTCGGTTATTTTATTTATGCTGCAGCAATTTTGGCGACTAGCTTGTATTCTTTTGTAATGGCATCATTGGTGACGATGAGTTCTGTATGTTTGACATATTTGATTGATGGGCTGATTGCCTTAATCACTGAATAATATGTAGCTTTAGGATATGAGTGACCTTTGCTCCAGTAGATTGCTAAAACCTCAATCTGATTTAGGAAAGGGAGAGATCTCCTCTTTAGGGAAAAGGTGGTGGATTTAGGAGATCTCTTAAAGAATATATAGGGATAGGAGATCTGCAGCTGTTATATTTACTATTTTGGGATAGGGGAAAGTAAGAACTGGTGCAGATGATTTGAAAAGAAATTGGACATTCTACTCCGTAATGCATGGAAATCGCAGATCGGTAGTTCCAACGACCCCAAGCTTCAGAAGCATTCTCAATTTCTATTGCAGTGACAACTGAGACTTGTAGCTATGTCATAAATAATTGTAAACACAGTTTTCAGCATTACTATTTCTGAATTACTATAGCTCGTGCGTTCTGCAAATCTGCGAGCATCGTTTCTGAGTAACCGCAGCACTTGTGTTCAGTAGAGCAAGCTAAACTAAAATAGATGAGATGAAATGCATCAATAAAACTTTCAAGTATGTCTACATGCCATACACAACCAACTTGATCAAGCGCGACAGATTCTGTGAGAAAGCAGCATCTGCTAATGTTACCTACGTAGCAAACATCTGACAAGCTGATGTAAACCCGTCATATATTCATATTCATATAAGAAATGCATATAAGTTCGGTTACAAGGAGATATGTCCATTAAAAGTGAGGACATATGCCAACAGTGATCACTCAGCTAACCTACTTTTCTTATTTCAGATTGACCTTCAGCTGAAAAAGGTAGAAGGATCTGTTCTAATCTGCTGGCTGATGGGAAAAAAAGGAGCCAGATAAAATAGACCTGATGTGCTTCCAACTGCAATATATGTATACTAGTAAGTTGTGGAAGCAGTGAAATGTACCGTCTACCATCGCACATTGTCCACTATGCTGACCACTCACGAGGGGATGTTACATTGCTGCCAGCATTAAGCTTATCAACCATTACAGGTTGGGCTGCAGTAACCACTGGGAGTATCTCAACTTGATCCCGTGGATACCCTACAACACTAGCTGTTTCAACCAAATTTCCAAATGGATGGTTGTGCACGACCTGTGGTCCCAAGGGATGATACGCCATAGAAGCAGTAGCTGGAGGCTGAGGCAGAAGAGCTACAACAGTTGCAGGGCAGTTAGAAGGGTTCTTGTATGTGGAGCTGTAGGTCTGGCCATTTCCTTGAACAGCATAGGATGCAACACTGCAGTGACTGGGCTTGCTTGGTTGAGGTGGACAGGGGCCCTGGCTGTGTAGCTGCACTGATTGTGGTTGCTGATGCTGAGCATTATGATCTGCTACGGGAAGCAATATTGTATTGCCTTGGCCATAAAATGAATGGGCAACTTCATGCTGCTGCTGCTGCTGCGATGAAGAGTATGGAGTCTGCCCAGCCATACTTCTTGTAATTGGTTCAGTGTTAGAACTTGCAGGCTTCGGGGAACTGAATGGAGGAAACAAGGGTGTGGCTTGAGCACTCTGAGACTGAGGAGATGAGGACTGTTGTTGAGCCATGTGTCGTGAAACTTGTTGAATAATGTATTGCTGCTGTTGCACCATGGGCTGTTGGGGATGCCATGTATGCGAATCAACCTGCTGGGTAGGCATATGTAGTCTGTGATTCTGAGGCTGAGGGTACAATTCAGTCGCTTGACTAGATTTCTGAGGTAGCTCAACTTGAACCATGGCTTCAGGGTTGTGGACAAGTGGCTGCACAACTTGAACCAAAGGTTCCAGCGCCTTGCTCTCAGTGGATTTCACATGATCCGGGCTTTGCACATAGTACACAGGAGCCTGGTTCAACTGCTGCTGATCATGCTGCGTTCCCAAAGTGACAGGCACTAGGTGTTGCAAAACAAACCCGTTGCTGGTTTGGACCTGCACGGCAGGGGACTGCATCCCGTTAACTTGGTGAAGCGGCAAAAGGGTGACCTCGTGTTTTGGAGCCTGTGTGCTGTGGTCATTTTCCCTTGGCGTGAGCACAGAAAAACCGGTGGCCTCACCCTTCTGAGAGGCCGCCTCATGTGCTATTTGAAGCTTGCTGAGTTCTCTTGGAGTTTCAGCTAAGTCCTGCCTATCCTGAAGAACCTGCAAGGATTTGTGGACCTGGCAACCAAAATGTAGATCTGGTTATCAAAGATGCTAAGTGTTAGTCTCAGACCCAAGTGATACAAATCTCATCTCCGGGAACCGTAAGTTGACTCCACTGAATGTGCTAGCTTCCAGGGAAATAAACAATCAGTTAAGTCTAATGAAGCATCGTACACCAAGTATAATACTAAGTGAGAAATCCAAATCGCACTGTCATTGTCTGCCATCACTCGGCGGCATCACTACTCGAGAAGAAGCAAACTAACTGGTGCGCCGGGAGGGATCCAATCGAGGATGCAGGGTCCACGGAGAAGGCAGGCACGGAGGCGGCTTACCTGTCTGAGGTTCTTGTCGATGCATCTGAAGTTGGCGGTGCTGTCGCCGTGGTAGTCCATGACGTCGCTGCGCAGCTCCCCGATGGACCTCTCGAGCTTGTAGCAGTAGAGCTCGAGCTGCGAGAGCCTGCCCCCGATGCCGTCGAGCGAGTGCAGCAGCGCGTCGGCCTGCTTCCGCATGCACTCCTCCACGGCCGCCATCACGGCGTCCTTGGGGTAGAAGCCGCCGTCCTGCTGCTGCTGCGGCTGCGGCTGCCCGTAGGCGGCGGCCACGAACGTCCGCACCAGCCTCTCGTCCTGCAAGCCGTGCCCGGCGCAGCGGCGGAGTCGGGGTCCGTCAGGCAGGCGCCGAGGGAAGGGAAGAGAAAATTCGAAATCAAGAGATGGCGACGAGAGCAGAGGCAGAGGCAGAGTGCGGGCACCTCGCGGCGGCGGGGCTGGTCGTAGGAGCAGCGCGCGTCCGGGGGCAGGCCGAAGGCGCCGGAGACGGAGACGGAGGCGGCGGCGGGGCGCGCGGGGGAGGCCATGCGTGGGCGGTGTGGCTAGGGTTTTGGGCTGCTGGTGCTGTGAGGGGAGCGGGAGCGGGAGCCTGAGCTGCTGGGGTTGGGAATCCGAAGCGGGAGGAGGAAAGGAAGGGGCGGGGAAAGAGAGGGAGGAAGGAAGGAGGAGTAGAGTATGCACTCGTTGCTGTTGCAGGCACGAAAAAAAATCTCAAAAAGCAGAGCGCCCGATGTAAAAACAGCCAAATGAACAGAGTCCGTACACTGGAACCTGAGAGAGGGAGAGGGAAAAAAAAAGGTGAAAACTGAGGAGGCAAGCAAAGCGGAGCCGGAGCTAATATCGGCGAGACGGTGGTGGGGCTGCGGCCTGTGGAGTTCGAGGCGCGGGGAGGAATAAAAATGGGGGCAGCGCCGAGCAAGTGGGATAAAAATGGGGGTGGGGAAGCGGAGAACAAGCGTGGTGGACCTCGGAGAGCGAGACGGATGGGATATGCTGGCACAAGCTCTTCGCTTCAGAACTCGGCGGAGTCCGTCCACATGTGGGGGTGGCCGGGTGGGGCTGGAGATCTGGCGAAATCTGGTGGGCGGTGGCGGTGGATAGGGCCTAGTGATGGCCGGGAATGGGAATGGGGGTGCTGTGCCCGTGCTCTGCTGCTCCTGCCGCTCTGGTGTGGATTGGGGATCACCTGGGCCTGGGCGAGATGTGATCGGTTTCCGACGACGTTTTGTTGGAGCTTCGGGGTGCTCCGTCGCTCTCCCGCCTCGTGTGCCATGTGCGCGATTTATAAGGAGGGTTAGGCCTTGTTTATCTAGTTCACCTCAAAATTTAGTTTTTTTAAAAAAATTTATTGTCAAATCGAATTATTTGTCAAAATTTAGTTTTTATAAATTACAAGTAAATTATATAATTAGTTATTTTTTATCTATATTTGTCAAAATTTAGTTTTTTTTTGACGCCTTTTTATTGTGTGCAACAAGGGCCAAATACTAGTATACTACCTAAACATGCATTAGAATAATCTTCACCTCACTTCTCCATCACATAGTCTTTGCAGTGGAATATTTTTTCAGGTGGCCATTCAACATATTTCCAGTGGTGGAGCCAGGATTTGAGTCTTGGTATTCCTTGCTACTGTTTGGTGAGTCGTCACTTAGCTGTTGCCTCTAACCTAACTGATGTGGGCCCTCGTCAGTCGCCATGTAGGCATAGCATAGAGATAGAGGCCGCGCCCGCGCTACATGTCCCGCGCTGCCAGGAGCTTAGGACACTGGGAACCAGTAGTGCCGCCACCACGTCATGCCTTGTCGGGTAAGGTTAGAGATTTAGGAATGAGGATTATGGAATTGTCTCTCACTCATGCCTCGTTCACTCACATGAAAAAAATACTTTTATTATACATGTTGCTATGTGCATATTTCGATTTATCTTGAAAAAGAGTTTAGAAACAAGATATGATTTGTACTAATATTTGGTGGCATGAGTCAATATGTATGTGGTTTGAAGATAAATAATTAGGTTCTCATTTGCAGAAACAAAAAAAAATAATTTCAGTAATCGAGCTAACATAGAATCTGTGTGGAAAAATAAATACAAGGATAGATTAAAAAGAATGAGAGAGAAATTTTATTTTCTAAATATAGAAATGCTAATATATTTGCTATACATATATATAAATATACCTATATATACTTAGTGCATAAAAAAGTTGGATATTCCTGGAAATACCAGGAATACCCAGTGTATCCGCCCATGTTTCCAACCCACAGAGGTCAAAGCATTAGCACTGTTGCTTGCAGCTAGGCCTTGTTTAGATCTAGAAAGTTTTTGGATTTTAATACTATAGTAATTTCGTTTTTATTTGACAAACATTGTCCAATCATGGAGTAACTAGGCTTAAAAGATTCGTCTCGTGATTTATAGGGCAAACTGTGTGTGGCAGAACCTCCTGAATTAAGTGGCCCACATGCACACATCATTGTCCCAAAGACTTCTGATCGACGTGCACGAGTTCCAAATGACTCAAGAAGTCTGTCGGGTGTCCTCGGGAAA
>Ga0182004_10002771_pt1 | contig 13746 bp, 7 predicted proteins | sample Sormic07211540_1_FD_120479 | JGI IMG/M metagenome (GOLD analysis project Ga0182004, IMG submission 120479) | Endophyte microbial communities from Sorghum bicolor roots, Mead, Nebraska, USA - 072115-40_1 MetaG | ecosystem: Host-associated > Plants > Roots > Unclassified | place: USA: Nebraska...
ACGAAGTGAACCGAAAAAAAAAAAAAAAAAAACCACCAAACACTGCAGTCCGGCCCATCAGGAGGTTGGAAAAAAAAAAAGAGCGAGCAAAGAGTAGTTCGGAAAATTCTCTTCTTTAATCTAAAACTTGAGAAAGAAAATGGTATTGTGGTCTTGCTCTCCTTCCTCGTGGTCGGCGGCCGGAGCAGCTGTGGCCTTGTTTAGTTGCCAAAAATTTTCAAGATTTCCCGTCACATCAAATCTTCCGGCACATGCATGAAGCATTAAATATACATGAAAACAAAAACTATTTGCACAATTCATCTGTAAACCGCGAGATAAATCTTTTAAGTCTAGATACTCTATAATTAGATAATGTTTGTCAAATAAAAACGAAAGTGCTACAGTGCCGTTTTTCACAGGTTTTTCCGAACTGAACAAGGCCTGTAGCCGCGCGCGCCTCCGCAAACCACCCTCCTACTCCTCGCCCATCCTCGCCTCCGTCCCGTCCCAGCCGCAGGGTGATGGACTCTGCTGCCGGCGCAGGCCGCAACCGCGTCCGAATCGCAGTCGTCGGCGACGTGGTATCCTCCATCTCCATCCCCATCTCTCTTGACAACCATGCACTCTCTTCCTTAGGAGGGAGGGGACGCCATAGGTCTGGTACGGGTAGAGCACTTTGTGATCCCATGTTGGGTTCCAGGTTCAAGGTTTAGAAGCAAGGAGACGAGAGAGGATTTGAGAACTGGGGACTGCCGGACTGGGTTCTGCACATTGACTTGATTATTGCGGTTTTGGGGTGACTGGATGATGCGTGCGTCGGTAGGGTTCGGGGATGGGCGCGGGGCTCAGGCGGTATTTGGTTTCTAAACTTTTTAGAATGTTTGAAATGGGGAGATGATGTCCTTTGGCCCTCGAACCTTCGGGTTAGACAAATTACATGGGTTGTGTTTTCCCCAAATTTGAGCATGACCAAGCATAGAGTCTCAGGCAGATCCTTTAATTCCATGTTCTTCTGATCAAACACTGTGGAAAGCTACTAGTCACTTGGACTCCTCTCATGGATATGATTAGGATTAGTAGTAGGAGTGAATGACTTACTTTTGTGGCTTGGTTAGAGTCAGTGTCAGACCATTAATTGTAGTAGTAACAGAATAACTTCTGTACCATTTATTCTTCTGGGCTTAAAATTCATATGATGAGATCTCTAATCGTGTGGTTTACTAATTTATTGTCTTTTATATGTTGAACCTTGCAGCACAATGATTGGGCCCTAGAGGAAGATTCAAAGGCGCTCCAATTTCTTCAGGTATTGCATATTGACCTTTCAGCTTTCTGATAAACTCATCCATTGGATATCTTGTTATGCTGTGTACACTTCATATTTAGCGTCTCCCTTCTCTCTAGTTCTATAGTTCTACAATGTGCTATTGTCCAAAATATGTCCTATTCCATATGCTTTCCATGCATTTGCAATACTTCATTGCACAGTGACATATCAACATCATTGTAGGAAACTCTTTTCCTCAGAAAGTCTAACTTGTTCTCTGTAAAATGCAGCCGGATTTAGTGCTTTTTACAGGTACGCTGCTTTCCAGATATTACCTTTACTTCAATTTTTTACTCCATTTCTGTGAAATGAATTATTGGTGTTTGCCATCTTCTGTTTTTTTCCTCCATATCTGGCAGGTGATTATGGAAATGAGAATGTTGAACTTGTCAGAAGCATTTCAGATCTTCAGTTACCAAAGGCGGCAATTCTTGGCAATCATGATTGCTGGCACACACATCAATTCTCAGAGAAGTAAGAGTCATGATTTCATCTTGAAAGGAGAAAGTACTAAAGTAATTCAATTTCTTTTTATGTCATCATGTACTTGGTTGGCATTCAGGAAAGTTGATCGTGTTCGGCTTCAGCTCGCAAGGTAAAGATATTCCTGCTTTTTGCAATAAGCTATGCGTTTAATTGCTTATTGCAATATTTTGCTAGGATAGCAGGGTTTTTTTAGGAAGGAAATTTTGTTGAAGTAGATGTTGCACCTTGTAGATTGCATAATTGATGTTATGCTCTTCAGCAGTCTCACACGATCACCGTCACTTTAAGAGTTTCAGCTTTATTGTTTAGTAATTTCTTTCCTCTTTAGAAGAATGAAATTGGAACAATACTGAACCCAATTGGAAATTAGTAGAGCAAAACTGTACTAGCCTTCTAGGACTAAGTTGAAAGCCGATTCCTGGCCTAACTACCTGATGGTACTCAACCAGGTTATAGCCATGTAGAATGATCTTGGGGTTAACTGTCTTCGCTCTTCATCACTAGATTAATATACTTTCTAAGCTGGAAAATGATCAATAGTACTTATATTTCATTTCCTTTTTCTTATTAATATCAGCCTTGGTGAGCAGCATGTTGGATACAAATGTCTGGACTTCCCGTCAATTAAGCTGAGCATTGTTGGTGGACGGCCATTTTCCTGTGGGGGTGATAGGCTATTTAGACCAAAGCTTCTGTCAAAATGGTTGGTAAGAGATATGATAACTAATACATACATATGCTTGCTGACTTTTCTGTTTTGTACTTTGATATTTCTTTTGTCATTTCCTTGAATTTATTTTGAGATTTTGTAATATTCTTGGAATCATGGATTTACAACTTAACGCCCAAGACAGAATAAACTGTCGGAGTTATTTTCTCACCAACTGCATTTCATGCATGGTATTACTCCCATTTTCATGTGTGTATCTCTCAGCTGATTCCAAAGCGTAGTCATACAGATCTCTTGCACATGTTTGCTGATACAGTTGTAAATACTAGTAACTTAACTGATGGAGTGATGGGAGTGGCTAACCTCCAAGAGCAAGGAAAGCGACTGTTTCTTTTCTTTTTAATTTCCATCAAGAGCATTCACTGGGGTCTGTCGGGGAACCAAAACCAATCTGGATCAGGATTTCACAAGAAATAAGAATTGATGCCTTGATTCAAAGTTTGTATTGTTGATTGAGATCCTAGTTGTATCACTTGACTGGTTATCAGGTTCTTTTCGTAGTTAGTAGAATTACAACTGGAATGACCTTAGGTGGTAGGAAGCTGGGTGGAATGGTGATTACTGATAACTGGTACCGGTTCGATTTGAGTTGGCTCTTGTCCAAGCAGTGCACTATAGATTGATGGTTTTAAGAACTGAAGGCATATCTTATCTTTAGAAGGATGGCTACCTATGACTGGATGCACACAGTTTGTCTGCTTGCTTGATTTTGATTGTGGAGCTAGCTTATTTGATTCACATTCATACATCACTAACTATGATTATGGTAGACTAAAGTAGGAAATCGCAGCTCTAGCTAAATCGGCTACTATTTGGTGGTGTAGTCAGTCACAGTAGCTCTTGGAAAATTTAGATCTATCCCTCGTTTTCTTGCATTGGCAATCTCTGTCACTGCCTTCTTCATTATTGCATAACTACTCTCCAGAAAATATAGCTTCACTTCTTTTTTTGCAATCAAATATAGCCTCACTTCATGTCACACAATGTTCTCTTTTCCTTTGAGGAGGTTTAACCCTTGTTGATACCTGCTGTCAAAAAAAAAAAAAACCCCTTGTTGATACCTGTAGTTTTGATCTATCTTCACCAACCACCATTGACCATTTACTATTGTTACAATACCTTGTAGTTACGGTGTCAATGATATGGCTGGAAGTGCAAAGAAGATATACGATGCTGCTGCAGGTGCACTAGAGGGACATTCTGTTGTATTGCTTGCACATAATGGACCAACAGGTCTCTGAACATTTGATTGAGAAAATTTCATAGGTAGTTCATGAAACACATGAAGAAAATGTTTGAAGTCATAACATGACTATACAATGCTGTGGCTATGGCAGGTCTAGGTTCAAGAATGGATGATATCTGTGGGCGGGATTGGGTACCTGGTGGCGGTGACCATGGCGATCCAGGTCTGGTGTTCATGGCAATACTTTCCCTCTGCTTACTTTGCCTCTCCTTCACACAGCTACTTCATATGTCACATGCTTGAACAAAAACTATGTAGATCTTGAGCGAGCCATCTCCGATATGCAAGGGGAAGCCAGAGTTTCCATCCCACTGGTCGTTTTTGGTCACATGCACAAGAGCCTAGCCTACGGGAGAGGCTTGAGGAAGATGATCGCCTCTGGAGCCAACCACACCATATATCTGAACGGAGCAGTTGTGCCTAGAGTGAAATTTTCCAAAACAATTCCTAGATATGAGCAAAATCAACCCGAAGGACCAGGATCCGTAGCTCCAACATTGCGCGCGTTCACCATTGCGGATCTCTCTGAAGGGCGTGTGGAGAAGATCTCTGAGGTCTGGGTGCTGGTGAGTGGTGCCAGGACTGAGGTCGAGGAGGAAATCGTCTTGTATAAACATCCTTGAGAGCATATGTGACGAAAATGTATCTGTTGTGAATGCTGTAAATGCGCTGGGCGATGCTTAAGTTGTTTAGTGAATGTTACAAACTGGCTTGTGTGCCAACTGAAAGCAGCACTTTATTATAGAGCCTGTAACCTAATGTGCTTGTTTTCGTCTGTGATGTTCTGCCATGGCTTCTACTTTATTATTACTAGCAAAATGTGCCTGTACTTCGAAAATGTAATTTGTTGCATGGTCATTTAGACAATTTGTTACTCAGAATTATTTGACCATCATGATTTGGTCTTGGTCATTTAAATAATTTGTTACTTAGAGATTTATTCAACGATCATGAGTTATTCTAACATTTTGGAATCAAACTTTATACTGTTGTAAATATTCGCTTTGTTGAAATTTGGTTGCTGCTGATGATGCTGATTTGTTGTGAGAGAAAACTTTTGTTCCTTTGCTGATAATATTGCTGAATTAGTGCTAAAAAACAGGGTGTATGTCTTGGAATCAGACTCTTTTTCATCTAACATGTCTTGAGTCAGGGGTGGGGTAAGGAGGACGGACACGGAGGAAGAGAGAATTGTGGACACAATAAACGAAAATGTCGTGAGTCTGGGACTTGGACACAGAGGATGAGAGCAGACGGATGAAAGAATTGTTTTGCTCTTTAGCGTTGTGGAGATAAAAAAAGAAATGGATGAAAGAATCACTTTGTTCCTTAATAAGAGATTAATTAGGTATAGATGTATGTAGATTTAATAGATTGACCGTAGGAGAGATCATTTTATTAAAAACTAGGTTTAGATAGAGATAGAGGATAGATCTTCTGAAGAGAGATGTTTCTCATGTTCAAAGGAGAGCGCGTCAGTGCGACAAACTGACAAGTTCAAGCGCCCAAAAACGTGAAGAGAATCAGCGACTTTCCGGCAGCCGTTTTGGGCGACTTGTCGCGTGTCCGCGTCCACCCTCTCTCCCTTCCTCGGTTTCGTGGCCCGTTACCCCACCCCGCTACCCGCTTCTCTGCGTGGGCACCTGACGCCGCGGGCGACCCCGACCCCGAGCGGGCTTTGCCGGCCAATCGGCTCGCCCGCGCCGACCACCGCGTCGGCCGCCGCGCCTCCTCTCCTCGCCGAGATCACCTGAAAAGGCAAGCGAGGCCAGCCTGAAACCCCACAGAAGCCCGAACCAAAAAAACGAGAGGGCCATTTCGTCTGCCCGCTCGCGCTCGGTCGCTCTCGCCCACCCCGCGCCCCCAACTCGCCTGCCTTCCACTTCCTCCGCTCTCCCGATTTCTCCTCCGATTCCTTCGCCGACCCGTTTCTTCTTGGCAATTTTTGGTTGCGCGGGCCATCGCCCCGCCGGCGCCTGGGTACAGCAGCTACAGGACAGGGCCAGGTCCCTCTTCTAGGAGAGGCCTCGCCCGCCGCCTCCCGCCCCGTCTCTACGGGCGCCGCCGTGGCCCGTGGAGCGGAGATCCATCCGGACTTGGATCGGTCTCGTCTCCTGGTAAGCAGGCCCAGCGTGTTTCGATGGATTCTAGAGCCTATACAGTAGTGATTGGAGTCATCAATCAAATCATTTCTCTCTCGCTTGGGTTCAGTTCAGTTGCGGATTTATCTGCGGCGTGGTTCCGTACTAATCTAATCCAATCATCCCTGGTTCGAGTAGGTTCTCTATTTGGACGATAAATAATCTGTTGAGACTTACACAATTGAACTTGGCACCCAGGTGCTTGTGCAGTTTATTTCCCATTAAAAATTGGTGGAATTCCATTCTACCCTTTCTGATCTTACCATTCGTTTTGCGTGTCCTAACATTTCGGTATAATTGCAGATAACAGCTATTGTTCTATTGCCAGTTCGAGCAATATGGGTTGGCTGACCAAGTTTTTTAGAGGCTCAACCCACAATATCTCGGAAGGGCAGTATCACAGCAGGCCTGCAGAAGATACAGCATGGAATGAACCCTCTAGCTCTCCTGTTGTCACTGTAAGAACCTTATGCGATACACTCCTGTTACCATTTTATGTTTTTGAGCAATGCCGTGTACTGCAGTTCCTCAGTACATTCCTAAACTCTAGTTGTGGATAAAAGGAGGCCATTCTATTTTTCTAGCTTAGGCAAAGGAGACGTGGTTGGCGTGAGCTCCAAGAAAAGTTGTCCTTATTAAGAAAAAAATGAAAGCTCTGATGTATACAGTGGATAGAATTTTGTACCCCAGTGACTTGAAAGGACAGCTTTTTAACTCCCGCTTCTGTAAATATATACCACTATGTCCTGTTAGAATTTTCCTTATACGGGTATGGGTACTAATGTTCGCAATGATTTGAGATTGATGACATGAAAACAACATTTTTGTTATTGCTTGTGGTGGTTGTGGCAACTTTGATGCTTCAATCAATATGTAAATACACAACAGCCGATTATGGGCAACTATAAGCTTCTAACAAGGTTTTAGATGGCTCCAAGCGACCAATTACTTCAAAATACCATATGCCTTTGTTATAACCTTCTAAGTAATGAATTGATTATCTCACTGATCAAATATTGACATGCAATGTAGGACATCTTTTCAGAGTTTAACAATGAGGATATTGACCGTGCTATAGCACTCTCTCTATCGGAAGAGGAGCAAAGAAAGGCAAAGACCATAGGTTGGTATGCTTTCTTATTAATTTATGCTGTGACATTCATCCAGGTTCTTAATGTTTTAGAGGAATTGTTGTCACCTATGTTTACCTATGATGTGACATTGTTGAGGTACTGAGTGTTTTAGAGAAGCACCTATCTCTCATATTAACTGGTACTTAAAAAAAACTTTGAAGGCAGTCCACTGCATATGATGATAGTACGTTCATCTGAAACCTTTGCTTTAGGATAGATAACTTATCGTTGTCCATTGTTTCTGATCTTGTCTAATTTTGATCAAGAAAGTCGTTTTCCTTTTCCATCTTTAAGTTGAAATAGTTCGTTCTAGATTTCTAATGGATTTCTTAGGTAAATGGAAACATCAGGTCACAAAAAGATCCATCCATAAGAAAACAAGGAATTATCTTATAGTTAATTGTTTTTTGTGGCATCCTTCCTTCCAATCGATAGTCTTACTTTTAAAGATGGATTCAAGAATCTTTTCTCCAATTTGTGGTTAAAAGTAACAATTGTTCACTGAATATTCTTATGGACTGCAACCAAGACCAAGTAAGAAACTTGCATCCGCGAATTGAGCATTAGTGTGTTACATAGTAGTGTATTGTGTTCAAAATTTTTCTAAGACTATTGTTACTCAATTTACTCCATGTCTCTAGCACTGCTAGTTTTCTTATGAATTCATGCAGTTAATGTGTGACACTTTCTGGTTTAATTTGTTTTTACTTCTAGATAAGGATATGCATTTGGAGGAGGATGAGCAACTTGCAAGAGCTATCCAGGAAAGTTTGAATGTTGAATCACCCCCTCGCAGAAATGGCAGTGCCAATGGTGGCACTACATATCATCTGCCTCGCGAAACTGGCAATGGTGGCAATGCATATCAGCCATCTCGCGAAAATGGCAGTGCCAATGGTGGAAATGCATATCACCCATTACCATTTATGTTCTCATCCGGATTCAGGTTCATTTCAGTTTGGTTACTTTACTTTTCTGGCTTTTGTGCAATACTGCAATTTGACTTGATGCTTATGAAATAGCAAATAAGCATATAACTGAACTGATATTTTAGTTTAGCAGAAAGGAAATACACTAAATGACCTCATGGACCATACAGGCTGCATGCTACTGCTAAAAAATAGCAAATCTTATTTTGTCTACTTCTACCTTGAGCGCCTGAATATTGATTTACATAATTCATTCCCTGTACCGCATTCTGTTAATGGCTTCACAAACACTGCTAATCACAACGAGATGTGTCTTCAGTGAGAACTCATACCAGCAGACTTTTCAATGGCTGTAGTCATTTCATATTAACAAAACTACCTAGGACTAGATAATTTTTTCTTAAGAAAGTATCTGTAGAAATTAAAGCTGAAGAGGAATCAAACTGTACACCACACACCTCCCACCAACTGAGCTATTCATTTCGTTGGAAGGAACAGAGAAAAAGCGCGAATATGGGTGCCTCCACTTTTCAACAGCTAATATAAAGTCCCGGACTGTTTTTCCCCACTAACCAATTACGTTACGACCACTGAACAAACTTGGTTGTCCTACCAGGAAAGTTCCAGTTTAGTTTGCATATCTAGTAAAGATGCCAAAGGCATGATGGCATAATTATTTAGAAAAAAAAATCCCATGGAGCTTTAGGTATACAACTGAAATGTTTTTATCTGATTTGTGTAGTGTGCTTGTTATTATGCTAAGTTATGTTTCCTTATCTTTTCTTCCAGTCTTTACGAAAACTGTTACAAACTGTGGTGAAATTTAGAGCTCAGATATAAAATGGAAGCAAACCTTTTAAAGTGGATGGGGCTTGTGATTATGAGATGCCTTATATGTAGAAGGATGAAGCATGTCCTCAAGGATGTGGTTGCCTTAAACAGAAGTGCCATGGACATGTGAAATTTTCCAATGCTATCAAAAGAATAAGAAACTGTAGATATGTGATTTTTTCAAATGCTGCTAAAAGAACAAGAAATTGTGTATGATTTTTCACCTCGATTGTAATAAAAAAGATGATGTAATGCTCAAGAATGCACTAGAATGATGGCATGGAAGATATCATTCTGGCCTTTTATCTCTTTCTACTATTTTTAATATAAGTTTACTTCTTTTCTGCAGAGCGTGCGCTGGATGTCACAGAGAGATTGGTCACGGGCGTTTTCTCAGTTGCATGGGAGCTGTTTGGCATCCAGAATGCTTTCGTTGCCATGCCTGTAGTCAACCGATATATGACTATGAGGTAACTTTTTTAAAAACTTTTTAGCAGTTTCTTTCAATGTACTGACCCTAAAGCCATGCTGCAGTTCTCCATGTCCGGGAATCATCCATACCATAAAACTTGCTACAAGGAGCAGTTTCACCCAAAATGTGATGTCTGCAAGCAATTTGTAAGAATCACTTTATTTGGCCTGACTGATCTGTTTATGCTATAAGTTGTTTTTGTTGTACATTTTACATTCCTGTTTGTGCTAATAAAATCTGCCTCCAATATCATGGAGAATATGCTTTCTCTACACTTTCCATGATTGACATGTTTACTCTTGCTAATATCTGATTACTTGCATGATTTTGTCGTAAACTTTTGCAACTACCAAGGCTCGGAAGCTTGGTGTTACTTACACATTTTAGTTAGCTGATTGATTATGTTTGCAGTAAGTAGGAAGTTGATTGTGTTGACTTCTACTTTTGTGTTCTCACATGTGTCTTCTTATGGTTTCTTCTTTGCAGATTCCTACAAATATGAATGGCCTTATTGAATATAGGGCACATCCTTTCTGGCTACAAAAATACTGTCCTTCACATGAAGTTGATGGCACTCCGAGATGTTGTAGTTGTGAAAGAATGGAGGTATGCCCAGTTAGCACGTTTTTCCTTTTAATTTGGTATTGTGGGCTTAGTCTTTGTGTGAAATTTGAATCAATTCACTCCAACATGGTTCCTTTACTTACCAGCCAAGGGAATCAAGATATGTATTACTGGATGATGGTCGTAAGCTCTGCCTGGAGTGCCTTGATTCTGCAGTGATGGATACAAACGAGTGTCAGCCTTTGTATCTTGAAATTCAGGAATTTTACGAAGGACTGAATATGAAAGTGGAACAGCAGGTTCCTCTGCTTCTGGTAGAGAGACAAGCTTTGAATGAAGCCATGGAAGGAGAGAAGGCTGTATGTTTATACTATGCTCAAAACCCAAAATTTTCTTTTCTACCCCAATATACTGTTTGCTGTAACTATTTTGTTTCTTTTGGGTACAGGGTCACCACCATCTTCCAGAAACAAGAGGACTGTGCTTATCAGAAGAACAGACTGTTAGCACGGTGAGAGTTTTTCCAAACACTAATTGGATTAGTCTTTCCTCATTTAGTTCATTTTCTGTTCCAATTTTGTTGTTCTGCTGGATTCTCAATGAGACAATGATGTTTTCAGATACTGAGGAGACCAAGAATGGCTGGAAACAAAATTATGGGAATGATAACAGAGCCATATAGGCTGACACGGCGATGTGAAGTGACTGCAATTCTCATTCTGTATGGTCTCCCAAGGTGAAACATCAACCTTTTGTTTTGTATAATGTCACAATGAGCACCTCCTGACCGAAACAGTAAGCACAGCTCCAGCTTTAATCTCTACGTGCACTTTTGCCCTCTTTCTTTTGACTATTTTCCATTGCCCCTGGTTTGGCCAAGCCAACGCACAGTTGCCCCTGGTTTGGCCACTTTTTTGCAATCAAAGTAGGCAGACCATAGGGATTCGTGTGTTTGAGTTGGTCAAAGCAGGGGCAATGGTGCAGAGTTGAAGAAAAGGGGGCAAACGTGCAGTTTAGAGGTTGGAGTTGAAGAAAAGGGAACAACTAAGTCAGCAAAGTGGTTTTCTTTAGAGTTTTGTTCCTTCTGTGTGCCCAAAAAAAACTTGCATGAGAACCAAGCTAGTTGCTCGGGTAGCTAGCACAGCCAGGTGAGCTCGCTGCCGGCACAAGTTCAATTCCCAGAATTGGGCTCGTGTCTCTCACTGGGATTTATTCCCAATATAATAGTCTGTAGCCTCTGTTGCGTGGAGCCATAAAAGGCTTGCAACCCGCCCATCGCCCACGGAGCCATCGATGGTCCCGGTGATCCCTAGAAGGACACGGTTTACTGATCTTCGTGTAGTTGTAGGTCTAGTTGTGCATGTGGTGTGAGTGGGCGTGGGTGTGTGTTTGTGCATGGACAGATGCTACAGTTGTATCTAGATGAGAGGCTTCAAAAAAAATTGCATGGAATTGGAGATGTCTGTACTATGAACTGACTGCAGAGTTCATGAGGAAAATAGTTTACTCTTGTCCATCATCACAATATCTTCTGTATGACATGGAGATACTATGTTCTTTTGTTTGCTTCTACATCGTCGAATCATAATGGATGCTCAAATTTGTTTGTATAGACTTTTATGATTTTTTTGTTCTTGCAGATTGTTGACAGGTTCAATTTTAGCTCATGAGATGATGCATGCATGGTTGCGACTTAAAGGTGATACCTAGTTCTTGTGTTCTTCCTCGGACCAAAGGGAGACTTATTTAGACCTGACACCAAGCAACTAAACTAATCTTTTATTTCTAGGCTAGTAAGGACATTAAGTTGTTTTCAAAGGGAGACTTATTTAGATCTGACACATAGCAACCAAACTAATATTTCATATCTAGGCTATTAAGGACATTAAGTTGTTTTCAAGACTGAACAAGTTTTTAATTTTTTATTAGCCAGTGCTAGTGAACTTGTGAGGCTGCCATGTAAATTGTTGGGACCCAACATTGGTGTCATGGATAATTACTAACTAGAAATAAGATCAATGCTAATTTCACGATTGAAAAAAATCTTTTATTCATTTGGCAGTTGTCATAATCATTTGCCTAAATATCCTATCTACTTGAAACTGTTACACAGACATTTCTGCTAAAGTGCTAATGAACATGTCATGACAGGATACCGGACACTGAGTCCAGACGTAGAAGAGGGCATTTGCCAAGTTCTTGCTCACCTGTGGATCGAGTCAGAGATCATGGCCGGATCAGGCAGTGGTGCTGCTTCGTCATCCTCAGGATCTTCATCATCCATGTCATCCAAAAAGGCGGGGCGGTCTCAGTTTGAGCACAAGCTTGGGGATTTTTTCAAGCATCAGATCGAGACAGATACTTCCATGGCCTACGGAGAGGGTTTCAGAGCCGGGAACCGGGCCGTTCTTCAGTACGGCCTGAAGCGCACCCTCGAGCATATCCGGCTGACAGGGACCTTTCCATTTTGAAGTGGCATGGATTCACATTTTGCGGAAAATCTTATATTATATACGTGATTTGTCATCCAGTGTTCCTTTACAGCCAAAGAAACCAATTGTACAAACATTCTTTCCAGAATCCAGAGATATATCTTGGAAGGCAAAATGGGTATTAAATGGTTGAGATCGATGGCCAGCCTGACCAATCATTTTGTATTGTGACCAAACTCTGGAACGAAAACAATGGTAATTTTTTTTTTACACATGGCGTGAATTTCAATAAATACCAGTACGATTTTACAGTATGTATATACAGTTGCTTGAACTTGTGAACTTATCTGGAACTGTTTAGTACGTATTTCTCAAAAAAAAATCTGGAACTGTTTAGTAGTATGTTTTTGTTTTCTGGCAGGTGGCAGCTGCCGAGCTGAATTCGAATTTCTTGCGGGGAGCGGGATTGAGTTATTATGGTATCCCACCGGACGGACGGACCCTTCATGTTTTGAGTATCCAACAGTAAGCCGTCGGATTCGGCAGAACAGTAGAAAATCTCACCGATCTTGCCGGACTCAGCATGTACGGGCCGGCACGCGGTTCCTGGCTTCGTCCTGCCTCGCCCTTAATAGGCGTCGGCCTCCCCTTCGGTACATGCAAATTGCACTTGGCCGGATCGGTAGTAGGGTTTCTGCTCCTACCAAAATCGTCATAGATCTCATAGTACTGACCGGTGCAACTATTACGGCCTTGTTTAGTTCCTAAAATTTTTGCAAAATTTTTCAGATTCCCCGTCACATCGAATCTTTAGACGTATGCATGTAGTATTAAATATAGATGAAAATAAAAACTAATTGCACAGTTTGATCGGAATTGACGAGACGAATTTTTTGAGCCTAGTTAGTCTATAATTGGATAATATTTGTGAAATACAAACAAAAGTACTATTATTCCTATTTTGTAAAATTTTTTGGAAGTAAACAAGGACGGGTAGTAGTACGATCTAGTGGCGTAGATTCGGCCAGGTACAGCAAGAGATGAGAGCCGCCGCGCCGGCGGCCTGCCCGTGAATTCAAGCTACGACAACGGATGGGGGTGCATTTACGGTATCAGCCGGTAGGTAGGCCTTGTTTACTTCTTTGCCGAAATTTTTTTAAGGACATTGTAGCACTTTCGTTTGTTTGTGATAATTATTGTCAAATTATAGATTAACTAGGCTCAAAAGATTCATCTCGTAAATTTCGACCAAACTATGCAATTAGTTTTAAATTTTGTTTATATTTAATACTCTATGCATGTGTCTAAAGATTCGATGTGACGGAAAATCTTGAAAAGTTTTTGGATTTTGGGCGGAAGTAAACAAGTCCGTAGTATACTTTGTAGTACAGCGAAACCATAAAGATCGGAATCTGCAGCGTGGCAGGTGCTACAAAAATCTCCAGTCTCGGAGCATACTGCGTCATCCAGCCG
>Ga0182004_10002772_pt1 | contig 13744 bp, 18 predicted proteins | sample Sormic07211540_1_FD_120479 | JGI IMG/M metagenome (GOLD analysis project Ga0182004, IMG submission 120479) | Endophyte microbial communities from Sorghum bicolor roots, Mead, Nebraska, USA - 072115-40_1 MetaG | ecosystem: Host-associated > Plants > Roots > Unclassified | place: USA: Nebraska...
CACCGATGTGTCGAGGTCGGAGAACAGCTCGCGACGTCCGGTCATGTGGTGGGTGGCGCCGCTGTCGAGGTACCAGCCGTTGAGCATATCTTCGCCGCCGTTGTTGAGGAACGCGCGTGCTCTAGGCTCGCTGATGTCGACGTCGGCCTTGGAGCAGAAACCACGGTCCGCGTCCAGCTCGAGGAAGCCGTGGGCGAGGAAGAGGGCCGCCTCGCCATCATCGGCCTGTGCGACGTGGGCTGCTCCGCCACGCTCGCGCCGAGGCTCGGGGCAGTCCTTTGCCCAGTGACCGGGGCGACGGCAGTTGAGGCAGAGGTCGTCGCGGTTGGGCTTATGGTCGCCGCCGGCGCCTCCTGCCTTCGCTCCTTGCCCGCCACCGTCACGTTCTCCTCCCTTGGCGGTCTTGCCCTTCTGCTTCCATCCGCCACGCAGCCGTCAACGTGCTTCGCCGCTGGAGGAAGCAGAGCCGCTCGCGCCACCCGCGTCCTTCTTCTTCTGGCACGCCAGCCACTGCTCCTCTGTGAGCATAAGCTTGCCGCCGACGGACACGGGCTCGTGCGCAGGATCGTCGTCGAGGTCGTCCACCGTCTTCAGCCTCCCGATGACTTCCTCGATGGTGAGGTCCTGGAAGTCGAGCAGGGTCTCGATGGCGACCTTGAGCTGCGCGTACTTCCTGGGCGTAGCACGAAGAAGCTTCTCCACCGCTCGCTCCTCGTCCATGTTCCTCTCGCCGTGGAGGATCATCTGCTGCTTCAGCGTGGCGAGGCGGAGGGCGAAGTCCTCGATGTGCTCCCCTGGGTGGAAGGAGAGGTTCTCCCACTCTTTGCGTAGTCGTTGTAGCGTGGCGCGGCGGACGCGGTCGACGCCGATGCGCGCCGCGGCGATGGAGTCCGAGGCGTCCTTGGCGGTGAGCTTGTCCGCGAGCGACACCTGCATATCCTGCGGAACTCCCGCGATGATGGCCTCCAGCGCGCGGCGATCGTCATGGTACGGGAGATCGCCATACTCGACGGCGTCCCAGAGCTGGCGGGCCTGCATCTTGAGTCGCATGAGCGTGCTCCACTCATGGTAGTTTGACTTCGTCAGCATCGGCCATGGAGTCCCCGCGCCGCCATCCTTGTACACCGTCTGGACCACCGGAGATCCGCGACGGCCTCCGCGTCCTCGACGGTGAGCGGGCGACGGGGATTGAGCCCGGCGATGCCTCTCAGGGCTCCGCGACGGGCTCCCGCGGCGCGGATCAGGGCTCCTCCGCCCGTACGCGCGCGGCTCCCGGTCCACCTCCGCGCGGAGAGCCGCGGCCGTGGCGGCCGCCTCCTGAGCTGCTGCTGCTGCCTCCCACGCCGCCTGTGCTGCCTGCGCGGCTGCGGCCTCTGCCGCTGCCAAGCGCCTGGCGCGATCGCCTCCTGGGTTCACCACGACGCCAGCCTCTAGGTAGGCGCCCGCGGCTGCAGCTAGTGCTACTCTAGCTCTCTGGCTTGAGGTAGACATGGCCCCTAGGATCTCTAAAGCTCGCTCTTGATACCAATTGTTGGCATGATCTGGATTGCAAACACAAGAATTAAACTGCCAGAGGGCAGCTTGGCCAGAGAGGCCGCTTGGATTGTATTGAAATTGCAAATCCAGAACTCACACAATACAAGGGTGAGGGAGCTGCTGCATATATAGCCTAGAGGGCAGACAGCACCCCAACATGTCCCTGACAAACTCTAACAAACTAGAGATGCTGTCCACCAGCAACTTGGTTCACAAGGCACCATATTCAACTTGGCTGCCAAAGAACCTATTAGGTAAATTAAAACAATTACAGCAAAGTAAAGGTAACTAGGCTAACACTAGGCTAACCCTGTCACCCACTGCCTATCGGAGTCTTGCCGGGGCACTGTACCTCACCTTCACCCGGCCGGATATCACCTATGCAGTTCAGCAGATCTGTCTCCATATGCATGATCCCCTGGAGCCGCACCTCACCGCTCTCAAGCGGATCCTACGCTACCTCCGCGGCACCGTCGACTTCGGTCTCCTCCTTCACCGACGGTCGTCCTCCACCGAGCTCATCGTCTACACTGACGCCGACTGGACCGGGTGTCCGGACACCCGTCGCTCCACCTCTGGCTACGCCGTCTTCCTAGGCGGCAACCTGGTGTCTTGGTCGTCCAAGCACCAGCCGGTCGTCTCCCGCTCCAGTGCCGAGGCGGAGTACCGCGCTGTGGCCAACGGCGTGGCTGAGGCTTCCTGGCTCCGGCAGCTCCTCGCCGAGCTCCACAGTCCTCTCCCGGAGCGCACTGGTCTACTGCGACAATGTCAGTGCGGTGTACCTCTCCACAAACCCGGTTCAGCACCAGAGGACCAAGCATGTGGAGATCGATCTACACTTCGTCCGAGACCGGGTCGCCATCGGCGATGTTAGGGTCCTCCACGTCCCGACCACCTCCCAGTTCGCTGACATCTTCACCAAAGGTCTCCCGTCCTCGACCTTCACTGAGATCCGCTCCAGCCTCAACATCACCAGTGGCTAGTTGCGTCTGTGGGGGGGCTCGTGTGCTGTCCTTTTCATGTTCAGTCTACAAACTCAGCTGCGCTGGTAGTTTAGACTGCGGGGGGGTGTTAGAGTATGTGTAATGCAGGCCTATGTGGCTAGGCCCATGAGGCCCATGTATCCCTAAAAGGCCCATGTAATGAAACCCTAATTCTAACACAGTTCTTCTATTTTCTATAATATTTTTTTGGCGATATGAATACTTTTCCTCTGAATTCCTGATAGTTTTAATAGCTGAAAATGCACTATGTACAGTGATAAGCATTAAAAAACTGATTTTTCACATAACCTAGCTTGCAGTTGACATATACTTTTTGGCAGCAGCGTTGCAACTGGGAAACCACTGAAGCTCCTACTACCACTGAACTGAAGACATTGAAGAAGGCTCTTCAGGTAATACTCTCTTATAGTTGTGCCCCTTTACTTTCTATGCCTATGATTTTTCCCTAATATAACAGTAGAATTCGGAAGTAAAATTTATCAGTGAAGCATACAAGGATTTGCTAATTTGCACTCTTGCTAATCTGTATAGTGAAGAAATATAAAACTGAAAAGATTTTTATGATTAGTGTACAACTGTACATACAGCTTATTTCTTTTCTAATTCAGTAGGATCTTCCATTCAAGACTTGTGTTCACAGTTGTCAACTTCTTCAGAATTATTATGTACCTTTGGATAACTAAATGTCAGCTCATGGGTTGCTTTGAATAATCAGTTGCCTCACATTCTTTAAAGTTCAGTTTCTACATTTTTTTCCTAATGTATTACTCTATCAACATGTTCTGCTCTTATATCATCTCTCTGTTTAGTTGTAGTGTCAAGTAATGCATGCATGTCATACACCGACTGCTTGACATTTATTTTTTATCTTGCAGCATAATATATTTTATATCCAATAGGAGGTAGACATTGGTTTGATTATCTTGTTGTGCTAATTTTTAGATTTTTGCCCCTTAACATGTATTACTTTGTGCATATCTATAGCCGTAGGATTGAAGTATGACTCTTTGCCATGTTTAGTTCAGAACCTATTGGTATTCACAAGTGCAATATGTAGTAACTACTGAATTTCATACATATAACCTACTTATCTTTAATGCTTTCCTTTTGGAATAGGTATAAGGAGCAAAGGAATGAAAGATCCTTCTGGAACATAAGGGGGCACAACAAAGATCAATGTTCTCATGGACAAATTTGCAATGCAGACATACATATTGAATCCTTAGCAATATACATTCCATACAATTGAGTCGTGTTTAGTCTTGTTTGCTTGCCAGCGAATTCAATATTGCTTTGTTCAAATCTCTCCAATTTAGTCTTTTCTTGGTGACTATAATTTTTTGGAATTTTGTTCTAGGAGTATGGAGAGATGTCATTTTTATTTTTAAATTTCTAGACTATTCTAATATTGGAGAGATGTAACGACATGCATATAGTCTAGTCTCAAATACGCTTTTGGTCCTTTCCACGATACTTGCTTTTGCATGGAGGTAACGAGCCAATCCAAAGCTAATCATTATGCCTCCAAATGATCAATGGGATTAAAGGGATTAGAACCACCAGGTGGACGGAGATCGGGTGGAGGACAGGGAATCACCCAATCCCCACGTGGGGCATTTACCACGTGAGTTCTGGCCCCTTACTGCCAAACGAAGCCTTAAGAAATAAATAACCTATCAGGGGTAATTTGCAAATAGTAAAGATAATAAAGATAACTGGGCTTTTAGCCCATCTAAACATGGCGCCTCTATCCTGGGCGCCCTCTAGCCACCTAGCTGCTGCTGCCGGCGCCTAGTATGCTGGACGCCGGTCATAACATATACACTATGTCTAGATGCATAGCAAAAACAATATATCTGAAAAAGCCAAAACGTCTTAGAATTTGGTACAATCTTCACTTAGCATGTGAATTGTTGTGTGTAAAAAAAAAGGAAGTGTTATGCTGTGGTGCAATCAAGATGGTGTACAGTTTTGTGCTTCTGGGCACATGTTGTGTGGGTTTGTAAGTGTTCTTTACTCTGGTCTTTTCTTCTTAATGCAATAATACGCAGCTCTCCTGCGTGTTTGAGAAAAAAAAGGATGGTGCTATCAAAAAAATTTCCCATAAAACAAAACTTAAAATGTGAAAGCAGAGGAATTTTACTGGCATCTAGGTTAAGAGAAACAGCACATGCCTGAGAATGAGATTCAGACTTTTCAATCTGATACACATGTGATTGTGGTGCCAATCCATATGTCAAATAAAATGGTGCGCTATAAATTGCTGTAGATTGGGGATCCCCTGAAGTGGCTGAATAGTCCTCACATTCTTTTGGTTCCATAGGGGCAATAGATGAAATCCCCACTGCTGAGGGTGCACAATTTTCTACCTTTGCAGAAGGTTGAGGAACAAGGCCAGCTTCCTCTTGGACAGTAGAAGTTGAATTCTGATCTCTGAATTTCAGTGAGAAATAAAAAGAAGAAAAAATAAGAACAAATACATTATGGACTAGATTTATGTTTAACATCAGAACATATTTTGGATACCCTAGGCACCACTTGATAGACATCAAACAAAATCTCCAGTAAACTATAAGAAAACATCAATTCAACAAAAGAAATGTTTGTGAGAGAGAGCTTTGCAGAGAAATTGACATAGACATAAAATCTAAGAGATAATATGTCCTGGAAACAATAAAAAATTAAACATGTTCCTCAGTAAATTACAAGAAAACAATGAGAATCCAACAAAACATATGAATGCTAAGACAGATAGATACACAAAGAAATTAACAGTCTAGTAGAATGCAGTGTGCTGGGAACTGACGTGTGTATATAGCATCAATACACAGGTAGTCAGGTAGATATACCTAATAAACACCAGGACATCATTAACACTAAAAAGATGCACACAGGACCATTCTTAACTGCTTAAGAATTGAGTATTCTAGAACTAATTAATGCAACCCTTTGCTTGAGCTTGCACAACATGAGCTGGACAAGTCACACAAAAAAAAGAGCTGGACATGGAATGAAATACAATCAAAGTACAAGTTAACATATGAAGGTTACCATGTTAGTGCGGGTGAAAAAACAATGTGCCCATGGTCTTCAAACATCATTATTGCGGAGTAAGTAGATAGGTTTTCTTGATATGAAAAGATGTAAATCAATAACAGTCTCAGGAACTAAATCAAATGGTGGCACCAAACAAAGCAAGTTGCAAGCTACGTACAATCAGGAGATGCAGCAGCACATTAGCAACTACTCCCTCCGTTCCAAATTATTAGTTGCTTTGACTTTTTTGATACAACGAATTTGCTACATAACAATAGTTTAGATACATAGCAAATTTGATGTACCAAAAAAGTCAAAGCAACTTATAATTTGGAACGGAGTATAATAGTGTGTTGTAGTACTTTATAAATGAATCATCAAAGTACAAGAAACAAGATACAGTCTGAAGATGCTGCCAAAAATTACCCAATAACAGCATAAAAGAGCATCAAAAGGATAGTCTCCAAAAATCAATATAAAGAGAGTTAAAACTAACCTTTGCATTGATTGAGGCTTATCAATACTGCCATTCAATTCATGAGATGAATCGAATTTCGGTAAAGAGCTCTTCACACATTCAGGATCTGAAGAGCCCATAGTTTGCTGAAAACTGACGTCAAAGCTTCCAAAGCTTAGACCATACTTTTCAGATTCAGAAACTTGAAGGTGATCTGGAATTATCACATGTAGCTTATCTGATAACTGTAGATCACTGAAATATTTGTCCACCTTCAACGGATCCTCTGTACCAGCTGAATTTGATACTGGAGCTGATTGGGGAATAACGTCAGCAGCCAAAGGTGCATTATCATGTATGGTAACATCCCCGGTTGCTTGAGAAGCAGCCGAGCAAGTCAGTTTAGGTTTCCATTCTTTACTTGGAATAACTAAATGACAGATGATTAAAAACAATAATCAATAAAAAAAAAGAAATTAAGATAACAGATGTCAGCATAAAAATGGATATGGTTAATTAAAAACAGTGCAGCATTTACAGCAGTAGTTTTCAGACTCAAATAGCAAATGAAAAGTTCACTCATTAAGCACAAGCACAGATACTACTCCAAACATCAAAACAGATACTTATCTACCTTAGTAGTAGCAAGCAAGGTTTAGGAAATAAACACCAACTCTGTTAAGTTGTCACTTAATGCCAGGTTAGACTATCAAAGACTAAAGGTATAAATTATAGGTTATTTTGAAACACTACGTTATTATTAAGCACAAGCACAAGCACATGCAGCTCAGCATAACCTGCCCCCAGGCCCCACCCCAAACAAGAGAGAAGAAAAGAAGGGGGGCAGGTTTGAAACCAAGCCACATGACTACACCTACTACAGGCAGGATAGGAAGTGACAATCAAGCATAGTATTATATGCAGAGGAACAAAGGGACATTTCAACATGTACTACAGAGAGATAACATTGTCCAATAAGGTAGGGAGCATGGTAAAGACCTTTTTGGGATTGTTGTGAACGACTGTTGTAGCTGGAAGATGGTCTACTAGCAGAGGATCGTCCAAATGAAGATGGCACAGATTGTTCAGAGGAGCCTAACAGTGCATAAGCGGGAAAAAGTTTGTAACCAATACCAAGTTCACTTAAACTACAGTGAAATAACCTAGGTGAATTCTAGCATATACCTTTGTTTGTTGGTAGATCACGCCCCACCTTATGTTCAACTGATGTCTTCTTGATTCCAATAGTTTGTCTGGAAGCACCAACGTCACCAAGGCTGTGAGAGTCGAGAAAAGATACAACCACAGGATCTGACAGTGGTGCTGGTCTCAATGGTTGCAGTAAATTTGGACCTATAGTAGTGACTACATCTTCGAACGGAAGACCACCTGTAAGATCAGCCAAGGCTGTTGAACCAGACTTATCACCAACAGCACTAGAACTTGTCACCAGCACAGCAGGAGAATCAACTGGTTGATATGGACCGTTGCGAAGACCACTCAACAAACTGTTAGTGAAATAATGAAGTTTCATGATGTAAGCATAATAAAAAGAGAGAGCACCAAAGCAATATATAGCATTATGGCAGACAAAAGTGAATGCTACTGTGTAATAAACAGATCTATTCAGCACAGATCCTATGAGACAGGAAAAAAATCGCCTTTCCAGTAAAAAAAATAAAGCATAAATTGATAGTGATTATTATTCACAGCAATTTCCTCTTTCTGAAACCTAATGTAGACAAAGAACCACCAATTTCGCTAATCAGTGAACCTTATAAGACAAAGGAATCCAGAAAACCAAAACAAGCAGGCATCTTGAAATTAAAGTTTATCATCTCCTATAGCCCTATAGGAATGTTCTCAAACTGTTTATTTCCTATAGGAATGTTAATACAGTTAATTTCAAGAGAACGTGTCTCGATGCCCCACCCACAAAGTGTCCTGGGTGAGCCATTAGCTTGTTAATTTTTTCTTTATTTATGTATTTATTATCTCTGTTCTCTCTCCCAAACTTTCAAATCTGATGCCACTGACCCAAGCCCGATCCACCAGCACAGGTGAGCAATCAGCTCACCAACACCCACACATACTTGGCTAAGGTAGAAGAAGGGTTAGAGAGCAGGGCACACGAGCACAGCACTTGCACAAGTCTGAAAACTCTGAATGTGTGGGGCACCCAGGACTGCTTTTCTCCATTGCCTCTGATTGGTATATACAAGTCTACTAGAGGTGAGAACACCTACTACAATGTCCACTAGGACATGGCTGAGATCAGCCTTACTAACTACTGTATGGCTGATGTATGCCACTACTACTAGTGGCCTATTGCCACATCTAATGTACAACTAGTAGTCTAGTACAAGGACGTGATGGCCTACTGCCATACCTCATCAGGAGCAAGCAAGAGCTGACCGAAATGGTCCAAACTCTGCTGCAGCAAAAGACTGGAGGAGGAGCAGATTATCATACACCGCCGAATCCACAATTGCCTGATGACAATGCTGGAGACATTAGAGGTGAATGAATTGTCTCTTATGAATGTTCCCACGGCCAGGCAAGAGGGAAGGGTTTTCCTTCTTAATTTTTGCTTGATTAGATTGATACATCTCCTCTCTTTATATAGAGAGGTTTACTTGACTTACAAGCAAGACTTACTTGACCCCTAAGCAAGTGTTATGGCCGAAGTATGATTAATGGGCTGATAGCCTAGCCCAATTATCTTTATAAGTTCAGTTATCTTTGTATTGGCAATTTATATTAGTCCCAGATAGGTTATTTAGCAAAATAGGTGAAGTAGAAGGGACATAAATGTCTGTAAACTCTATTGATATAATACAAGCAAGAGCAATCATATTTGCTCGGCTTCCTTTAGGGAGCCGGGAGACTTTCAGCCTAACCCTAGCCGCCGCCTCTCTCTCTCTTGTGCGCGACCAGCCAGCAAGCACGGCACCCCAACGTCGCGATCGATCCCGTCCGCCTCCTTCCCATCCCTACAATCTGCGCAACAAGCCTGGTAGGATCCAAAATCCTATCAATCTGGTATCAGAGACCTTGCCGGTCATGGACACCTCCGCTGCCGCTGCCGCCACCACCACCTCTTCCACGCCGGCGATTCCGGCGACCTCCTCCAACACCACAGCGTCGTCGGCCATGTCAGGGCCCTAGTGGCGCAGCCGTCCCTGCCGCTGGCGTCCACCAGCGCGCCGCGACCGGTATTCACCCCAGAGGAGATGACAGGCGCCATCGTCGACCTCAGCCACTGCATGAAGGAGGTGCAGGACACGCTGCGGGCGCTCATCTAGGGCCAGCTAGTCATCCAGCCCCCACAGCTTGTGCCCCTGCCCCCTCCGCCTCCGCCGCTGCCGTCGACCACGTCGGTGCCGCTCATCACCTACCCCTATGGGATGCCCAGCGACGCCATGCCCTCGGGCTTGGTTCAGATGACAACGCCGCCTCAGCTGCCGATCCACCAAATCAAGTTCCCAGCATCACCTTCGCCGCTCCTAGCCTGGCTCGTCGACTCGTCGGCGCCCATCTACACAACGGTGGGCGCCCAACCCTACGTCCGCCGCTGCCCTCTACTGGGGCGAGGCCAGCACACGGGGGGCGTTCTTCCTTCGGGCACCCTGTACGGTGGTGTTGACGGGCCCCTGTTCCACGGCGGCAGACTACAGCCTTCGGTACCAACAGCGTCAGCGTACATGGCGCCACCAGCCTCGGCATACGGGGACGCTTCAGGGAGTGCAACACATGCTGCTGCTCCTGCACCGCCCCCGCCGCGGTTCTACAAGCTTGAGTTCCAGACGTATGATGGCTCCGTCGACCCACTAAATTGGCTCAACCAGTGCGACCAGTTTTTCCGGAGCCAGCACACCTTGGCGTCTGACCGTACCTGGCTTGCCTCCTACCATCTCCGGGGTGCGGCCCAGACATGGTACTACGCCCTCGAGCAGGACGAGGGCATGCCTACCTGGGAACACTTCAAGGAGCTCTGCAATCTTCATTTTGGGCCAATAGTTCGTGGCACCCGACTATCTGAGCTAGCCCGCCTGCCCTTCGTGTCGACGGTTCATGACTACTCTGATCACTTCAATGCGTTGTTGTGTCATGCCCGCAATCCGTCTACTCCATAGAAGACGGAACTCTTTGTGGGCAGCTTACCGGAGCACATCAAGGTCGACGTTGAGTTGCGAGAACCACACAGACGGTCATGTACTTGGCTCGGGCATTTGAGCATCGTGTTGCGGCTACCTTGCTGGTCCCTGTCCAGCAGACCACTTCGCCTCCTCAACACCAACCATTGGCACTACCTGCATCGGCTGCACAGGCGCATCCTCCTGACCCAGCCACAGCCATACCTCCACTGCCTGCCCCACAGCAGGCTCCGGCCCCACAGCAGGCTCCGGCCCCACAGCAGGCTCCGGCGCTGGCACCGTTTCGCCGCCTGACACCGGTCGAGATGCTCGAGCGTCTTTGTCAGGGGCTGTGCTTCAACTGCGATGAGCCGTACGTGCGCGGCCACCAATGCCAGCGGCTTTTCTTCCTTGAAGTTGATGATTTCCTCATTGACGTTGTAATGGATGACGACGGTGCCAAGGAGGCCCTCCAGGCGGCTCCAAAAGGCCCTGGTTTTCGCTGATGCTACATGGGAGCCGCTGCAGCAGTTCTCCTAGTCCTCTATCCCGACTTGCAGCTCGAGGACGAGATGTTTGTCCAAGCGAGGAGAGATGTTATGGCAGAAGTATGATTAATGGGCTGATAGCCCAGCCCAGTTACCTTTATAAGTTCAGTTATCTTTATATTGGCAATCTACCTTCAAGGCCCCTAACATACTCTGACAGTGTCACCTCTACGTCTCTCTACTAGCGCCATCTCATCTCTCCAATCTACCTCCAAGGTATTCATTGTTTTTGCAGTTTGAAAAGCACATCCAGATCTACATGCGGGAGACATATTTTTGTGTTATTGTTCACATTCAATCATGGTGGAGCAACTAAACTATTCTTTTAAACTATACAGATTAGCTGTTAATAAGGCAATAACAATTTCTCATGCAAAAGTGTGCTTTGCTTTTTGTTAGGATTGGCTTGTCGATTATTCTTGCTTGTGAGTATTATTTGTTTTTTTTTCATTTTCATGAAACAGATTCATGTCAGAAGGCAACCTTTTGCATAGTAAGGCCCTGTTTGGAAGTCTGGTTTTGTGTCCAAAAACTAGTGCAAAATAGCAGCCCACGAATTTTCCAGGTTCCTAGAAACACTGCTGGGATGACCTGTAAAATAAATAGATCCAGACTGGTATTTAACCTTTACATCCGGATAAAAATAATTGACTCATCGTTCCACAATAAAAATAAGACAGAAGTCAGGCTCCATCCTCAATTGTTCTCATTCACCTCTCCGACTCTTCTCATCTCTGCCGGCAAGCTCGCCCTTCCTCCACTCAATTAATTGTGATTCCTTCTCTCCCTCTCCACCCTCTACATCTCGATTCCCCTCCTCAGTTCACACATCCATGCAGTTACAGACTCAATGTGTCCTCCCTGCCCCTGCGACTTCGATCAACATTAATGCTGACCAGGATCTTATCTACATCGAACCTGTGCAGGGGGAGACAAGGCTGTGGTGGCAGGGCTGGGTCTGTGTCATGGGTGTTGCACCGAATCAGCGCTGTTGGCGCATTATAACTTTAATTCAACATGTCTAATGGCGAGGCGATACCCCAGGGTCAGGACGACGAGGAGGCTGCTGAGCTTGCCAAGCAATCGATCCTGCACATTGAGGCGGCGGCAGCAAAGCTTAGTGACAGCAAGGCCAAGGTTATTAAGGCATAACCTAGTCATCGCCTAGGCGTCTGGGCAATTTTCTAATCGAGGTGTCGTGCCCGCTGTGACCTTCCTGCATATGGCATTGCCTCACACGCAAAGGCATCACCAAGGCGTTGGACAGACGCCGCAAGAGCAAAAAGCAGCTGCGGGCACAGTGAGAAGTGCGCGCGGAGCGATGCACGCGTGGAAAAAAAACAAAAGGTAGCTGCGCGCATAGGTGAAATCGTGCGGGACAACAAGAGGGAGGTGCGCGCGCAGGGGAAATTGTGCGCCTATACTTTTCGCGGAGATGCGCCGCACCCTGCAGCTCGCCAATTGAGATACGGGAGGAAAAGAGATGAGCGAGATGGCGGCGGTAGCACCTGGAACGCGCCACATCCCATCCAGCCGCTCCCGCCCCTTCTGCTCTACGGCCTTCCGACCTCCGGTCCGTCCGCTCGTGTCTTCTACATCCAACCTCACGCCGCTTCCTCGCTCGCTGATCTGCGCCTCCGACCTGTGCCCCATCGAGGACTGCTCCACGTCTCCTTCCGCTGCTCGCTTCCTTGGCGGAGGCCAGGCCCATCACCCTTTAACGTCGGCTCACGGGTACCTCTTCTTCCCTCCTCTGCTTTTCCTGTTCTGTCCTTCCTCTGTTCAGAAGTCTGGATTATATTGCCTATTTGATTATGCTTTGGATCTTGGACTTGGATAATATACTCCTGTGATGTGATATGTTGATTGTGCTTGGATTGGATAGGGGTATAAACTGCTCTCGCTAGTGGGTGGTGGCTGCTTGCATAGAGTATAAAATTGGCAGCAAAAAGGCGCATATTAATCAATGTATGTTTGTCCTGCTCTAATGTAGGTGAGAGTATGAGTATGGCGTCGCCTCGCTGCGCACCTTATTCGTCTAGCCGTCTAGAAGGGGGTGGGTCACCACTCACCACACCTCACCTTACTGCCTAAATAACCTTGAGCAAGGCTGCCGGTCCGTCGATGTCGAACTGCCGGTGACGAGCATGTCCATTAGCAGGGCAGCTGTTGCAACTCATCTTCCTCCGACTGCCTTGTTTTGTGTTTTGTGTTCTTTGTTTTTCCCCTTTTAGGCCAGCAGCATGGTTTTCCCGGTCAACGATATGGTTCAACAAGTAGCAGCAGGCCATGATTTGGCAATCAGACAGCACCAGCAAACCACAATCACATGATCCTTGCATTGTTCTTCATTTTTCTTTGTATCCAACCCATGATGTCCAATGTCCATCGTATCACAAGGCTGAGCTGCAGAGTTAGTTTCTATCCAAACAGCAGACCACAAGCAGAAATAGTTATAAGAGATTCCAAGCACAAGGGATTACAGATGCTAAAATTTTCATTTGCAAAAATTTACTAAGTTGCCAAACAGGCCCTAATCAGTAAATGTGAGCTGTACTTAGTGATAAGACATAAGAGTCTTCATTAGTACTATAATTTGGCATCGATAGTGTCGTCTGCTTGCATGCTTCTCATAGCAAAAATAACCAGTTGATGCTTAACACAAGCAGACCCTTTATTTAGAGTCAAGCTTGTCAATATTGCCTGACAGATGGGATCACCTGGAATTCAGATACCAAACTGTCTCTGTTGTAGAAGGTAGATATTCCTACAGGCCCAGGATTGCATGATTGGCACCAGAGTAAACATTAGCTTGCCCTTGGTTGCTAACTTGAGGAAATCCTGTTGTGTAGAATGCTAAGGTGCTTCATAATTGAGTATTAGTATAGGAACATGGTACATATGCAATGTTTTCAAGACGGCTGGTCGTGTCTGGACACCGGGGGACCGTCCAGGTCGTCCAGGACGATTAGTCGTCGTCCAGGACGATTAATCGAACCTGGACGAGTCCCCTGGACGTCCTGGTCG
>Ga0182004_10002773_pt1 | contig 13740 bp, 9 predicted proteins | sample Sormic07211540_1_FD_120479 | JGI IMG/M metagenome (GOLD analysis project Ga0182004, IMG submission 120479) | Endophyte microbial communities from Sorghum bicolor roots, Mead, Nebraska, USA - 072115-40_1 MetaG | ecosystem: Host-associated > Plants > Roots > Unclassified | place: USA: Nebraska...
CAACTTGGTAAAATTCACTTGTCAAATCTTGAGTTATAGCAAGTTGCTAATTTGTTTAGCAAAAGAAAAAAGGATGTGTCTCCAATAAGTTGCTATTCTCACTTGGTAAAAATAGAGGATGACGGATGGGACCCGCTCACTTGGTAAAATAATATGTGTCTCCAACAAGTTGCGCTCGGGATAGCAACTTGGGATAGCAACTTTACAAATCTCGGCAGTAGAAACCTCTGGATAGAAACTTGGGAAATTTAGCAAGTTGAGATAAGGAGTTGTTGGAGGAGGATTTTTATGCTTTTAGCAAATTTGGTAGGATAGCATGTTGAAATACCAAGTTGTTGGAGATGCTCCAAGGGCATGAGGGCAAGGGACTCTCACTACCATTCTTTTGCTTGTCAAAACCCTAGTGTGTCCCCTTTAATCGGTGAGCTCTCTTCCTCTTGCATGTTGGAACCTCCATCACAGAACCTTCTCCATGTAGCCTTTGCATGGAACATTCACTAGACCTCTGCACTAGACATTCGTCAAAGGACTTATGCATAGAGCCTTAATTTGGGAGCCTTCACAGAGACCTTCGTTGTGGGATCTCTTCATGGGGCCTTCAACTCGGGACCTCCGCATATGGCCTTCATCGCAGGACCTCTGTTTGGGACATTCTTAGGGGACATCCGCATGGGACCTCTGGATGGGACCTTTGTCACAGGAGCTCCACATGAGACCTTACGTCGGAGGACCTCTACGTGGAACCTTCACCAAGTGAACTTCTCTAGCTAGCCTTATCGAAGTAGTCTTCTTTTCTTGACCCTGTTCAGGACCATTGTTCCCAGAAATGACAATAGTATATGTAAAGTTGATGGGTTTTGTAGTTTATTAGTTACTTTTGGAAAAAGTCCAAATTACTCTATCCAAGTTTAGCGTATGTCTAGATAACCCCACTAAACTAACATTTGATCCAATTTACTCCCTCCATCTATTTCAGCTGGTCTAATTTACCATTAACATGATTTGTTATTTTTTTGTCACATAAAAGATGAGTTTCAATATTGATTTTTTGTGAGGTGTTAAATAAGCACATCTCATGTTATTATGTTAGAAAAAATATATCTTAAGTTTTCAACACAATTTTGATAGCTTAAGAAAGTTTGATTATAAATTAACACTAGAGATAATATTGTGCAAAACATAAAGATGAAAGATACATAATGTATTTATCCAACAAAAAATGTCACGTCCTATATAACCTCACAAAATTTAAAACTAACACTACTATAGGAAACTTAATCGAGCAAGGCATTTTGGGTTAACCAAGGTGGTTTTTGCAACCGCTTCACACAAAAGGTCATGCTAAATGGGACCTTTTCCGAGGCAATTGGATGCCTGCTCGGTAAATTGGATAAAAACAAAAAAAATGAAAACTTGTGGGTAAACCCACCAAGCCCATCCATAGGCCCACCAAGCCTATCATGCACCATCGTTGCTGCATTCATACCTCGCTAGATCTGGCCACCACGCTCGTGGATCCGGCCACATTACTCGCAGATCCAGGCACCACCCAGTGGATTTGGGTTGGAGAAGCCACCACCAAAGGAGCTCCTCGTCCAGATCTACACTATTGGAGGTGCTCCTCAGCCAAAGCTGCTATGGAGCATGATGGAGAGGGAGTAGCTGCCGCTAAAGCAGCTCCTCGTCAAGATGCACGCCGCTCGAGGTGCTCCTTGGCCAGATCTACCACCGAGCATCGCAAACCTTGTGCTCAATGAGAGAGGCACGCTGTGGAGGTGAGGCACTATTGGGGAGCCGTGGGAGAGAGGAGGGAATGATGCTCCACCGGGATAGGGAGGGGACAGTGCTTTTGCCGTTGGGATGGGGAAGGGAGTGGGTCACCGGGAAGGGAGGGGAACGACTGTGCCTCGAGATAGGAAGGGAGTGTGCATCCAGCTAGTTAGTAGAGGGGGCGTCGTTGTGCTAGGGAATTGGGTAGTGAGGGAGAGACGGCTGACTGACGACAGAAGTGAGTGAAAGTGTGAAACCCTAACTCCCTTTCGGTATATATATATATATACCCACTATGTATTGGATATGGGCTTTTGGTCAGGCCTTGAAGATATTAACCAAGGTGGGCTTTATAAGAGAGCCGCCTCCAAAAATGGGTATACTTTTTGAGGCGGGCCACTTATATAGGGCCTGTCTTGGTTAATAGATTTTAGGAGGTGCCTCCATATATCAATTTTCTGAGGCGGTTGATTGTAACCGCCTTGGTTAATAATATATGAGACATTAACTGAGGCCGTTGAAATTCCTTACCACTTTGGAGCCCCATTTCCAAATGTTGCGCAAATGAATTATTGTAGCAGTGTAAAACATAAATTATACATAGAGAAGCAAAAAAATCATTTTATGTTTAAGATGTAAATTGGACAAACTGAAATAATTGGAGAGAGTGAATTGGACCATATGTTTGTTTAAGGAGAGCAATTTAGACTTTTCCATTCGGTTTTCAATAGAGTTACGTTTGCCTGAGCAATGTATTCAATATTAATAGGTTTTTCAACTAAATTGTTTCAACTTTTTTGATTAAAAATTGTAAAGTAAATTTATACTTAATAATAAAGAGGTAAAATTTCAGATGTAAAGTGAATTTTTTGGTCCATCCATTTTTTTTGTCTATCTCTCTCTAACTAGCGAAAAATAGAGAGTTCTCCCGGTTCGAATATAACCCATGATCATACGAGTTAGAATAGCTCTTCCTAGAGTCCTCTTGAGAAAGGTTTCTAAAATAACCTAGACAGATATTTTTATCCAAATGAATGATAATCTTATAACCTATAAACTGAAAAGGAAATAACTTGGATAGATATAGGAATCCTAATATGAATAGATCCATCGTTCCCAAGTAACATGAATAGGAATCGAATTCCAAAGAAACAGGAGGGGCAAATGTTTATTAAAAGACCAACAAAGTATAGAAAACATAGGCAAAAACTGAATGTAGAAAGAGCAAGTGCTCACGAAAAAAAGAAAAAGAAAAAGTAAAAGATTAGTAATGGAGCTGTATGGCCTAAAGGATCCAGTTTACTTCTAAACATCTTCTACTAGGAGGATTCCCCATATATTCTTACTATAATCTATCGAGTTATCAATATATATAGTCTGAGTATTAATAGTTAGTTTTCGAGGAGAAAGAGAAAAAGTCATGTGAAAAAAATAATGCTAGCAGTATGTGTGCATAGTTATGTGTAAGTAACTGCATCCACTATTGAAATCATTTATGAGTAGGGCATGCAGGAAATGGAGAATTGGATGATGACATGGCTCAAGAAGGTGCGAGAGAATTAAGCTAGTGGGATTTATCTTTATAAGAGATATAGATGAGATTGTATCCTGGCTCTGTCTCTAAATAAACAGAGACGTACATACGCCGCTAACTAAGCTGCACAGTCAGCATAACACCTTAAAGTCAAGTGCGTGGATGAGAAAAACCTGTTGCGTTGTGTGCACTGGCTATATGCACGTGTGTTTACTTAGCAGCAGGTTAACTCTTCCGTTAGCGATAACAGTTTTACTAAGACCACTTTCTTAGTCGTACCACGTGATGTGACTGTTGTGTCTCCAGGGAAAAGTTTTCTCGTATATTCTATATAAACTAGTGGAGGGCACGCGCCCTCAAGTGCGACTGCATAAGACCAGTTTTGTTCATGGTGTGATAGCATTCCATGGAGGATAAGTATAGAACATACAATAGTTGTGGTGGTGCCAAATGTGAGAGTTTTGAGAAGCCAAAGTCCAATATAATGAGGATAATTATACATATGAAATATTACATCTAATTTAGAGTTTAAGTCCGCTAGCACCACAGATATGTAGCCCAAACATATAGGTGCAGAAAACAATTAAAGTTTGCTACATGGCGAAGTATAGTGTCTCTACAAAAGCATTATAGAGTGTTGGGCAGAGATATTATACAGGATCATTAGTAAGTGGATTGCAGCCTTCGTTAGACTTGGATATAGACTCGTGAATTATGGAAGACAACATCCACGTCAACCAATGGTGTGTCATATTTCTGGTCAAACTCCAAGCATCTGTAGTCCTTTTTGAACCATCCTTTCTACAGTCTTTCAAGGATTATCATTCTCAGACACTATTTTAGGTAAAATTGAGAAACAATACTAATCAATTAGCCATGTTAAATTAGACCAAACTGTATGCATGGAACCATTTAAAGAGACAAGGCCCCTAATATTCAGGTAGAAAAAGTTAAACAGGAAATCAGTCCTCCCCTAATTAATCAGACGTGCTGAATTAGAACAACCTATATGCATGGAACCTTTCAGAAAAAACAAGGCTTCCAATGTTGCTGTAGAAATCAGGTACTAAAAAAAGTAAACAGGCAATCACACCTCCCCTAACCCAGATAGTTCCACAAAAAAACAAAATACAGTCAAAGCAAGCATCAAGTCGGATGAGGCAAATAGCTATGTCTGAACTAAAGACTTCATCTACATTTAAGTATTAGTTAACTGCACTTACCATATGCGCTTGACTGCAATTGGGCAATGCTGTTGGGTGGACTTGTATAGCTAGAATGAAAACAATAAAAATCAATAGAGCGGCACATGAACTTGTGCACCTGCAAAACGGTAAAGGAATTATGTAAGTGTCCAAAAAAGAGCAGCATATTTGCAACCTGGGATGCAAGGACTACTAAGACCTGCAGCCCATAACTAAAGTGAAACTTCTTGAAAATTACTACTTACAATTCAGTGCATAATAGTACCTGACTTATTGGAGCCTTGGGCGGTTCAGTTGAGCTTATCAGTTAATCTTGTCACATGCATCATACACCAAAAGTGCTTTCATGAAAGCTCTGATGTAATCTGAAATGATTTTAAACCATGTAGGTTGCCCATACATACAAACATAAAGAAGAATTAAGGAACCTACCAAAAATTGTTTAGAAATATTTTTGAAGACTCACAGAACCTTCCATCATTGTCCACCTTCTCCAAGTTAATTTAAACACTCATTGGTAGAACTGACACATATATGTGGGCATACACCACACAGCCGCTCACCATGTCTTCTTTTGTTTCTTTCCATCCGAAGAGACCACGTACCACATAAGAATATCGCTGCAGCATGATCAGAGCAGCAACTCGGGTCAATCAAGTCCCGAGCCCATATATGGCGATGCAGTCTCAGGAGTTTTTTTGCCTATAAGTGCTTGTGCTTGGGTCTCCCATGCATGGCAGTGTTTTGGAATCCACCGGTCCTGCCATATTTTGATAGAACTCCCATCACCAATTCTCGTTTCAAGAGTCCCATTTTCAACACATCCCTTTTGGCTAAAATTGCCCTCCAGGTCTGGCTAGCATGCTTCTAGAGGCAGATAGAAAATCAGTATCATGATAATACCTAGTACCTTTGCACGCAGCGAGTTTGGCTTGTTGATTAGTCTCCAGCCATGCTTTCCCGAAATAGCCAAGGTAAACTTTCGTAGATCGCGGAAAACCCATACCTTCAGCAAATTTTGGTCGTGTGAGTAACTCCCAATGTTGCCAATGCAAGCGTCTATTAACCGCAGAGCCACCCCACCGATAGTTTGAAATCACTGTTTTCATTTTCCGACAAGCTAAGTATATTTGGGTAGATAGATGGAAATGTGGGAGCCTCGTGGTCGTGTTCACCCTTGGATAGCTGCAGGACGGTCCGATATGGCTGACTGCTTGCCTAGTGAAGTCGACGAGAGCAACGTCAGGCGATCTGATTCCACAGCAAAGAGTGGTGGAATAACCCAATCTGCGAGGTCTGCAATCAAATGCCAGATTCTAGAGATCACATCATTGTCGAATGTAAATTTGGTATTGAGGTTTGGCGAAAGCTGGGGGTAGTCTTTCGGAATGGCAACATGGGAGTGGCTTCTGCAATCCACGAAACTGCAGCACCATCCCATATCCCAGACAAGCACTTCCCAACCATCGTTGCTCTTTTTTTTTTTTTTTGCGAATAAACCATCGTTGCTCTTTGTTGCTGGCAGTTGTGGGAATAGACAAATTGCTGAGTTCTTAGTGTACTATTTTCCAAACAGCAAAGTAGTTATCGTTCGGGAAAAACACTGATGTAAAGCTTTATTATCTGGTGGCCTTTTCAGCCAAGATATCACTTAATACAAATTTAAGGTTAGGGAAACTCTCCCTCTCCGTTGACACACAAAAAAAAATAATTGTCATGTAATGGACTCTAGACAGGACCTGTCTACCATGTCTGGAGCATTCATGCCGTGATTGCCGCGCCAGTGGTGATGGGGACGCTGTGGAGCACGACGGTTTCAACGGTGAGCCCGGGACCGAAGCCAAAGAGTACGCCCCAATCAAAGCCTTCGCCCGTGGTGGTTTGGCCATCCTCGGCGGAGCGCTTGCGCATCTCATCGAGGATGAAGAGCACACAGGCGCTAGACATGTTGCCGTACTCAGACAAGACATGACGCGTGGCGCGCATCCGCTCTTTCTCTAGCCCGACCTTGGCCTCCACCTGGTCCAGGATCGCCGGCCCACCGGGGTGCGCCACCCAGAAGATGGAGTTGTAGTCAGTTATCCCCAGTGGCTTGAATGCCTCCTCCAGCGCGCGCTCGATGTTCTTGGAGATGAGCCCGGGCACGTCCTTGAGCAGGTGAAACGTGAGCCCGACCTCGCGGAGGTGGCCGTCGATGGCGCCCTCGGAGTCCGGCAGGATTCTCTGTGATGCCGACACGAGCTGGAACAACGGGCGCTCCACGCGCTCGTCAGGGTCAGCTCCCACAATAACTGCCGCCGCGCCATCGCCGAACAGCGCCTGGCCGACCATGGAATCGAGGTGGGACTCGGAGGGTCCCCGAAACGTTACGGCGGTGATCTCGGAGCACACCACCAGGACGCGTGCCCCGCGGTTGTTCTCGGCGAGGTCCTTGGCCACGCGCAGCACCGTGCCACCTGCGAAGCACCCCTGCTGGTACATCATCAGGCGGTTGACGGAGGGCCTGAGGCCCAGCATCTTGGTGAGCTGGTAGTCCGCGCCCGGCATGTCGACGCCGGAGGTGGTGCAGAAGACGAGGTGGGTGATCTTGGATTTCGGCTGCCCCCACTCCTTGATCGCCTTCTGCGCCGCAGCCTTGCCTAGCTTGGGGACCTCAACCACCACGATGTCCTGGCGGGCGTCCAGCGACGGCGCCATGTACGCACACATGTTGGGGTTCTCCGCCAGGTACTCCTCCGTCAGGTGCATGTACCGCTTCCGGATCTGCGACTTGTCACCTGCACCAGGCCAGTGAATGAATGTCAGACAGTCAGAGTCAGAATAAAACCACAGTCGTCGGTGGTCAAAGGCATGGCATGCTATGCCGGAGCACGGAAGTCAGTGCAAGACCGCCGTCCTCGGTCAGTTTCTGGCCTATCGATGGAGACCACGACGACGACAGACGGGGAGAAAGAGCTAGATGAGAGAGACAAAGATACTCACACATCCTCTTGAACTTCTCCTTGAGTTCGGTCATGTGCTCGCTCTTTGTGATCCGGAAGTAGTAGTCCGGGTAGTCCGCCTGGTGCACACAGTTGGCCGGCGTCGCCGTCCCAATCGCCAGCACCGTTGCCGGGCCCGTCGCGCGCTGTGCCTTCCTCACCTCCTCCACTGTCACAGTCGCGCCAGCCATCGTCTTCGTCGGCTGTTTCTCTCTACGTTGTACCAGAGGCAATTGGCCGCAAGCTACTTCGACACGTCGGTCGCCGGCCGGCTTACCCGATCGTCGGAGCGAGACAGAGAGCTAGCTGCGACGGCGAGCGAGCGCTGTGGCGGATGATCGTCTGTGGCCTGTGGCTCTGGGATGGGAGCGAGCTCGATGGTTGCTTGCTGTAATGGCAGAGGAGGCCCGCGGGTGCTTATATAGCCGCGCAGTGTCCCGGGCTCTACAGTAAATGATGCGCCCGCCGCCGGCATGTGCTGTGAAGTGACTTCAACGGCCGGTTATATGATTATATCGTCGGTCGTCGCTACCGGTTTTTCCATCGTCAGCCGGTCAGCCACGTGATCACGTGGGGATTTCGAAGTCTAACCAACGGGATGGTTTCTCTTTTCTTCTTCTTTCCCTATTGCCTATTTTCCTTTTTATATTTTTCTTTGCGTCGAAGTGTGGCGCACGGCTCATTAATTTAGTTTATCTCGGAAAAATTTGTGGTATTAAGAACATCTCCATGAGTTTGGTATAAACTAATAGATCTAGCAAGTTAATATATAATAAAAATAGCAACTTTAAATTTTATTCTACTCAAACAGTAACCTATAAGTAGCTTTCTAAAATTTAAAAATTCATAGTAAAGTCCATATCTATTTGTCGTTTTTTTGGTTTATTAGAGTCGATCATATTTTTGGATAGTGAGTTCTCTCCACTTTGTAAACTTATGAGTTGAGGAGGATATCTGAAAACTTTATATTTTTAAGTACCTTTTTTACTAAATTGTTGGAAGAGACTTTTTTCTCTTTTTGTTAAAAAATCAAAGTAGGAAGTTGTTTACCAAACTCCTGGAGATGCTCGTCATCTGGCTTTTCCATCCTTATTTTTTTGGCAGAATAAGAAAAAATCTTCTCTAATAGTTTGACATCTTCCCACCCCATCTTTTTCAACCTCACAAAAAGTTTTTAGGCCTGTCTAGTTAGCAAGAAGAAAGACAGGGATTCGTGTGAGAAAAACACAAGAGAGAAAGATCTGGTGCATGGGCTTAAACGTGTACAAAAATAAATGCAGGGTTCCTAATACAAAACATAAGATCGGGTCGTAACCGAGAAAAAAAATTAGAATAGAAATATGGCAAACTCTTGGAGACAACTTCTTTTTTTCTTCTTTATACTAATTCAGGAGTTGGCGAATACCATATTTTAGGAAACAAAATATAAAGATCTCTTGGAGACGGCTTGTTTGAAAATGGCAGATTGTGTGGGATGGTCCAAACCTGGTGTGGGCAGCCCAAATGCAATATATGAGCCAAATCCCCTTGAAGAGGCTCTATGAAAAGAAAGTCAAGACAACTCGTACCAAGAAGTCTTCGCACTAAGAAGTCTTGGCACCAAGAATGGTGGTAGGCAACGCACAACGAGTGATGGTAGCATCGGTGAAACAGCCGACATAATGGTTTGCACTAAGAGCGGCGGCAATCAGCCTTTGCACTGCAAGTAGCGCCAACATCAACAAAATGGCTGACTAGAGCCTCTGCACCAAGCACATATGCAGGCGGCCTTTGCACCACAAATGGTGCCGTCGTCGGTGAAACAGCCAACGCAAGCCTTTGTGCCAAGACAGAGAAGATTGTGTGAAGGTAGGTGCTCAATGAAGCGCAAAGACTATTAGTTGGGCCTCATTATGGGCTGAGACATCAATATCAGCAAGGGCCTATTAGCAAGAGGCACTATAGAAGTAAAAGACTTAGGTGCACTCGAGAGGATGCATAAGAGAGCAGAATATTCCGGCTTATGTCATAGTCATTGTAGGGGTATTTTTGTACTAATAGAAAACTGTAAGCATACTGCATAAAAGGGGAGCTCAGCCCTAAGGATGGGGGCGATTTTGAGTGACTTAAAACCTTAATTATTGTCTTAGTAAACAGGCAAGTCGCATCTTGATATCTCAACCTCTGCTAGTTGAAGGTTTTCGCCCGGAGCCTCCGACCTTCAAGTGTCGAGCAGTAGTGAGCTCGCCCTACATCTTCACTCTCTATTGGGATCCCCTATTTCCCAACATTGATGCCCAACGTGCTAGGCATGAATAATTTTTTCGACGGTTTCAATCTTTGATAACCTTTGAGAAAAGCCTGGTCATGGCCTGTTTTCTAACCTTTCTGCAGGAGGGTCAATCCTGAGACAATGCAAGAGCCTCTGCACCATGTAATGAAATGGCATAGGAGCGTCCGCACCAATAGTCGGCATGGGAGCCTCCACACCGATAGCCGATGTAGGAGCCTCCTCACCACGAAACAACACAGGAGCTTCTGCATCAGTAGTTGACATGGGTGTCTATGCACCAACAACTGACCTAGGAGCCTTCGACCGCAAGATTTTGTCAGAGTATCTACACCAACATCCGACATGGGTGCCTCCGCCCCGTAATATAGTGCGGGAGCCTCTGCACTAGGAAATGACGCAGGGGTCTATGCATTGACAGCTTTGACAGTTTTGGCTTTGTACTTAACACGCACAAGTTTTCAGAAACAAGGTTGGAATTGTGATGGGTGCGTCTTGGACAATCAACCATCAACAACCCAGTGCACCTTCAGGTTTTTGCAAACCTTTGACCTATAGAAACATCATCGTCAGTTAGATAAGTCAATTTCAAGATTATTAAGTCTCTACGCTAACTACTTCGTTGTAGCTATATTGATCAGAACATGGCCATGACTGTCTAGTTTAGGAAGCTAGAAGCTACGAAGCCCCGATACTTGGGTCTTCCTCCTAAACTCGAGACATCAGCCTTCGACCAATTTGATCAGCTTTTGATCAGTTTTACTAGCTTTTGTCAGTAAAGCTGAAACTTGAGATTTTCTCAAAGCATCACGCTTCGATCAATTTCATTAGCCTTCGTCATGAAGACAAAAATAGGGTTTTTCCTTAGAGCATCAGCCTTCGATCAGTTTCATCAGCCTTCATCGACAAAGCTAGAAATTGAGATTTTTATCATAGCCTCAGCCTTCGATCAGTTTTGCTAGCATGGTATTGGATAATTGATTCAAGAAGGCTTCGGTATTGAACCTTTGGAAGACTTGACTTGAAATTTTGATATCTTCACTAACTCTTTTTACGACTCATGGTTCTTGTCCCTTTGCAACTATGTTCTAATGACCTCTCAGTTTAATGTTTCTCTTGATTGTTTCTAGAGCCTAAGGAAAATACTACTAAACCAAGAGGAAACACCCCCTTGAGAAAGATTTCAATCCTAAGTCAAAAGTGGCTAGTAACGGAGCCACGACATTGGAGCATAACTTTTCCAGTAGAAATTGGACCCACTGTCACCCCAAGACCAAGGCTTATGGGTACGAAACGACCTCCATGGTGTAAAGCGCCTGACCTCGACAAAGACCTTGCGTAGTTCCTAGACCTCCAAACAGTGAGTATTTTCTCACCAGGTTTTATAGTCTCGCTAGCTTGTAATGCCAGATGATTTTATCTTGTGATTTATTTTGTCACATTCTTGATCTAACCTCACCTCTCAAGGCAATTTTAAAAGCTAACCTTCACATAGACAACTTGTCACTAATGTGACCAAAAAAGTTGGCACAACTTTCACCAAATCAATATCATGCCCGAGAGGCTATACATGCTTGGCCTTAACTAGCAAACTCAAAACACCTATCTTCTTTCCCTCCCCACGCTAACCCTCTCGTAGTGTATATTTTCTTTGTTGTATGCATATTTTTTACAATCCCTAATTTACATTAGATAGTAGGCCCCCATGAAGTTCAACCTTCACTTATTAGCCTTCATCAGACAGTGGCTTCATCAATCAGTAAGTGAGTGGTATCTTCTATTATGGGTTATTACCAAGCCTTCATCAGTCAACAATCTTCGCCAATTATTCTCTTTCATCATTTATCAGTGATGTGGGGGTATAAACCTCTATACCCTGATGGCTCGACATGCCATATCATCGAAGGTGGCCGGGCCCACAAGATGAAGATGTGCGGCGCACGACGCTGGTTGGCATGCACCGTAAGGCTATAAGAAGATATTGTGCCAAATAGGATACTTACTTGTAACTCTATCCCTTCGTACTATATAAAGAGGGGCGGGGTCCCCTAGAGGATGGAACACAACTCAATTATTCATCAATACAATTAGACACAAGACATAGGTATTACGCCGTCACGGCGGCCAGACCTCGATAAAATCCTTGTCTGTGTCTTGCGTCACCACCTAGTTCGTAGCTTGCGTACCTATCTGCCGACAATCTACTATCTAGGGCATACCCCTAGGTAGACTGCTGACCATATTTCGTCAATAGTGGCATACCAGGTAGGGGGTATGCGTACAGCTTCCCAGGCGAGCCAGATGGTCATCATCCCCGACTTCACGGCCATGGCGGACGACCTCACATTCACCTTGGGCACCATCGGCTTCAGCAGCTTCACCGCCATGACCATGGAGGAGGTGCGGATCCGATCTGCGCTGATTACTTCTTCACCGACGTTGGTTGTGGCTCTAACCATGCTAGCTACGGCTTCGACCACACTAGCAACGTCTCCGACCACGCCGATAACGCGTTGCTCGCTTCCCTGCTACCAAGGAAGGCAAATCGATAACGCCGACCTGCTCGGGGCTATCGACCAAATTGCTTAGCCTACTTGATCTGACCACCTATCATGTCACAATAATAGTCGCCACGAAGAACGACACTATGACAACCGCGACCACCGTCATGACAAGACACCAGAATGCTTGAGGGCCAGATGATTTTGTCGCCACCGAACAGACTTGCGTCTAAAGATAAGTGCAGTTCTAGTATGTTATTATTTTTGGCATAATATTTTATATGATGTCCTTGACATGATTATCCTTCAAAATAACTCACTACTACAAAAAAACTTTTTGGGAGACATTTTAATTTGGGCCACCGAGGCGGCCGGGTGGCGGCCCGCCTCGGTTAACCTGGGCTGGCGGCCGTGGCGGTCACTGTAATCAAACCACCACGGTTAATCCCTCGTTAACCGTGGCGGTTGTCCTAAGCAAACTACCTCGGTTAATACATTAACCGTGGCAGTTGGTTTAGGGAAACCGCCACGGTTAATCTTTTAAACATGGCGGGCAGCTTAAGGGAACTGTCACAGTTAATACATTAACCGTGGCGGTTGCGTTAACAGCGACCGCCACGATTAATGAGAGATTAACCGTGGCGGTTGCTTTAATTTGCCCGCCACAGTTAAGGTTGTGCCTATAAAAGCAGCAGTCCGCCCCCTTCTTCTTCCCCATGGCTCCTTCTTCATTTATTAGGGTTTTGACCTCAAAACCCTAATATTTAATATCTTAGAGGCGAAAACTTTTTGCCCTTTTACTTGGTGAAGGGGGGCATTGCAAGAGGTGGATTTCTTACTCTCTAACTCTCATTTTCTCCCTTTTGCATTATTTAGGTGGTTTTGCTAGATCTAGATCTAGATCCAAATGGAGGAGAGAAATAAAACTAGATTTAGGGCTACTCACATGTTTTCATATGTCTTTATTTGTTTTCCTTCCTTTGTGTATGCTAGGTGGTCATGGCCATTATGGATAGGGAAGAGTGGATGTATAAGATACCGAAGGTCACCAACGATTTAGCTTTTCTGGGACATGTGAGAAAGTTTGTTGCCGCTGCGAAAAAGCACCGTGTGTATTTGGGTCGAGAGTGCATCATTTGTCCGTGCAATAGCTGTAAGAACAACCTTGTACAGGAAGATAACGTGGTGCAGTCTCACCTGATCCGGCATGGCTTCGTCAAGGACTACACCATCTGGAAGTATCATGGTGAAGAAGCAGATCCAAGTGTGACAGGTGCATCCGGCGGAGGTAACTCGTCAACAGTGAATGATGGGGGACGACAACCATCTGCATCGGCGAGCGGTGATAGTGTGAACCGTGATTACATCAGCCTCCATGATCTGATTGGAGACGGTGGCGGTGATGATGATGAGCAGGGTGATGTTGTCTTGGGGCCCGAAGATGTGGAGATTTTTTTAAATGTTGCTAACCGTATGGATC
>Ga0182004_10002774_pt1 | contig 13738 bp, 9 predicted proteins | sample Sormic07211540_1_FD_120479 | JGI IMG/M metagenome (GOLD analysis project Ga0182004, IMG submission 120479) | Endophyte microbial communities from Sorghum bicolor roots, Mead, Nebraska, USA - 072115-40_1 MetaG | ecosystem: Host-associated > Plants > Roots > Unclassified | place: USA: Nebraska...
CCTCCATATGTGGCGATCCTCTTGGTCAGTCAGAGTGATACTCATGAGACAATCACAAAGCTGTAGGAATTCTCTAATACCGATCCAGGATAGGCCGCCATGAATGTCTCGTGCCCATTGCACATTAGAGAGAGCTTCAGCCACAGTGCGTCTTTTGCGAATTCTTGGCGAGACATGAGCAAAAACAGTTGGCGCAAGATTTTCAATCGAGCACCCATGCTGCCACCGATCGGTCCAAAAGAGAGTATTTTGTCCATTCCCTATCTCTGTCGTGACTGCAATAGAGGACAGAGCTATAGAATTAGGATGTGTTGGGAGTTCGAGATCAGACCATGGACGATCAGCTTTAGTCTTTTTCAGCCACTGCCATCTGACTTGCAAAGCCCAGGCCACCACTTCTAAGTTAGGGTCCGATCTGCGTTGTGGTTTTCTTTCCTCAATCTTCTCTGCATTGTGGTTCACACCCTTGCAACCAATCTAGAGTCATAACTTGTTAATCATAACTCATAAGGCACATTTATGCATAAAGTATTTTGTTAAATTTTCGGCAGATTATACTTCTTGGAAATATTGCTTGTATTTCCTTTTTTTTATTGAATTCCATGACAGTAACTGTTTTCTTGTTTTTTGGGATTTCTGAAGTACAATTGGCAGTTGTTTGTCATCCAATTGATTGTCTATTGATCATTAAACACCAACTTTACTCATCTATTTAGGTTATAGGTTTTTGTTTAGTCATCAGTATGCTTGAAATATTGGTGTGAGAGACAAATAGTCTTTTGCATTTTGCAGGAATGAAGTGTTGATTATGGTTTCATCTGGATTATGTAGCAATTAATTACTCCCTCCGTTCCAAATTGTAGGCTGTTTTAGTTTTGTTTTAAGTCAAAGTTCTCTTTGATGTACTAGATATTGATCCATCTCCTACAAACTTGGTCAAAGTTAGAGGACTTGCAACAAAACTAAAACAACCTACAATTTAGCACGGAGTGGGTAGCTTTCTAGGTGTGTTTAGTCTTGCTTTCATGAATGTTGACATGCTATCTTTCATAGGCAAATTTTGCATGGGACTGCTAGTGGTTTGTCAGGTACTCCGCAACAAGTTCAGGCAAGAAGCCCACAACCACCTACGGCAAAACAGGTTACCTATGATATCAAAACGTTTGCCACTCACTTCCATGAGCAAAAAAAGAAAGAAAAACAATAAGAAGGGGTGCGGGGGTGGGGGGGCTATGTTATTGATGTTCTTATCAATGATCGTATATAATTTTTGCAGAATATTAGGACCGAGATCAATCCAGTGTTGACACCAAGAGCAGCAGGCACCGAGGGTTCATTGATTGGTCTCCAAGGTAATAGTCATCTATTATGTCAGTAGACTCACACTGTTGTCCTGTTAATTATGCCCACTGTTTCAAAGGCGTCCAGGTATACTCAGCTCGCCTTTGCGAAAACAGGGGTGCTTAGGCGTCCAGGTGGGCCCAGCACTCGCTTGGACGCCTAGTCGCCTTTGAAACCATGATTATGCCACATCATTCCTTTTGAATCTTTTGGTGATAGCATCATGTCATGTAATACTCACTACTCTAGTAGGTAGTTTTCTGAAGTTAAGCTCCCGTCTCATTTTAGCAGGATCTAATCAGGCTGGAAACAATTTAACTCTGAAAGGCTGGCCACTCACAGTAAGCTCTACTCTATGGTTGGATGTGCTTCTCTTGCATGTGCTTCATTTATGACATGTGCCTACATTCTGGATTTCGATTTAGGCTGCGTTCTGTTTTTGTTTTGCGGGCTAAACATTTACTTTAGCTCATCCCTGTGGTTGCATATCTGAGAAGCATTGTTATATTTTTCAAAATAGATTATATTGGGTTACTGTTGACTGAACTGCAAGTGTGTCCCTCTACCTACGATAGAAGCATTTAACTCACCAACATCACATATTTTACTTTCTCCGTGGTATGTGGCGCAGCTATACCAGCACATAAAAATTCCCTTCTTTGTGATCACTTGCTATATGGACATATGGATATCTGTTATATCTATTAGACTATTAGTCTTAGCATGATGATATATGAATACTAAAAGCTTAGGGCAGTCCCAATGCTGAAACTATCCTCTGGTTTCAATAGCAAGAATCTTCCTTTAGAAATTACACATCACATATTTTACTTTCTCCATGGTATGTGGTGTGGCTATAACGCACGTAAAAAATCCCTTCTTTGTGATCACTTGCTATGTGGACATATGGATATCTGTCATATCTATTAAACTATTAGGCTACTAGCATTAGGCTCAGTGGCGGTGCAGCAGAGGGCTTGCGGGCACAGCACATCATCCTTTTCCCATCGAGATGGTTGCAAGGAGGTTGGTGCCGGATCGATGGGCATTGTGCAGCTGCTTCATCCTCCTGGCCAAATCTTGGTGATGGTAATGGTGACCAAGGCAGGCCCCATACTAGAAACCGTTGGACTCACCCAATGCGACTTCGTCCATTTCTTCGGCTCTCTGTGCAGGAGCCAAAACCATTTCCTCTACAAGAAACGGTTCCCTCTTCTTTCCTCAAGTATTCTCTTGCTGTGCCATTGATTTGCTTCCTTGGCAGGCTAATTAATGCCAAGAAACTATAGCGTTGGGATTGCCTTTATACTAAAGTAAATTTGTTGATGTAATTCAACTTGTGCTAAATTCATTATGCTTTAAGCAATATAGTGGAAACACTGAACAACATCTGGGTGGACCTGGTGATCATCTGGGCTGAAGTTGCCATCTCCATATACCCCGAAGCAGTGGCTGTGTTGCTTTGCAACAGCCTTGCATTTGTTCTGCCACATATAATTCCCTTGTATTTTACAGGATCAGCTGTACCGTTGTAAATTTCTAGTTCCACTACAGATTTTGTGGTATACTTAGTTCTGGGATTGTGGCAGAAAGAATGTCTGCATTCAGCAATTTATGTAGTTTTGAAGTATAATACACATTATGTGGTTGATGCTACTATAGATGTTTTCTGTCAAACTTCTGTTTTAACATGCATTTTATTTTATCTTCTTAGGGACTTGATCATTTTCGCTCTGGAATTCTGCAGCAGAAGCCATTTATGCAATCTCCACAGCAATTTCAGCAGCTCCAGTTTCTGACTCCACAGCAGCAGCAGCAGCTTTTGCTGCATGCTCAGCAAAATCTGTCTTCCTCGATGTCAAATGATGTTGATACCAGAAGATTAAGGATGCTTCTTAACAACAGGAATGTGGTCCTTGGTCAGGATGGGCAGACTAATAGCGGTGGTGATATTATCCCAAATATTGGTTCGCCAGGGCAAAGTGGTGGATCACGTAATGATATAGATATACTAATAAAGGTATGCAAATCACTCATTTCCCAAAGTTGATACCATGAAGTAATCATATTCAGTTAAAGGTCATATCAGACACCATGCCATTAGCTTGGTATACAGAGGTTGCATGCTCCATTTGGTGAGATGACGAGTAGGGTGGATGGAGGAACATCGAGACTGAGTCGTACTTCTGCCTTAATCTGATTTTATTCGAACATATTCACCATTTGTTTACCTTTCTCCAGCTTGAGGTTCTCTTAATCTTTGCAAGTTTGTGATAGCTCTTAAATTCAGGCATAGTTTGTGCCTGTACTTTCCTTGTTTCCAGAATTGTATTCTAGCAGCTTCTGCCATGGTGCTCACTGCTTACCTAATTGAATAATGAGTTAAATGCATCAGTGGCCCTTGAACTTGTCAAGGGGTGCCACTTAGTTCCACGAACTTTGAATATGTATTTCTAGGCCCCTAATGAACTCGTTAAGTGGTGCACCACACATCCCTAAACTCGCAGGTCCATTTCTGGACCATAATGATCACTGTGGTGCGCCACTTAACAAGTTTAGCGACCTAGAAATACGTTTTCAAAGTTTGTGGACCTAAATGGCTCCCCTTGACAAGTTCGGGGCCGCTGGTGCATTTAACTTTTGAATAATTAGCCTGCTTTGTACTATGCAGCTAATCTATGTTACAGTGTGAAATGAGTGTTAAAGGACTGGTCATGTAGTTTTCTTTAATTGTTTTTCGCTGATACATGTGTACCTAACAGCCTATTTTTAACAGACAGATCCCTCCCTTTACGTTAGTCTTCTAACCATTTTTTTACTTCTGATATGAGCCATGTACTTATATTGGTATTTCTATATAGTAGAAGAAACTTGCTCTTCTACAGCAGCAACAGTCGCAGCAGCAAAGTCATAGCCAGCAGCAGCAGCTTCAGCAACCTGCACTCTCTGGACAGCAGTCTCAAAGCTCAAACCAGCTTCTCCATCAGCATGGAAAATCAGGAATTGGGAGCTTGCCTGTTGATGGAAACTTGCCAAACTCTTTTGGATTTCCTGAACAAGTATGTTTGTTTGATACGACTATGTGTTTTCATGCTGCTTTTGGTATTAATGAATGATATATGGTGCAACCTGCAAATCAGAGGAGTAATTACAATCTGCAAACAGTTGTAGTTTGTCGCAACTGCAGCATCTAATGACGATCTATATTGAATCATGTAGATCATCTTGGTTTTACTTAGGGTGCGTTTGGTGCGCTTACTAGCTTTGCTAGCTTGCCTCGCCGAGCCTTGCCCAGAGTGGAGAGCGGAATTGGCTCGCTCGGCCTGGCATGGGAAAAGCTTGATTGCACAGGCCTCGTGACGAACGGCAGAACAACCAAACGCTGCTAGCTTTTCGATTCCTGAGCTGTCTAGGCGAGGCAAGATCGTGCAAGGGTTCCAAACAGCCCCTTATTAACTTGACCTTATATGATTACCTGCTACTGCTTAGGCGGTTTGTGTACAGACAATGATATATGGTGTTCATTGAATGCCTTTTTAAGTTGGACTTTACAATTATATTGTTGCAAAGCCATTAATAAGCTGCTTTTCTCTCATTGTGTAAGTAAAGCTGGAGCTGCAGTTTGATTTTATATTTGAAGACTTGCTTTTAGCATTACTTACCCTATATGTGTTCAGAGGTCTTTGGCTACCTTGCCTAAATAGTACTATGCCCCTTGCTTACTCTCGATTTTATCATTTGATATAGAAAATTTGTAGCACTGCTTCCAAATGCTTCATATTAGCAAGAGAACTATTTGACTTGTGATTCAATCACTTATGATTTTCCTTTTGTTGTTCAGGGATCAAAGAAGAGAAAGAAACCTGTCTCATCATCTGGTAGAGCTAATAGTTCAGGAACAGCGAACACTGCTGGGCCATCTCCTAGCTCCGCACCCTCAACACCATCTACTCACACGCCAGGAGATGCAATGTCCATGCCACAGCTGCAGTATAATGGTGGCCCTTCAAAACCATTGATGATGTTTGGTTCTGATGGCAATGGAAGCTTGACTTCTCCAGCAAACCCATTGGTATTTACATGCTGATCCAGACATTCTCTTTCAAAGTGCCATTTAACACATTGCTTTGCCAGCAAGATAACAAAAACCCACAACTTCAGGGTGACGTTGACCGTTTGTTGGAAGATGGTTCCTTGGATGAAAATGTAGAATCTTTTTTATCGCAAGATGACATGGATCCTCGAGAAACAATGGGACACAGCATGGATTCTAGTAAAGGTTCGTTACTGTTTCCCACTGATGCCTTGCTCTTCTTGAGTCAGTTGGATAGCTATCATTATTTTTCTCATGCCTTTTGGTTTGGAATATGAATATTCATGCTTTTTTTCTTGAACACAGAATATCCACTCCTTTGTCTTTTACAGTGAGCTAGCAATATACTCTAGAACTTATGTATTTGCTTTATAATTCATGTTCATCATTCGTCTTCTTTTTATAAGTCAATAAGTTTGCTGTTATTTTTTCTGCAACTATTTTGAGAGGTTGGATGCAATGCTAACCTGCCAATCTCTCTTTGTTGCAGGGTTGGGTTTTACTGAGGTTGCAAAAGCCCGTGCAAGTACAAACAAAGTTGTTTGTTGCCATTTCTCATTAGATGGGAAACTCCTTGCCACCGGGGGGCATGATAAAAAGGTGTGGATGCCAAGATGAAACAAATTTGCTTTTAATAAGTGGTATAGAAATTTCATGCTACAACCTGTTTTTTTTTCAGGTCGTTTTATGGTTTACAGATGTGCTAAAACGTAAATCTGCATTAGAAGAGCACTCTTTGCTAATTACAGATGTTCGATTCAGCCCTGGCATGACCCGCCTTGCGACATCTTCCTTTGACAAAACCGTGCGGGTTTGGGATGCTGACAATGTATACGCCTTTTCATTACTATCTATCTTTAGAAATTGTACATTCGAATCGACTTACTAATTTGCTTCCTGTGTGCAGCCAGATTATTCGCTCCGTACTTTTACAGGTCATTCAGCATCTGTCATGTCACTTGATTTTCATCCAAACAAAGAAGACATCATTTGTTCGTGTGACAGTGATGGTGAAGTGCGGTGTTGGAGCATAAATAATGGTAGCTGTGTGACCTGTGTTAGGGTTTTCAATGTATGCAACACTCATTTTCTCTGATTCACTTGTGTTGTGTTTATATCATGCTAATGTAGTAATATGTGCCCCTGTTACTATTTGTATAATTTTCTTTGCAGGGAGGAGCTACTCAGTTAAGATTTCAACCTCGCCAGGGTAAATATCTGGCAGCTGCCTCAGAAAAGGGAATATCCATACTGGATGCGGAGACGCTACAAGTTTGTAGAACTCCTTTGCAGGTTGGTAACTAGATGTCACATCCAGTATGCGCTGGTGAGGCTTTCATTATTCCTTATGTGTCTATGCTAAATGCCGACCTACACACATACATTTGGTTTGATTAAAAAAAGATATAGCTGATCATTTTATTGTTTAGTTACTTGAAATGGCACCAAAATTACCAAGAGTAGTTACATGTAATGTTCTACTCTCTCTATTCCAAATTATAAGACGTTGACTTTTCTAGATACCTAGCTACTTAGATGTACACTATTTCTAGATATAGTAAAAGTAATATATCTAGAAAAGCAAAAACGTCTTATAATTTGGAGTGGAGTGCTAAATTATTGAGATACAGCCTACAGATGAGCGTAGGTTTATAAGCAGTATTTTTTCTCGCACAACAAATCAATGAACCGTATTTTCAGCCATGGCTTTTGAGCCAAACTCTTGTGCTTGTGGTATGATGTGCTTTTGACCAGCTCATCACCATCCAGGCTGAATTTTGTTTTTCTTTCCTGAATTATAATATCAGTTCCTTGAGGTCCATGTCGTTATGTATTGAACCATTGTCCTAAATTGCAGTAAATGTAAGTATGCAGCTTAGCAGCTATTCTAAGTTAACTTCACTACATGGTTTTTGCATTTACTCTGCATTATTCTCGCTGTACGCAGTGTAATTTGGACTTGTGTTTTTGTGTAGGGCCACATACAGATTATTCAGTCAGTATGTTGGGATGCTGCGGGCAACTATCTAGCGTCTGTCAGTGAAGATTCTGTCAGGGTGTGGTCATTCACCTCGGGGAACGATATCGAATGCATACATGAGCTGAACTGCAGCGGGAACAAGTTCCATTCATGTGTTTTCCACCCAAGTTACCCGAATTTGCTTATAATTGGTTGTTATGAGGCAAGTTCTCCCTTATCTTGTCAGAGGCCTAAGCAAATCGCTTTTATAATATCCATCTTTCTCATTGCATTTGCCTGTATCTTTCACATCATGCAGTCTCTAGAGCTTTGGGATTTGAGGGAGAAGAATACAGTGACAATCAGCAACGCACATGAGGGCATGGTTGCAGCCCTAGCCGCGTCAAGTGCATCGGGGCTGGTTGCATCAGTGAGTCATGATCAGCTCGTTAAGCTCTGGAAGTGACACTGAACACAGCAACGCTTGCCTGTGTCACATTTCCGCTGTCGTGGCAAAAGCCGAAAGGGAAGCTGACCTTATCTCCTAGGTTAATTTGCAACTCACTATAAAGTATGTGGCGGCATGCGCAAACTATTCAAAGAGTCGTCATTAATGTGCTTCCCTCTTTTTACGTACGGCTCCTCGTTTTTTTTGTTTTGTTCTTCAGAAAAAAAAACGTTCGTTTGTTTTCTTCTCCCTTTTCCTACCACCACTACTCTTGCATTTCCAAGAGTGTAAAAAAAACACCCAAGAAAACTTATATCGGCCTGGTCCAAGGACCAAGCCGTCGCCGTTGCTTTATTGGCGCTCCTAGCCTCCGCCTCCGATGGTTGGAAGATAAGGTTGCAAGACGAAACGGTGTAAGGATCATCCAGTTATGACTATACTGTGGCAAAGGTTAATCTCAGCCTGTTCATTTGGGTTTATCAGCTGGATTTGTCAGCCATTAGTATTTTTTTCATAAAAAATCAACCAATAGTATTTGTTTGGCTGATAAGCCATGGTGAAGGACAATGTAGGATCGTCTGCTGAAGAGAGCTAAATGTAAGCGAGGGAAGACCAAACGGTTAAATAGGAAACATATCATCAGTAGTTTTAGGTTTTTTTTCAACGGCTCTATGAGGGGATGCGGATGAAGCTATGCATATGAGGTTGCCTTAGCGTTGTCACAACTTGGCCCAAGTGTTCTTACACTTCATTCACCCACTCAAGTTAATCAAGATTAGGATAGACAATGTAGTGCATCCTTGTAAAGTTTATGCCGTAGAGCTTGAGTGATTGAACTTTGTTGCTTTTTTTTTATCTTGGTGACTTGGTGATCCAGAGTGTTGGTTAGGATAGAAGTTTTAGTGCATCCTCGTAGAGTTGAAGTCTTAGATCTTAAGAGCTTTGAGTGATTGGATCATGTTGTCATTGTACTTTGGCGATCAGAGTGTTTGTGATTTTTGTGACCTTTCGGTGAAAGCATTGACCTCCGAGATAAATCATAGATACTTGATTGTTTAATCAGCCGAGCGTTTGTGTACTCGTGGGGCGCTTGGTTGTGCGGCACCAAAGTCATGGTGTCAAAGTCGACGATAGGGTCTAGATTCCTATGACAAGCGCTATGCTCTCTAGATTGCTTCAAGGTGCTAGGAGGATGAGGTTAGAGCGGACTATGTGCTTCATGAACTTTGCTTATTCGCTAGCATGAGAACATGGCCCTAGGTTCATTGTTGTCCATGTCATCCATGGCCACCATGAAATGTGATTGCAAGTCTGTTGTCGTCATTGAAGTCTTTCCTTTGCAACGTCTTATAGGTGAGTGACTTCCCATGTTAGTGCCAACGCCTGCTTGTGTCATTGCCACCACCCTCTCACAACTCAAGAGCTTGGCAACCATGCTGCAATCACAGACCAATGTCTTGTAGGTGAGTGGTTTCTCGTGTAAGTGCCAACGTCTTCCTATGCTATCGCCGCCACCCTGCTAGCTAATCGCCTCAAGCACCATCGTGTTTGGCACTTGTCATCCTTCATGCCAGAGAAGACCAAAGAAGAGAGTGGACAGAAGAATTAGAAGAAAGAGAGAATTTGTTTTGGCACCACAAATAGAAAATGATGGACCTACTTTTTTTGTAATTCTAGACATGGATTCTGTGGTGCTTACCAAATGGCAAACATACGCATGGAGTGGTTTTGGCCACAGTGTGTGGGTGATATGGAAGACAAGAAATGCTATATGTTTTGATGGAAAGATAGTTAAGTCACCTACAGAGATCTTATGTTTGATTTACTCCTGGTTGACATATTGGCCAGGACTGCAGAAGGACGTGATATCATCCTAGATGAAGCAGAATGCAGAAGCCATGAAGGCGGAGGCGCTACATTTTCTATTAGTAAGGGATGAAAAATAGAAACAATGGACTAGCTATCATCTGAAACTGAAGCCTGAAGCCTGCTAGGAAGACAGATGGAAGACATGTTGCCATCTGAAAACTAAAGCCTACTAGGAAGGCAGATGGAATATTGTTTTTTGGTCATAGTCTATGTGTTGCTTTGGCTGTTTTGAACTTGTAATAAAGTTAGTTGTCTTGGTAGTAAGGACATCTTTGTTTTCGCTTATGAATTTTGTTGGCTCCAGCCACCAGTTTGTGTGTTGGATGTTGTGATGGCGCTACATTTCTATCGGTAAGGATGGAAGATGGAGACAACAAACTAGCTATCATCTGAAACTAAAGCCCGCTAGGAAGACAGATGGAAGGCATGTTGTCATCTAAAATTGAAGTCTGCTAGGAAGACGGATGGAGGACGCGATTTCTTGTCTCTGCCTGCTTTGGATCTTTTAGACTTGTAATAAAGTTAGTTGATCTGGTAATAAATAAGGAAATTTTAGTTTCCGCTTATTATTATGTTGGCTCTAGCCACCAATTTGTGTGTTGGAGATCATGATGGCACTATATTTCTATCGGTAAAGAGGTGAAAGATGGAGTGAACAAATTGGCTATCATGTGAAACTGAAGCTCTAGGAAGGCGGATATGGAAAGTGTGTTGTAATATGAAACTAAAGCTCGCTGGGTTGGCTACTGGAGGACGTGATTTCTAGTCTTAACCTATGTGTTGCTTTGGCTATGTTTGGACTTGTAATAAAGGTAGTTGCTTTGGTAGTAAGGACATCTTAGTTTCCACCTATGAATTCTGTTGGCTCCAGCCACCAGTTTGTGTGTTGAAGGTTGTGATGGTGCTATATTTCTATCGGTAAGGGATGGAAGATAGAGATAACAGATTAACTATTATGTGGAACCGAATCCCGCTAGGAAGGCAGATATGAAAAGCATGTTGTTATATGAAACTAAAGTCCGCTGGGATGGCAGATGGAGGACATGATTCCTGGTCTCAGTCTGTGTGCTTTTTGGCTGTTTTGGACTTGTATTAAAGTTAGTTGCTTTGCTAGTAAGTAATGACACCTTAGTTTCCGCTTATGATTTTTGTTGACTCTAGCCACCAGTTTTGTGTGTTTGAGGTCTTGATGACGCTACATTTCTATCGATAAGGAATGGAAGATAGAGACGACAGATTGGTTATTATAAGAAACTAAAGCCCGCTAGGAAGGCGGATACGAAAGACATGTTGTTATCTGAAACTGAAGCCTAGTGGGAAGGCGGATGGAGGACATGTTTTTGGGTCTCAGCCTATGTGCTGCTTTGGCTATTTTTGGACTTATAATAAAGTTAGTTGTTTTGATAATAAGTAATGATATCTTAGTTTCCGCTTATGAATTCTGTTGGCTCCAACCACCGGTTTTGTGTGTTGGAGGTCGTGATGACGCTACATTTCTATCGATAAGGGATGGAAGATAGAGACGACAGATTGGATATTATGTGAAACTGAAGCCCGCTAGGAAGGCAGATATGAAAGGCGTGTTGTTATTCGGCCTACATGTTGCTTTGGTTATTTTGGACTTGTAATAAAGTTAGTTGCTTTGGTAGTAAGTAATGACATCTTAGTTTCCGCTTATGAATTCTGTTGGCTCCCGTCACCGGTTTATATGTTGGAGGTTGTGATGACGCTTCATTTCTATTAGTAAGGGGTGGAAGATGGAGATGACAGATTGGCTATCATCGAAAACTAAAGCCCACTAGGAAGACAGATATGGAAGCTTGTTATCATTTGAAACTGAAGCCTGCTGAAAAAATGGATCAAAGACATAATTTTTGGTCTCAATCTATGGGTTGCTTTGGCTGTTTTGGACTTGTGATAAAGTTAGTTGCTTTGGTAGTAAGGACATCTTAGTTTTCATTTATGAATTCTGTTGGCTTTGGCCACTGGTTTGTGTGTTAGAGGTTATTGGTGCTTGGTCATTGGTTGGCTGAATCCATCTATGTTCGGTGCAATATTTTTGTGTGGAAGGGTTTATAATTTGAACTATTAAATTAGTGTAAATTTGTTATTTTTTAGTAACAAATTAGATATGTGTCAGTGTGTCGCATTGGGGTCAAAATTTTTTAAATGGAATGTTATATTCGAATACGTGAGCTTTGAGGATGTCATATTGAAATAGGATATACAGCTCCGAATGGAGGATGATCTATATCATACAACCAAAAACTTTTCAAGATTTTCCGTCACATCGAATCTTACAATACATGCATAAAACATTAAATATAGATAAAAATAAAAACTAATTGTACAATTTATCTATAAATCACGAGATGAATATTTTAAGCCTAGTTAATTTATGATTGGATAATAATTATTACTAAATAAAAACAAAAATACTACGGTACTTAAAAAAAATTCGAAACTAAGCAAGGCAAAGTCTTCTCCGAAGTCCGAAGATCCCCGCATTCAGGAGTCCTGACTTGACAAACGCACTGCACTGTTAGGATCCTACTAGAAAAGAAGTCAAATTATATAACTTTTTGACTAATTTATACCAAAATATATTTGTACTTTTGTTTAGATCACCAAGTTATTATCATCATTAGATTTGTTACAAAAAAATCCTATATTATAAATATTTAGTGTTATAAATATTAATAATATTCTTCTGTAACTTTAGTATAAATGAAAAGTTGCGATACATAATTCTTTTTTACACAAGAAGTCATGAAAATTAATGATTTTCTCTGTTTATTTTAACGTATGCTTCCGGCATTGTATTTTATATTATATTATATTATTATTTATATATAGCCCACGTCCCGTCCTGGTCCTGGCCACTCCTCCCCGTCTCTATTCCCCAATTGGCCCTCACCTCCATTACCTTCCCCGTCTCCCTCATACATTCGACATTCCCCTCCCCCCTCTCCCTCCCCTCGTCCCGTCCCGCTCCCGCCGCTGTAGCCGCGATTCCAATCTGCCCTCCCCTCCGCCGCTCACCGCCGCGTTCAGGCCGCAAGCGTCTCGACTCGGGATCCCCACCCCCACCTCGCCTCGCTCGAGCCACGCTCCCGCCGCCCAGGCGTCCGCCGGGGAGGCGTCGGTGGCCCAACTGAGCAGCCTCTCCTCGTCGGGGCTTGTTGCTTCAGAGGGAGAGGCTTCCTAGTCGGCGCGCCGTGAGAAGAGCAGCAGCCATGTCGCAGACGAACTGGGAGGCGGACAAGATGTGAGGATTTGGTTTACCATTTCACATGAGTATTTTTTTTTATGCATGTGTTTACAGTTTGATTCGCGTTGGCTGGCGTGATTTTGCGTTTTTTGGGGTGAATTTTCTGTGTTATTAGATCGCGTTCGTGGGGATGCGTTGCAACTGTCTCCAGTATTGTGTGCGAGGTCGTGTTTGGCCGCTGCCGCTAGGGTTTCGCCGTCATAGCTCCTTTTATTTTCATTTCAGTTTTGTTTTTTCTTTCTAACTCGTTAGTTTGTTCTCGAGGAGAGCTGATTTGAGGATTGCCCCAGGTTGTGACAGATTTGCCGATTTTTAGCAGAAATATCTACATCTACCAGATATTTATTTATGGATACTATTCAGTAGTAGTTCTGGTTGAGCTATTAAGCATTCTGGAAGGGAGGAGCTCTATTCGTTCGTTGGGATGTGGGTTCCTCTGGTTCCTTTAGCCTTTTACGAGCGGATGGTAGTGGTGTTGATTCGATTCCGCTTAGACCTTGATAGCCTGGTTTGACAGGAAGTATTAGGCTCACTGTTCGGCCAGTTCATGCAAGGGTGACTATTGCCATTGCAAGATGGAGATAGTACAGATAGGGCGCAGATAGGGAAGGGGCCGGTTTTTGCCTGGGGCTATACCTATGTCTGTAATACAGATAGCAATCTTTTGGAAAGCAGATCTAAACTAATGAAGTAATGATGGATTCTTAATTGAATTAAAAGGTTATTGTCAGTGAATGGAATTATGATTGGCTGAAC
>Ga0182004_10002775_pt1 | contig 13737 bp, 20 predicted proteins | sample Sormic07211540_1_FD_120479 | JGI IMG/M metagenome (GOLD analysis project Ga0182004, IMG submission 120479) | Endophyte microbial communities from Sorghum bicolor roots, Mead, Nebraska, USA - 072115-40_1 MetaG | ecosystem: Host-associated > Plants > Roots > Unclassified | place: USA: Nebraska...
CAAGTGGTCCTTCTCTCCATATTTTCTGATAACCCCCTGCAGAAATAGATAAACACCAAAGCTCGTGGAATTCTGTCAAATAAAACCCTAATTCTAGATGTTTGGTGCATATTGATCCTTTTCTATGTTTAGTTGATGGTTAAATTTAGTACTTAAGGACCGTCAACAATATTGAAGTAGAACAAAGTCATATTCATAATATCGAAGAACAAAGATGAACAATTGAAGAACAATAGAGAATTACCAAGAATCCTGTTGACAGATCCGAAAACCAATCGAAGATTGATTGCTTCTAGTTCTAATCCTATGTAGCTATGCTAATCTAGATGTCTAATTGATGTGGTGGCTCTAGGCTTGATCAGAGGCTTCTTCTCCCTTAATGAATAATGAATTAGGGTTGAGAGCTCCTCTCCTCCAGGGGCCAGGGGGTCTGGTTTTATAGTCCTTCCAAGTGAATATGGGTCGTCGGATCAAACCGACATTGATTGAACGGTTATCCTTGATCCTCTAGGTCGGTGGAGCGTAATCCCGAAAGAGAGTCCTGATTGGACTCCAGAGGGGGGCGGGCGCCCTGGTCTCTAGGGCGGGCACCCTGGGCCAGGCCCCGTTCTGCCTCCGCTTCATTCCCGTGGCTTCTAGAGTCTTCTAGATGTAAGATAATTGCATGGCACGTTAATATCTCTATGTAAACCAGACGTGTGGGCCTTACTTTCGTATTTCCCGATAACCCCCTGCAGAAATAGACAAACACCAAAACTCATGGAATTCTATCAGAATAAACCCTATGTCTGGATGTTGATTTCATTTGGATCCTTTTCTTTGTTTATTTGATAATTAAATTTGATACTTAAGGACCGTCAACACTTACCAAAAGGGAAAGAGGGGTGCCACGGTGGGCATGGTCCTTGTAAATTCAAAGTGTGTGTTGGCCTATGTGTCAAAAGTGTGTGCCACTTTAGAGGAGAGGCTTCCATGGCATGTGATCAACCAAAACTTAGCTGTTACGACTTGTTTGAATGCATAGTGAAAAGTTTAAGTAGCGAACCTTGCATAGCATGTGGGAATCATGACTACGAGATAAAGTTGTACAAACTCTGTAGAGTTCTCTAATATGATATATTAGTCGTGCTCATGGACATGAGTGGTCTAGATCCTTTATGTATAGCTAGATACGTGGATGGATCAGGGATCTTTAAGACTGATGTTATAATCACTTTCACTTGGGAATGGGTTTCCTCACTAAGTTAGCAACTTAGGTATAAAAATGAAATAAGATCAGCTAAAGTGTTGACCATAGTTAACTGTGTCAAGCCTCTGAGCCTTGCATCTGCCATAGTTACACTTGCTGAGTATGGTGAGGTAACACTTGTCGTTGTTCATAAAAAATCTAGGATGGGTACAAAACAGAGAAGATTTCAAGGAGTTCCTAGAAGATGTCTAGGACTTCTAAAGAGGGTGTACCACCAGTTAGTGTCCCTATGGGATGGAGCTTTAGTAGTTCTACATATCTGCTATAATAATGTCATTGGCAATGATGTGATGAACATGAATAAGTGATGCAATAAGTTTGTAAACGTTGTTCATGTTTTGATGTTGCTACAAATTGTAAGTATTTGTGGTTTGGGACTTATTGGACCAACATATACTCATTCCTTGATTTTATATTAAACTTATTATACTAGTTGTGACACTACTAAAGATCAAAGAGGCATTATGAAGGGTTGAGATGGTGAAAGGTCCTTGTTTGGTTTTGGTAATTGAGTGACAACTTAGGTGGACTAATAGTGTTTATGTGAGATACATAGAAGATTAGTCCACAGGTGATTATGTGATGATGGAAGAACTCATTGCATATGAGACATGACATGGAGTCATGTGACCAAGGTGGAGAAGATCAAGATAGGGCTTGGCTCAATAGACCTGTTGCAAGAGTGAAGGGCAAGTCGGAGCCTTTGAAGCAAGGGACCGTGTGTGACGGTGAAGCTTGAGCAAGACTTGGCGTCGATGAACCGAGGTAGCGGTGAAGAGCAAGTGAGGTCAAGATCAATGAACCAATACAGTCACGTGATGATATGAAGTGGATCATATCATTTGGTGATTAGTTGGTGCATGTGTTGTATCAACATTGGAGGAGATAGAATGGAATGTGCAAGGCAAAGGTATAACCTAGGGCATTTCCATTTCACTGGTTATAGGTGTGTGGAGAAGTTTATAATCAGATTTAGGATAGATGACCGTACTATCAAGAGGGGCAAACTTGTTTGCATATCAGTCATCTAGTGTCACTTGAGCGATCTAACTTTGCATACGTGTTAGGATCGAGTGGCGTGACAAGTTTGAGAGGCTAACTCCTTTAGGAAAATGTTTGTGAAAATCTAACACACTTGCACATGGTGGTGTACACTTGGTGGTATTAGCACATTTGCAAAGGAGGTAGAGTTCCTAGGGTAGAGAGGGTGAAATTCGGCGCTTCTGAGAAAATGAAATGCATATTTTCTATTGCACCGATGGAAAGTTTGGAGAAGAAGTGGGAGTGTTTCTCGCTAAGAAACACTCATCGGATGCTTGTGTTGGTAGCATCAGACGCTGGACTAGAGCGTCCGATGTACTGTTAGTCTCTGACGTGGCATAGAGTGAGCATCAGATGCTCACATCAGACACAGGGCGGACACTGGTCGTGTGTCTGGTGAAGCTGACAACAACAAGTACGCAAGTGAGGGTTTTTTTTACTACTATGCATCGGACGCAGGGTTTGAGCGTTCGATGAGGTTGCATTGGATGCGTCTGGTGCCCCTGCAAGTTTGCGTTACTCTTTGCGTACGGGTCTAGTGTGCACCGAACGCATTCGGTGCTACTGTGTCAGGCTCGCGTGTGTGTTAGCTGTTGGCGGCAACGGTCGAGTTCAAACAGCTAGTGACACGTGGCTGCTTCGTGAGCATTGCACGTTGGGGTTGCGTGTCCGGTGGCTCAATGTTTGCGTGTCTGGTGCCCACGAGTTTTGCCCAGTGAAGGGGCAACGACTATTTCAGCCCTTGGAGCTATAGATAAAAGTTGTGGCTGGCCTTGCCCGATGCTTGGCACCCTTGGAACTTAGTGTCCATACTTGGGGAGTGCTAGTAAAGTCTCTAACTCACATATGCTTGATAGTGATCATCCGATTGTGTGAGTAATTCTAGTGCATTCCATTGAGAGATTGCATCGAGTGGCACTAGGTGTTTGTGTTGCAAGCCGGTAGTGCTTGTTACTCTTGGAGGTTGCCACCTCCTAGACGACTTGGTGGCTTGTGACTCCATTGAAGCACGTAAGGAGATTGTGCGGTGCTCCGGAGAAGAGATTGTGAGGGGTACGGTGCTCACCCCACAGGGATTGCGAAGAGCAACTCTAGTAAGAATGTGACACAAAGGGCGACAAGTGGTCCTACCAGGTCAAGTGCTAAAGCTTGTGGTAAGCACTCCACGTGGGAGAGTGTGACTTGCGGGTCACCACTAGCAAGAGGACTAGCGGCAACCTTGGAGCCTGTCTCAACGGGGATGTAGCTTGGTGGTGGCAACCAAGTGAACATTGGGAGAAAATCATCGTGTGAACATTGTTCTTCACATTGGTTTCCAAGTCCCTAACATAAGCTTGTATTTATATTTATATATTTGTGCTTGTGTAGTTGCTCTTGTAATTAGTTAGCTTGTGTAGCTTTCTAGTTACCTTCTTGCTTGTGTAGCTAGAAGTAGTTCCCTTATGTGGCTAATTTGGTTTGTGTAACCTTGTTAGTCACTTTGCTTAGTTTATGTAGCTAAGTAAGTTGTACTCTCTAATTTGACATTAGTTGCCTTGTTATTGAGCTTAGGAGCTTTGTGCTTTTGCTTACTAGTTGTGTAGGAGCTCCCAGTTTGCAAAGTACTAGTAACATAGGTTTGTGTAACCTTGCTCCTAGAATTGGTTAGGTGAGCTCTTGCTAAGGAAGCACCTTGTTTGCTTGTTTATGATCTTTTACAAGGTGCTAGAGAACCTAGATAGAGAGGTATAGTCTTGGCTAGACTGATAGTTTTAATTCCGCATTTGTTTCGATTAGCCGGCGTGATAAAGTTTTAGAAAGGACTATTCACACCCCTCTAGTCTGCCATCTCGACCCTTCAGATGGCAGACTAGAGGGGATGAATAGTTGTTGGTGTTTGGACACATGATCTAGGCACTAACAAGTAATGAGTCTATGTGTCCCTAACCCAGATGGTGATGCAAGAAGAACACAGAGGATTTATACTAGTTCAGGCTAACGCTGCCCTACGTCCAGTGTCGGGGTCGGATCCTATATTATCTTGCACCTGAAGTGCTTGTAGTAGGGGGTACAAGCTAGTTACGAGAGAGGGAAGTAGTCCTAGGTCTTGGCTTGGTGCATGGGAGAGTGCTCCTGTGAGTTCTCTGTAATGTAATGAATTGTGTGTTAGCTGTTGTGTTGATCGTGTTCGACCTGTCCGTAGACGGTGCCCTGCCTCCTCTTTTATAGCCTCAAGGGGAGGCAAGTTTTACATGGGTAAGTCTAAGTTTCTACTTAGTACATGGAGGGATTACAGCGTCGGAACTGTAGTTGCTGGCCGTCGTGTCCTTGAAGTAACGGCGGTGGCGTGGGTGTCCTTGTTAATCGTGGGGGTCATCCTTTGTACTGTGGCTCTTCATGTACTGCCTTGTAGTCGCCTTGCCAAGCTTTGTTGCGAGTCGTGACAATCCTTTCTAAGGCCTCGTCCCATGTCCTGTGTTGCGGAATAGTGATCGCTTGGTTATGGCAATAGTGCTATGATTTAACATCTCCCATCCTGTGGGGGTATAAACCCCTATACCCTTACGGCTAGGCTTGGGCCAGGAGATTTGGCCCATCACGAGACAGTTCAAGACTTGATCGAACTGCTCGGAGTTTCGCGCAAGGAAACAAGACGTGGAGATCAAGCAGGATTCTAGTCGGTTAGAATAAGAATTGATATCGCATTATCTATGGTAATTGTAAACGACTAGGATTAGTTTCCAGATGTGTAACCCTGCCCTCTGGACTATATAAAGAGAGGCAAGGGACCCCCCTTAGACAACTCAACACAATTCAACACATCTTAGATCAATACAATCAGATGCAGGACGTAGGTATTACGCCCACACGGCGGCCGAACCTGGATAAAATCCTTATCTGTGTCTTGCGTCACCATCGAGTTCGTAGCTTGCGCACCTGTGTGCCGATAAACTACTACTGTGGGTATACCCCAAGGTAGACTACCGGCTAGCTTTTGTCGACAGTGGCACGCCAGGTAGGGGGTGTGCGCACAGCTCTCCAGACGAACAAGATGGTCATCATCCCTGCTTCCACTGCCGTGGCTGAAGGCCTCACATTCACCGTCGGCCAGATCGCCTGGACAACTCATGCCGGTGGCCTCACAACCATGACTTTGAAAGAGAACCAGATCCGATCTGAAGCGGCAAAGGTGGTGGTCCCGATCACATCGACTACGTCCACCTCTGCTCCGACAACATTGTCGGCTATGCCGACAACTCGTCCTCCGCTTCCCCATTATAAGGGGAAACAAGTCGACGACTCCGACCTGCTCAAGGCTAATGATCGTACCAACCACAAGCTCTCTGAGGCTTCTGGTCTGGTAAACTCAATCTCATGCCAGGTCACCCTGATGGCATCACTAGATTTTCGCGAATCCGCTCAACCAACTTGTGCCACCACGCACAAATGACTGGGGACGTCCTTAGCGATAACAGCCACCCCCAAAGGACGAACTGTTCGGTTCAGGACAACCTCTCCAAACGGGAGCTTCCCTCATGGCCTGAGTAACGCGGCCGACCAGGTCTCGCACTACACTCAGCAACTATTCAGGAGGATGGATCTATCGCCGCAACAACCCATGCGACCGACACATCACTTCGTCAACATGGTCTCTATTCATACGCTGCCAGAGGATGACACCGCCAGTACGAATTCAAGCATAGGCTTTGTCCCCACCGAGGTCCTACACCCTGAGGACGAAGACTATGACTTGGATCTTCTGCCATACCCCTGGGTTTCCCCCGCTTCCCGGTTTTTCCACCTCATCGAGGAGATCTAGTCCTCAATGTCAGCATCGACGAACCAGTCCTCGATGGAGAAACCGACAAACAAAGACAGCAGCGCGAGCAGCGCAATGCCAATCATGCTCAGCGACGGGCAGAAGAAGAGCAGCGACAGCTGGTCCCAAACAACCTCGAGGGAGCCTTAGACTTGGTGGGGGACCAGCAAGTGTTCAAAACCCCGAGCGCTAACGTAGCTGTCGCCATGGAAAACCTCGACTGGCTCCCAGACACGCCAGAATACCAGGGCGTCCGGACCAGTATACGAGCACACCTGATCGCCGCCATGGGGCAGACAATAGATCTTCTCAGAAGGGCCCAAGCCCTCTCTTACACGGAGGTCACTTCTGACCAAACCCATCGAAGCCGAACTTTGCCACGACCTGGCACGCATCGCCGCAGTCGCTCACCCAACGACGACCACGGAAGGGCAGCTCGTCGCGATGGCCGTGGTCGGGATGCTAGCTGTAACCACGAGCAAAGGCACGGCCACGACCAAGAGGTCGACTAGGGAAGAAACCATGATCTTCGGCAAAATCTCTCCCACAAAGACGCCTGTGATCGCATCAACAGCCGCATCAAGGATAGAGCGGCGCACAAAAACATACGCTGCATTGAGTACGATGCTACACACAGCCCTCCTGGCTTGAAGCAGTTCTCACATCTCCGACAAGTCGTCTGGCCGCGCAATTTCAAACTAGAGAAGCTCAAAAAATATGACGGCGAGGAGAACCCCAAAAATTGGATAACCCTTTATGAGATTGCGGTTCGGTGGGCAACGGGAGACGAATATGTGATGGCAAATTATTTCCCGGTCGTCCTCAACCAGGCAGGTCACCAGTGGCTTCTTGGCCTGCCTAAAAATTCATTCGATTCATGGGAAGAACTACAGCAGGCGTCCTCAACCAGGAAACAAATACGATATCAAGATGATACGGGACCAGAAGAATGAAACCTTGCGCGATTACATCCGACGCTTCTCAGATATGCGCCTCAAGATCCCAAAGATTTCCCACGATGAAGCTATTTCGACATTCATCAAGGGCCTCCGTTTTCACGAAGCCCTGAGGAGTAAGTTACTGCGCAAGAGGCCAACCAAGGTCGCCGAGCTCCTCGCCACGGCCAAAAATTACGCCGATGTTGATGACGCAGAAAAGCTCATTAGGGAAGACGTCAGAGGAACCGAGCAAAACGAGCAGCCTCCTTGATGGGACGACAACCGAGACAACCGCGAACGTTTCGACATCCGCAGCCTTCGGCGCAACGATAATCGCGACCACCGAGAAAGGTGGGACAGGCGTTGCGACCACCATGACGATTTCAAGGGTAAACGACCTCGTGACAACAACCATGAAGTCAACACAGTCAAGCATTTCACTGGTCGGCGTGATTATCAGGAAGACTACAACAAAACCTTGAAGGGGCCATGCTAGCTTCACCCTAAGTCCAACCACACAATGGAGGAATGTCATGTCCTCAAGAGCATCTATACACAAGAGGCTATTCAAGGTGACGCCGCTAAAACAGTGGGAAAGCGCGATAGGCGCAACCAAGAGGACGAGGACGAAGACTAGGACAGAGATCCACGCCACCAATACGTCAACCCAACTGACGTAGTCCAATCCATATTCAAATGAAAGGTTTCAATTGAATCCAAGAGGGAGAGGAAACTCCTCAAGAGGGCCTCCCTGAACATGGACAGCTCCGACGGCCCGCTTGCCGATCCAAAGTTTCCCCCTGGTCTCACCGAGAGATATCCTTCAGTAGATAGGATCAATGGGCTACCACCCCGAGCCAGGACGTTTTCCAGTGATCCTAGACCCATGCATTAACAGCATCAGGTTTGAACGTGTGCTCGTAGACGGTGGTAGCTCCATCGACATCTTGTTCCGCAATAGCCTACCTGCTCTCAAGCTAACCCCAGTGCAGCTGAAACCATACGAAGCCCAACTCTGGGGTGTCCTACTGGGCCAAAGTTCAATTCCTCTCGGCAAGATAATGTTGCTCGTGTAGTTCGGAACACCAGACCATTTTCGCACAGAGTTTGTAAATTTCGTGGTTGCCGACTTCAATGGGACTTACCACGCCATTCTGGGCCATCCTTCTCTCACCAAGTTCATGGCAGTTCCACACTATTCATACTTGGTCCTCAAGATGCCAACCAAGAGGGGCGTCCTAACCATCAGGGGCAACGTTTACACAACATATACTTGCAAGGAGGAGAGCTTCAAGGTCACCGAAGCCATCGACCTCTTGATCCGGATGGTAGAAACCGCGTCCCAAGCAGCACAAGCTCCATCCGACCAGCTCAAGGTACCCAAGCAACAGACCCCAAGAAAGAACGTCAAGTCTAAAGAACACAAGGAAGTCCGACTGGTTGACAGCGATCCCAAGAAGACGGCTCTCATCGGAGTCAACTTGGACGCCAAATAGGAAGACGCGCTCGTCTGGTTTCTAAGGGATAATATAAGTATTTTCGCATGGAAACCCGCAGACATGCCCGGTGTCCATCGGAACCTGATCGAGCACTCCTTGAACATCTCGAAGACTGCAAGACCAATCAAGTAGAAACTACGACGGTTTGCTCGTGACAAAAAGGAGGCTATTAGGACAAAAATTACATGGCTTTTAGCAGCCGGGTTTATTAAAGAAGTGTATCATCCTGATTGGCTCACCAATCCGGTCCTTGTATGGAAAAAGAATAATGAATGGAGAATGTGCGTTGATTACACCGATCTTAATAAACACTGTCCTAAATATCCTTTCGGTCTCCCTCGCATAGATGAGGTGGTCAATTCAACACCGGATGCGAACTACTCTCATTTCTCGACTGTTACTTTGGTTATCACCAGATCTCTTTAAAAGAGGACGACCAGATTAAAACCTCGTTTATTACTCCCTTTGGGGCATACTGCTACACCACCATGTCCTGTGGACTAAAAAATGTCGAAGCCACATATCAACGCGCCATTTAGCAATGTCTCCATGATGAAATACGCGACGACCTTGTCGAAGCTTACATAGACGACGTTGTCGTGAAAACCAGAGACGCTAGCACTCTGATCGACAATCTCGACCGAACTTTCAAGGCACTAAACAAGTATAAGTGGAAACTCAACCCCAAAAAATGCATCTTTAGGGTCCCCTCCGGTATACTGCTCGGTAACATCGTCAGTCGCGACGACATACGACCAAACCCCTCGAAAGTTAGGGCAGTGCTTGATATGCGACCACCCAAAAATGTAAAGGACATACAGAAACTCACAGGATGCATGGCTGCTTTTAGCCGGTTCATATCTCGACTAGGAGAGAAAGGGCTCCCCTTCTTCAAACTACTTAAGGCATCCGAAAAATTCACCTAGACAGAAGAAGCAGATGCCGCATTCAGGCAACTCAAAGTTTTCCTTACTTCCCCCAGTCCTTACTGCGCCTCAACCTAATGAGGACTTACTCCTCTACATTGTGGCAATCGATCGAGTCATATCAACGGTGCTCGTAGTGGAGCGAGAAGAACCAGGCCACGTCTACAAGGTCCAGCGACCAGTGTACTTCATAAGCGAAGTCCTAAACGAATCAAAGACCTGGTACCCTCAGATACATAAGTTGATTTACGCTATCCTAATCACTTCTAGGAAGTTGAAACATTATTTCGACGGCCACCGTATCATAGTAACTACAAGCTTCCCGTTAGGCGATATCCTACGCAACAAGGATGCCAGCGGTAGAATTGTAAAATGGGCAATGGAGTTATGTCCTTTATCGATGGATTTCTAGAGTCATACAACCGTTAAATCGCAAGCCCTGGCAGATTTCATCGCCGAATGGACCAACCTCAACGCACCTCCAGCTCCAGATATTACCGACCACTGGTCAATGTTCTTTGACGGGTCGTTAAACATCAACGGCGCTGGCGCTGAAATCCTTTTTGTCTCACCCAACAAGGACAAACTCTGCTACATCCTTAAAATCCTTTTTCTTGGGTCAAACAACGTGGCCGAGTATGAAGCGTGCTTACACGGCATACGACTAGCCGTGAAATTAGGAGTCAAGCGCCTCTATGTCCGCGGTGATTCCGCACTAGTCATCAATCAACTTAATAAGGAATGGGACACAACTCACGAGAAAATAGATCTGTATTGTAAGGAGATTCGCAAATGGGAAACAAATTTTTACAGAATCGAGTACATACACGTGGTCCGGGACAAGAATCAAGCAGTAGATGCGCTGTCAAAAATAGGATCATCCTGGGCCAGCGTTTTCGTCCAAGACATTATCAAGCCAAGCGTTAGAGTCAACCTGGTCGAGAAGGCAAACAGCAAGGCACTGCTCGTCCAGAACGCCATGCCGACAACTAGTAATGCCGATTGGCGCACGCCTTTCATTAAATATCTCATAGACGGTACCGGCCTTCAAGACAAGACAGAGAACGAACACCTCATCCGATGATCTAGAAATTATGCACTGGTCGACGGTCGGCTTATGTGCAAGAATGCCAATATAGAAGTCTTGCTGAAGTTCATCACCCAAGACGATGCCACCAAGCTGCTAGAAGATATACATGCTGGATCCTGCGGCAACCATGCAGCCTCTCGGACGCTGGTCGGAAAGGCTTTCCGAGTAGGATTTTATTGTCCAACCGTAGTGGCCGATGCCAAGAAGCTGGTCCAATGATGTGAGGGTTGTCAGTTCTTTGCTAAGAGGACTCACATCCCGGCCCATGAAATCCAGACGATACCGTCATCATGGCCATTCGCCTGCTGGGGCCTAGATATGATTGGGTCATTCAAACCTGCTCCTGGCAATTTCAAGTTTGTGTTCGTGCTGGTCGACAAGTTCTCCAAGTGGATCAAGTACATGTTGTTGGTAAAAGAAACTTTAGAAAAGGCTGTAGAATTCCTCAATCAGATCATGTATCGTTTCGGGATTCCTAACAGCATAATCACCGACTTGGGTACTCAGTTCACTGGCATTGTATTCTGGGACTTCTGCGATGACAGAGGTATAGTCGTACAGTATGTGTCGGTAGCTCATCCCTGAGCCAACGGACAAGTCGAGCGGGCTAATGGCATGAACATAGACGCTTTAAAAAAAGGTTGTAAAAAGAAAATGACAAGACAGTAGGAAGATGGATGAAAGAATTGCCAGTCGTGGTCTAGGGCCTCCGAACATAGCCTAGTCAGAATACTGGCGTGTCCCCTTACTTCATGATATACGGCGCCGAGGCGGTCCTCCCCACTGACATAAAGTTCGGATCTCCAAGAGTCGAGCACTTCGATCAATCTTTAGCAGACTACGCCAGGGAGCTGGAAATCAATTGCACAGAGGAGAAACGGCTAGACTCCTGTGTTCGAACAGAAAAATACCTCGAGGTCTTATGATGGTACCACAACAGGAACGTCAAGGAACGTTCTTTTATGGTCGGCGATTTGGTACTAAAATGGAAAACAAGCCAGAAAGGGATACATAAACTGTCCACCCCATGGGAAGGTCCTTTCGTGGCCATGGAAGTCACGCGTCCCACTTCCTATAGATTGACTTACCCAGATGGAACAAGCCTCCCTAACTCTTGGCACATAGACAAAATACAACGGTTTTATCCTTAGAAGCAAATACCTGACAAGCACGATTTTCTTTTTCTATTCTTAACATGCAGAGTAATGAAGCTAAGCAGATACTCGCTACCTTTCGATCAGTGATACATCACTCTTACAAATCAAAGCGCTTAACCATGGTTTGCAAATTCAATATTTATTACAAACTTTCTGAGTAAAATTTACAATAAAAAGCCCCTCTAGGCGGTCCTTGTCTTAATCTACAGACTACTCTAGAGCTCGTTGCCCGGGCTACTCGCTAGCACAAGTCTCTGGCGCCGTTGAAGAGGTCGGGGCCACCGGTGCCTGGCTAGTCAAGACCGCAGGTGCCGACCGCCCATCCCCCGCAGCGGATGACTCCGACACTCCCTGGTTGGCCTCTCTGAACCCGGTTGGTAGGGCAGAGTGGATGTCCCGTAGAGGTTGATATCGTCGATCACAGCCCTTCTTGAGATATAATGGATGAGGTGGTCTTTTCATCTTCACTTTGCTTATCATCATGTCATAGGCTTTATCCATGTCCTGGATTGATGTCAGCTGCCGCTATCCATATAGGTGCGGCACTACCGCTCTAAGGCATGCCACTGCCGCATCAGAGGTGTCAGCAGAATTAGGTGTTGTAGCAGCAGCAGCTTGAGGATATCCTTATCATTGTAACTTTGGACTTCTTTGGTCTAATATCACCAATGTCCATTTTCTTGATTATCTCACAAGGTGGTTCCTCATTACCTACATCATGAACAAGATCTTGCTCTACTAGAGAGCCATTAAAGTATCATATGGAAAATGATTCACTTAAACTTCAAATATTCTAGCCACTCATAAAAATTCACAAACACATACATATTTGTGAACTAATAGAGACTATACAAGTCAAGTGGATATCTAGCAAGGGTTAGGTACTAGTTACTAAGGTAGATATGAAGTTTGAAATATTTCCAATGATTCATCTTTGGGTCAATCATATAAAAACACACAATATGAATAGATTGATAGCTTGAGTGAATATTTTCAATCAACTTGTTCAAGCACCCCAAAGCTTCATAGCACCTTCAAGTACCTAAAACACTTATCAAGCACAACTTGGTACCCAAACTTTGTTGGGTCCATCAAGGTTAGTCACAAGAGACTTAGGCACCCAAATGGCCTTTGTGCTAGCACATGGTGAACCAATCACCTTTCTAGCACAACTGTCATTTTTGGGCCTCCTAAGCATATTTAAATCAATTGATGAGTTGAGCTTAGGAGTGTTACCAATGGAACAATCCATACTTAGATGTCCCTTTCTTTGACAAGTGTAGCAAGTGCGGTGTTTGTTCTTGCAAGACATATTCTTATCTTACTTCTTGTTTCCTACCTTGTTGACAAGCCTCTTTCTTGATGATGCCAAGCCTTCATCCTTCATGTAGGGGCATGATGTAATTTTGATGACCCTTCTTATTACATCCATAACACTTCCTCTTGCTTCTTCTTATCTTCATGTTTGGAAGTGTTGCTTGGTCACCAGCCTTGTTGAATTACATAGAGACATTGTGTCCCATGTTGGAGCACTTGACATGAGCCATTTTGTTCTTCTCTTGGCTCTTGCTCATACCCTTCTCTTCTTTCTTCAAAGTGCAATCTCTGACATGGTGACCCTCTTTCTTGCACTTGAAGCAAGTGATGAGAGTCTTTTTTGGTTGAAATTGCACCTTTGTGACCTTGGGGACTTTCCTATTCTGTCTAGGTGTAGCACCAACGCACTGGGATGCGGCACTGCCACATTATTGAACCCTCATAGCCTTGAGCACAATTTCTACATTTTGGATAGACTACACATTTCTAGCTTGTCCCTTGACTTTGCCATTGTTTGACTTGTGGCCTTCTAGATGGAGCTTGAAGCATGCATCGGTTGATCCCTTCTCAAGCTTCTTCACCATGTCTTCATGGTTACCTTGAGAAGGTTGAGCATTGCACTTGCCCTTCCATTGAATCAAATCCCTTCTTAGCCTCTCAACCTCTTCCTTGAGCTCTTCATTTTCTTTTGTAATGGAGTCATCACAAGTTTCTACAAGTA
>Ga0182004_10002776_pt1 | contig 13735 bp, 9 predicted proteins | sample Sormic07211540_1_FD_120479 | JGI IMG/M metagenome (GOLD analysis project Ga0182004, IMG submission 120479) | Endophyte microbial communities from Sorghum bicolor roots, Mead, Nebraska, USA - 072115-40_1 MetaG | ecosystem: Host-associated > Plants > Roots > Unclassified | place: USA: Nebraska...
CGGGACTAAAGGTCCCTCTCCGACAGCGCCTGACACCAGAGCCGTTGGGGAGGGACCGTTAGTCCCGGTTGGCTTTACCAACCGGGACTAAAGATTTCTTTTGTCCCGGGCGCCAAAAATGCCAGGACTAAAACTCATTTGGCACATCGACGAAAGGTCTGTTCTCTAGCAGTGACTTCAAAGTTCTATGTGTTGTCAGCTAAGATGATCGTGTTTGTTTGTGTATGTCTGTGTTTTTTTTATTGTCACGATATGCAACTTCGCCATAACATTTATATCGCCTCGTTCCATACTGCTAGCTAATAGTAATAGGAACGATGGAATCTCTGTATAAGTGATCTTACACGGATTCTTGCGAGCTGTGTCAAAAAAACAAAATAATCAACTAACACTTAGGCTAACTAAGCTTAAACTAACTAGATTTAATGACTAAATACTGATTAGGAGGCCCTTAATTTTTGAGGGCCTAGTGTGGTCGCGCCACTTGCGTTGCCCAATATACGGGCCTGGTTCCATTGATATGAAATTTAAAAACATTGCAAAAACTCTAGGCGAAGGAGTTCTACTAAAAAATCTACTAAACATGATCAAGAAATATAGAATCAAAGAGGGTATACCTTGCTCGCTCGAGTGTGAGAAGTTTACGAGGCACCTAAATATGGCTAACGGCGGTGAACATGATGAGAAAAGTGAGGAGAGGATCGACATGGTCTTGGGGTTGGGTGGGTTGGGTTGGATTCAATCTAGTTTTTAGCGACGGAGCCAACTCGTCCAGTGTTTGGTTGCATTTCTGATTTTGGGGACGGAGTCAAACCGTTCAGTGTTTGGTTGAAAGAATTGGAAACACGGCTTGGGGACGAGCAGGGTCCGCTGCACCTGCGGTTTGGGGTCCCTGCGCGGGACCCACTCAACCCGGTTGGAGCGGCTCCGTCCGCCAGATTTTGATGGACGAGTCCAACCCGCATCTGAGAGGAATATTTCACCCTGGAGCCAACTCAACCCTCTCATCCTCCAACCAAACAGCTATAGGAACGGGTTTGCTCTAACCCGGCTCGCCCCACTCTCCAACCAAACACACTGTAAAAGCCCCTCCACAATATATGGCTTGGTGAGCCCAAAACATGCCAATTTGGCCTTGTTTAGTTCCAAAATTTTTTAGAAAATCGACACTTTAGCACTTTCGTTTGTATTTGACAAATATTGTCCAATCATAGACTAACTAGACTCAAAAGATTCGTCTCGTCAATTCCGACCAAACTGTGCAATTAGTTTTTATTTTCGTCTATATTTAATACTCCATGCATACGTTTAAAGATTTGATGTGACGAGGAATCTGAAAAATTTTGCAAAATTTATTGGAAACTAAACAAGGCCTAATGGATATGACATGGTGGTGGTGATAGCTTTGCTGTATATTACCATGACCGAGTTGTTTTGTCACTGTAGCCGTATTCACGCAGAAGGGGCAGTAAAAAAAACTAGAAGGGTTTATTATTAAACTATTAATTAATTAATTGAAAAGGTTTTATAAAATTTAAAAAATCTTGAAATTTTGTTTTGAAAAGGTTAAAAAAAATATCATATTACAATTTCCACCCTGCATCTCTACCTCCATCGCCGATTCGGCGGCCGCCGAACTACAGCAGCGCAAGCGACTCGCACCGTCGCAGGTATAGAGCGCTCGCAGGTATACGGCAGCCGACCAACCAACCAACTCGCCGGCAGCCGCAAGCCCTCAGATCCTCCCGTCGCACGGAAAACAACCGTCCCTCTGCTGTCGCTGCTACTCACCCTCTCGGATCCCTTCCCACCCCACCTCCCGGATGCAGCCGGGGACGCCACCGCCGGCGCCTCTGCCACCGAATCCGTTGATCTAGTTGCTGCTATTGCTACCGCTTCTTGATTGGGTTGAGGAGGAGGTGGAAGAGGAGGGAATAGGAGATGATGTTCTGGAAGGACGGCGGCGGGACTGGGGGCGGCAACGGACGGGACCTCAGCGGTGGGCCGCCCTGCGGCCAGGTGCGTGTGCTCGTCGTTGGCGACTCAGGTCAGTCTGCCTCATGGGCTAGATAGTGAGTAGTTTCGGCTTAGTGGGATTTAACTTAGGTGCGGCTAGATTATAGGATCACGGGCCAACTAAGGATCGGCACTCTTATTCAGGGTATCACTTCATCCGATGTCTTGCTTACAATTTAATTCGTGAATTCTCATTTCCACACTAGACGGTCATGTTCCACGGACTATTCTTGTTTATTTACTTTGTGGGCAAAACCTGTAGCCAACTCATGGGAACACCCCGGTTATACTACCTCTATTTCTTTCGTGTATTATGATCTGAGAAAGTTTCTTGAGGTATACTTTCACCACTAATTTCCTATACAATACGTTACCAATTACTGCAAACCAATATCTTACTAAAAAGCATGTGCAATATGAATCTATTAATGTATCTTTTGCGCACTTAACAACATACAAAATTCTAATACACCCTACATTTTGAAATGGAGGAAGTCCTTGAAATACAATTTGCGTCATGCTGTGCTGTGGAAACATACAAAATTCTAATACACCCTACATTTTGAAATGGAGGAAGTACTTGAAATACAATTTGCGTCATGCTGTGCTGTGGAACAGAATAATGTTTGTGTTCAGAGATTATTAGCACGAGATGGCTTTACCAGAAGAACTTGATGAACCTTTGTCATGTAGTAGCTATGAAATGATTTGAGTACCACCAAAATATCTTTTTTAGAACAGCTTGGATCATCTATAGGCTATAAGGCCTCAGATCAGAACATATGAAATTTAGCTGCTACTGCTTTTAGAAAGCTACTAACCTTTCAATGAATTCGACAACCTGATTTCTCAGCAATGCGAGAGTGACATTCTAATGAATTTGAGAACTTGATTTTGTAATGAGTCATTTGAGTAGCTCTTTTTTTCCCCTATCAGTATGGAATGAAATTCTAACTTCACACCACTTGAATGGCAACCTTTTCTTGGACTTTTGTGCCGTTCTTTGTGTGTGCTTTTCAGCCTTGCAGTATCCTTTTAGGGCGCCTCCAACAGCCCTGACCAAATCGCCAGTTGATTTGAAATGGTGTGGAATTGAAAAAGAAGAAAAATTGTAGGTGCATGTATACGCACAGATGTGGGGTAGAGAAGCAGAGACCTTGATTTCTATAGGGAGCCGTGCGAGCATAGCTATTTGGAAGCACTAGCGAGTTCCTTCATGCTGTATAAAAAATCTTTTAGCTAGCGACTTCGACTGTTGTTGGGGACGCCCTTAGGAGTTACCCCTTCCATATACTTGCGTCTAAACTTTGTGAGGCCAAACAAAATTATTTGTCTAGGGGAATTGGAGTCCCATAGATGCTACTTGATTACTGTTTGGAAATACCGATTCTGGCATATATTATGGCTAGATTATAGTTTATAGCTTCATGAGCCAACCAAGAATCAGCACTCTAATTCAGGGGATTTCACTTATGTGTTCTTGCACTCAGTTCTAATAATGTCTGCTACCGTCCAATTTGATTCGTGTATTTTCTCTTCCTTAGCAAAGGGACATGTTCTGCAGATTATTCTGGTTTATTTTTCGAGCAAAGCTTGTAGATCACTCATTGAACTCTCTGGATGTTTGAGCCTCGTTCACCATTCAATTTAAAATGCAATACTTGTAATGTAAGCACTAAGCAGTGTCATGCTTTTCTATGGAACATGATAATGTTTGTCGCCGGAGATTGTAAAATGCGTGATAACTCTACTAGCAGAATTCACAGAACCTTTATCATGTAGCTATGAAATGATATGAGAACTCCCATGATCTCATTTGCTACACAGCTTGCATCATGTGTGGTCTATTAAGTGTAATATATAATATTGGTGTGGTCTATTAAGTGTAATATATAATATTGGCTTGTGTTGAATGTTGCTAATTTAAAAGCTATTAAGATTCCAATGAATTCAAGAAACCAATTTCACAGCGGCCCATTTGATGTCCCATCTTTTTCCTTCCTTTCCTTCGATATGGAACTATAATTTAATCTCACAGAATTTCGATGGCAGCTGTTTCTTAGACTGTTATGCCTTTTTTTTTGTCATCTGTTTGAACCTTATAAAAACTAGATGCTTTAATCATTTAATGTGGCACCCCTTTATGTGAAGCCAAACATAAATTTTTTCCTGCACCTCCCACGAAAATGGTAAATTCTTGATAATGGATTGGGTTTTTTATTCTCCTGTTGACAAATTTCTACACCAAAGTAAGTTAAATTGTCTGGCGAATTGAAGAACCATATATACTACTCCCTCCGTTGCAAATTATAAGTCATTCCAAGAATCTTGGAGAGTCAAAGCATTTTCAAGTTTGACCAAAAATATAGAGAGAAATATAAAGATTTATGTCATAAAATTGGTACACTATGAAAATATAACTAATAAAGAATCTAATGATACTTGGTACCAAAAATGTTATTATTTTGCTATATAAATTTGGTCAAACTTGAAAAACTTTGACTCTCCAAGATTCTTGAAATGACTTATAATTTGGGAGGGAGGGAGTACTTGATTACTGTTTGGAACAAATTACAAATTCTGGCACTATCCTTGTCCTTGACATAATTTCTACACCAAAGTTAAATTGTCTGGGGGAATTGAAGAACTATATATATACAACTTGATTACTGTTTGGAATAAATTATAAATTCTGGCACTATCCTTGTCCTTGACATATATATGAAGATATGATAGCAGTGATTCTCTGCTATCAACAGAACACATCCCACAATGGATGGTTGCGCACCATTTTTTTTTTCTCGAACACGCAGGAGAGCTGCGTATTATTATTGTAATATGGTTGCGCACCATATTACAATTTGCTATATAAGCACATTGCTGGAATGCCATTGAATCACACCTCAAATATATCCTGTGTGCCCTATTAGACCTTGAATTAACTGTTGTGATTATATATTGTTATGAACTACCAAGTTTTCTATGATTCTGGGTATTGGTTGAAATGACAAAGTATTAGACAATACCTGAGTGCCTACTGAATATGTTGTAGACTATACCAGTTCTTTTTAGTTGTGTGGGGAGTATGGCAGATTATCATCGTCCTACATTTTTGACAGGTGTTGGTAAATCTTCATTGGTGCATCTCTTATTGAAAGGTTCTGCAGTGGCTCGACCAGCCCAAACAATTGGGTGTGCAGTTGGTGTTAAAGTAAGTAACCCTGGGCCTAATTTCCTTTGTTTTAATTTTAAAAATATATTCTCACACAAGCATTAATTACCATTCTGCAGCATATTACTTACAGTAGTCCAGGGAGTTCATCTAATAGCATCAAGGGCGATGCTGAAAGGAACTTTTTTGTTGAGCTTTGGGATGTTTCTGGACATGAGCGCTACAAAGACTGTCGTTCACTTTTTTATTCACAAATTAATGGTAGGTATTTTCTGCATCATTTGTCCTGCCAATATAGTAATCCAATGCTGCATCTTTGCAGAAGTCATTTTTTTTTTCTGTGCAGCTAGTTGAACTGTGTAATATTTTCTCACACAAGCATTAATTACCCTTGGAATTATATTTCATCTTCTCAGGTAGCCAACCATACTTGTATGAATAGTATGAATATAGGGAAAGAAAAAAACCATACATTTCTTGCGTTTCTTATATGAACTTTGTTACATTTTGTTAAATCAGCGTGAAACTAGCTGGCATGGTATGTCCACAATCTGAAACCTTAGTGCCAATTTTGCAAGTTCGGTTTGATTTGTGGTTGCATGCTGAAGCCTGAATTGATGTGAATAATCTATAGTTCTCGGCCCTTGGCCCAGAGACATTGTAGGTATGGGGCAGAATGCGGTGATCTATTTATCTGTATGAAATTTTTATGTGTTGCATATTCTTAATATATTGCTACCAAATAATAATAGATAATGCGTTTTAAAGTTTTCTTTTTCAGCAAGAAGATGGTTAAAGATTCTTAACCTTTTCCGAAATTATTTATCAGGTGTCATATTTGTTTATGACCTTTCCCAGAGGAAAACAAAGACAAATTTGAACAAGTGGGCAGTGGAAGTTGCTGAATCTGGGACCTTTTCAGCTCCTCTTGGGTCTGGTGGTCCTGGTGGCCTTCCAGTTCCTTACCTAGTTATTGCCAACAAAGTGGATATTGCTCCAAGAGATGGTAGAAGAGTGAGCAGTGGGAATCTTGTTGATGTTGCTCGCCAATGGGTTGAAAAGCAAGGCCTGCTTCCATCCAGTGAAGAACTTCCACTTGCAGATAGCTTTCCTGGCAATTCTGGTCTGCTCACGGTAAAGCTTCTCTATACCATTATTTGCTGTCCGATGTCTAACTTTAACTGACTTTAGTGTGGCGATCCATAGCTTGTCTGGCTTGTGAAGAAACAATAATTCATGTTTTCTTATTGATTATGTGTGTGCTGTGCTATTTAAATTTTGAAATGACAGGTTTGACCTTTGAATACAGGCTGCCAAAGAGGGAAGATATGATAAAGAAGCTCTAATCAAGTTCTTCCGCATGGTTTGTGCAAAAGAATCCTTGTCATTCGATTAGTGATTAACACTATAATTTTACTAATGGTATTGCTGTACATCATTCAGTTGATAAGGAGGAGGTATTTTTCGAATGAGCTTCCTGCCCCTAGCCCATGGTCACTCACTCCCAGAGAAGATACCATTCTTCCTGTAGAATCTGTGAATGATGATGACATGTTCCAAAGAAAAAGGTGACAATCTATTACTGACAAATGCATGAGGGTTTGATGGAATAAACATTCTCTTTGTGATTTTTTTTTGTCTGGTACTCTTGATGAGAACTGGATATATGCCTGAGACATGATCAATAATTTGGTTACTTTAGCAACATCTTGTTGACACGCTTGTTTCCTAACTTGTAGCTACGGTGGCCAGAGCTACAAATACAATGGGGTGGCCCCACTGCCTGCACAGCGGAACCTAACTCCACCCCCGACACTCTATCCACAGCAGCCAATGTCCTCTTCATCAGAAAACTACAGATACCACAGATTTTCCTCCTCGTCAATACCTGATTCAAGTGGTGGTAGAACAAGCCGAGCAAACCTCAATATATGATGAGATATGTGAGTCTTATCCATTATCACCTGGAATGTGGGGGAAAAAACATGACACCTGGGTTTTTTGAATCCCAGGTTTTTGATCTTTTTGAGTTGTGCACCTGTCTTTGATTTGATATGTGCATGTTGACAGGGCGTTTGAACATTATGTTTGTGGGATCACTAGTGATAAATTCTTTGATTCTTCCCTGTATATCTCCTGATTTTGTGTATGAATTCAGTATAGTTATTTAGGAAGACACATTACATGGTGTACACTGATACTCTGTGCAATGGCAAATCTGAATTGATCGTTTTCCCAAGTCCTTTTCTTTATAATGATTTTACCAAGTCCCTTGAAGTCACTTGGAAGAAATCAAGTCTTGTAGCGTTCTGGGGTGCTGCAACTACATATGTATCAGCATGCAGTCTGATGGGTTTTCATTCTATTTGGTTCCATATGGACAGATTATGATTGCCAAGCACATGTGTTGTTGGCTTGAGAAATGTGTTTGGTACAGGCGAGCATTAGTGGCAGGGCATTTTCGACAAATTTGATTTATAGTTTGAAAAATGAGCACATGGTGTCCGTATTTGTCGTTAGATGCTACTTCCTCTGTTTTAAATTGTAACACCTTTTAAATTTATAGATATAATTGCTTTTATTATGTATTTAGACATAATATATATCTAAATCCATAGCTTATTTACACAGCCAAATGTCTCCTATGTGCTGTTAGAGAAAAAAACTCTTGTCATATGGCACTGTCAATCTAAACGTCGGTTTAGCTTGTTTAGAGATTGTTTACGCCACATTAGGGTACGCCTTTTTCATTTAAACAACCATTTATCGTGTTTAAATGGTTGTTTTGCCCGTTTAAGAGGTTGTTTACAAGTGACCGATTGTTTAACGTTTATGATAGTGATAGTACTGAGTCATGCATAGCTACTTTTTTTTTAATAATATATACACAACATTATAAGAGGCTGCCTTTTGGATTACTTTACTTACTCCATTCAAAATTATAAAAGGTTCTAACCTTTTTAGATACATAGTTTTTTTTATATATTTATATATACACTGTATCGAGTAGTAAAAGCAATGCATTTAAAAAAGCCAAAACAGGACCGAGAGAGTGTAAGCTACTTTTGTTGACCACACTGGCCCGAGTATTACAAATGCTATATAGGAGTATTGTAAATGTGGGGACCACATTTAAATATATAGCATCTGATGATGTTGCTATCAAACGGTGATGAGCGTCAGCTTTATTTATCTAACCGTCTGCGCTTCATGCTAGGTGATGCAGTATGATGCTGAGAAGAGACCACCGGCTCATCATCACAATATGTAGCAAGATGAACAAACCTTTTGTAAGGGGGTATCCGTGATTCCCACACAACCACCTGAAATTCCTTCTTGGGCAGAACAGCTGAGCCCACAATCAGATCTCCCAACAACACCTTTGGTAATCGCCCTTTGGAGGCATCAATTTCTCTTTGAGGGGGCATCAGGCGAAGTATAGGCGATGATGACAACGGTACAAGGCTGGTTATATATATTGGGTGCTCTTTGTCCATTAGATTCTTGGGATGCACACCGAAAATTGACATGTTGTTCTCCACTACTTTCCTGTACTTCTGTAATATGCAGAGCCAGGCGCCAACATTCTGATTCTTCCGTAGCAAATGAGCATACAGGTTCGCCGTGACGAGTGATCCTCTCAAGGCCTCTGCTAGATATTGTGCTACTGATGCTAACTGAGGGTGGTGCTCTTCTGGGTTTGTGCTTCCAAACGCAAGAACCTTGAAGAGGTAGCTGTACTCCTGGTGCGACAAGTTGTTAAGACAGATTGGCTGTACAGTTCCGAGCCTTGATAGCATCCTAACCCTACTGACAATTACGATCTTGCTTCCTCTCCCCATTTGTTTTGCTGCTGATGAGTAAAACTTGAGCCACACCTCATCATCCACATCCGATGCAAAGTGAACCACCAGCAAAGACTTCCCTGCTGGTGCTGGTATAACAGGAGCAGCATCATGCTCCATTGTCCAAATGTTTTCTCCATTCAGGTGCAGGACTGAAGAGAACTGTGACCTGATTTTCTCATTGTTGCACACATGTGCAATCAGAGTTTTCTTACCGACTCTGACACCGCCAATCACCGGGAGCACTGTTGGAGTGAAAAAGGGAGGAGGATTATCTTGCAGTAAGATATTGATAATCTGCTGCTTCTCTACGTGACGACCAAACATGAAGTTGTCTATGTACAGATACGAGTCATAGGGGCCGCGGAACATGCGTTCGCATCCATGGAGAAGAAATACAAACTCTTTCATGTTTGAAAGAAGAGATTCCAAATTATCCAGTGCAGGCTGAAGCTCATGATCCACACAAGTAAAAAGTCGTTTAATATAAGTGGTGACGGACAACTCACTGAAGCTGCTGCTGACCTCGTTTACAGTCGTGTACCTGTTGGTGTCCAGGACAAGGTAGCCTTGGTACATGACCTCCACAAGCTTCTTGAGCTGAAGCAGCATCTTTGAGTTGGTGATGTATCGCGCCTCGGCCTCCTCCACAATCATATGAGCTCTAACAACTAGATCTTGCAGCATTCTCACCTTCTTCTCCAACTGCTCTTCACTTTTGTACTTGTTGAATAAGAAGGACATGAACCGGTTAACAAGTTCACCTACAACTGCGGATACAACCAGCTCCATCTCAATTTTCTTTCTTCGCTAGCTAGCTGTTCCTCTCTCTCTCTCTCTCTCTCTCTCTCTCTCTCTCTCTCTCTCTCTCGCAGAGATCTCTGAAAGTTTGAGTGTATCTATCCTTCGAATTGGGTCTTTTTGTGTGGACGAGAGGAAAGCTGAGTTTGGTCAATGAATGCTATCGCTACGCGTTGGAACATCAATTGCAACCTATAACCATGTACGTTTGTTTGGTCTCTTGAGTGGCCAGCGCATAGGGGGGCCAAGTCAAGATAAAATGTGCTCCCTGTTCGGCTTGCTAAAAAAAAGGCTGATGCTGATAAAAAATGTTATTACATAGATGAAAAGTAGTGCTGATAAGTTCAAGCGAACTGATTAGAATCGGTGCAAACATATAAAGTACTAACTTGGATAGAATACTACGAAAAATATTAATAACATATGATATAGTAGCATAGCATGATAGTATATGCTTACACATTATCGATATAAATATTACTCTCATGGTCCTTCATGAAGGCATCGCTTTTGTAGCAGGCCATCTCCCGCTAGTCTCGTTGGAGTTGCTGCTTCTTGTATTGCGCCTTTGTTGTGCTTCAAGCTCGTCTTCCCAACTGTCTGTCCAACGTGTCTGCTGTTGTCATCGATTGGTTCTTTGTTGTGGATACTTCACTATTGTCGCTCCTCTTTCACGAATCGTTGCTACTCAGGCAGATACTTTGCCATTGGTGTTGCCTCCGGTGCCTCCTCATGCAAGCAGTTAAGGGCATGATGGCCCCTCTATTGCGGATACTTTACCATGTTTTCTATGAGGATACTTCGCCACCATAGTCTTATCGCTTCTTGGTGGATGCTTTGCCACCGTGGCTTTATCACATTTGCTAGTAGCCTTGCATTCATGTATTTTTTTTCTAGGTCCCGTTAGTTAGGTTTGTGGTGGAGGGTCTCTCCTTACCGTCTTTCTTTATGTTATGTTGTCGTTTATTCCTAACCACTTTCTCTATGGTTCTGTAACCGACACTATAGGTTCTCCCATAGCTGTGTTGTGTAAGCCGTTCTTTTGGCATTCCTTAATGAAATACGCGTGAAGTCGTGTTCTTAAAATATTGAGCACAGAGGTCACCGCTTGACTGCAATTTGACCACACACAACTTTGAACCAACCACTACTCATAAAATGCAGAGAAAACCTGACAAACCTTACTTGAAGAAAAATGGGGGATGTAAACACAGGAAGAACAAAATTTGATGGCGACCGCTGTGTCGTCAATGAGAAAAGATGTGGTGATGGAAAACTACTTTGAATATTGTACACAACATTACAAGTACTTGTGTCTTGACATGTTAACTTATATAGAGAGCTAAGTTTTGTTGACTAGACTACCATGGTTGGCAGATGCTATATTACAAATTATTGCAATTAGCAATTGTTTTTATCCTTGCCACTACTACACAAATGATTTTAGGTGATGGTGTCCAAATATTTACGGAAGTCGGAACATAATTCAATTGTCTCCTAAAATATTGCCCTATTAATGAAGGCAGTTACTTTTATTTACAGAGGCTATCACGCTTGTCTGCCTCGTAAAATTAATTTATGGAGGCGGTCAAAATCCAACTGCCTCCTAAAATTGATTTTTGAAAGATGGCGCCTTAAGACAACCACCTCCAAAAGTGACATATTTGGAGATGGTAGTCCGTCTTCTAAAATCTATTTTTGGAGGTGGGCACACTATAAGGTCCACCTGAAAAAAGACCGAGGCCCAGCAGGCAAGGCCTGGTAGCCGTATTCCTGTCGCTCTCACAGCATCGGCTCCCTCTCACTAGAGGACCGAACCGAGAGGCGACTGCCGTCGTCCCTCACACCCATGCCCCTCCTTCTCCTCCTCCTCCCTCCTTCTTGCCTCCTTCCCTCTCTCCTGGTGCTACCTCCCTCCCTCCTCTCTCCTGGCGCTCATTCCATTCATCTCTCCCTAACGCTCCTCCGTGGTGGCATGGGCTATGGGGCTGTGTGGCGCAGGACGAAGGGCCGCATGGTGAGGCGTGGTTCGGTGTCTGTAGTGGCGCCATGAGGCTATGTGGTGACTGTGGTGGCAAGCGGTGCAGTGGCCGTGGTGCCGAGTGAGCAGCGGGCTGGATACGTCGACACTGAAGGTAAACATCCCCCTCTCTCTCTCTCACCATCTTCCTCACTCTTCCCTCTCTTCTCCTCTTCATCTTCCTCAGTCTTCCCTCTCTCCTTTTGCAGATCCGGTGGAGGAGAGGCAGTTCTAGCGGCGGGACTGTGGAGCGGGGGTAGATCTGGGCGGCGCCACAGTGGGAGAATGCAGGGCGACCAGCGTGGGCGTGGATCTGGCTCTTGGGTTGGGATTGGGCTCATCGGTGGGCTCAACAACCGCCTCTATTGTTCTTGTATTAATGAAGACCTTTGATTGGAGGCGGTTGCAACGCCTGTCTCCATTAAACTCTGTGTGGTAGTGCAGTCATCCCTTGCCACTGCTTTCAGAACATGGGTATTTGGGAAGTACTTGGCTTGAATCTTAGCACACCGACTCTGGATCTTGGATTAACCTCCAATGCCGTTTAGCTAACATGGCCATGTTGAAAGAGTGAAGGTCCCTAAACCCCAAACTGGGCAGACACAATTTTCTCCCAATTTACCCATTGCATGGTATTTTCTTTGTCTTGGTTATTCCACCAATATTTAGCTATAATAGAGCTTATTTGGTTGCAAAACTCCCCTTTTAGTTGTCTGGCAGAGGAGACAGGAGAGAAAAAGTGGAAGAAAAGTTTTTTTTCACTAACGTGTGGGTCCCACGTATAAAAGCGATGTGGTCTGCTGGAGCATATAGATGTCTTATACTCTAAAATTCAGTTTTCTCAAGAATTTTTAGGGAAAGGAGAAAGTGGATCTGATGGAGATGCGCTTAGAAAATTATTTTTTTAAGCTCCAGTGTGGAAACGCCTATGGCCAAACCTTCTGGGCTCCAGTAAGCCAAACAGGTGCGTCGCAAGGCTAGCCAACTGGGACTAACTTTGTTTGTTTGCAGGAGTCTAGGCTGGCAAAAATTTGAACGATACGTGAGGCAATCGCCAAGTCATCGGGGTGGCACTACTGCAGACAGCGCCTTTGCCGAGCGCCTGGGACGCTCGGCAAAGAGCGATTTGCGCTCGGCAAAGCCTTTGCCGAACGTGGTGCTCGGCAAAGAGGTCCCGGCAAAGAAACGCTCGGCAAAGGCTTCTTTGCCGTGCGTCTTTTATCGGGCGCTCGGCAAAGCCTTTGCCTAGCGCCAAAAAGGCCTTTGGCAAAGAAAAGCGACGGGCATGACCGTTATGTACCGTGACACCTTCTTTGTCGAGCGTCTTCACTCTGCGCTCGGCAAAGAGCAAAATTTTTTTTTTTTGAAAATTCCTTTGCCTAGCGCCTACAAGACAATGCTCGGCAAAGAGGAAACGAATTTTTTTTAAAAAAAATTCTTTGCCGAGCGCCTCCAACAACGCACTCGGCAAAGAGGAAAAATATTGTTTTTTGAAAAAAGTCTTTGCCTACCGCCTCCAACCTGACGCTCGGCAAAGCTGGGTAGGTTGTTGTTTTCCCGCGCCAAATATTCCAGCTTTGCCTAGCGCGGCGCTCGGCAAAGACTCTTTGCCTAGCGCTGCGCTAGGCAAAGCTGGAACCTTTTTTTTTCTTTCTTTCACTGCAAACACAACAAATCATATGTATATATATATATATATCATATTGATATCACCATGAACACAAGTAGCACCATTTATATCACAATTCCATCAATTTTGTCACCACCGGCAAAGGATTTATCACAATAGCACATATATCTCATAATAGCATCACTTATTCGGCGATAAAGTCCATACAACAACTTGATTCTAATGAAGTTCAACACAACAAGTCCAAGTCC
>Ga0182004_10002777_pt1 | contig 13734 bp, 16 predicted proteins | sample Sormic07211540_1_FD_120479 | JGI IMG/M metagenome (GOLD analysis project Ga0182004, IMG submission 120479) | Endophyte microbial communities from Sorghum bicolor roots, Mead, Nebraska, USA - 072115-40_1 MetaG | ecosystem: Host-associated > Plants > Roots > Unclassified | place: USA: Nebraska...
AATGTCCCTTTGATATTAACTTATAAATGTTCAATGGCCTGAAGCATGGGAATGGATGCGTTTGAGTGCATATAAAAATACAGTCCATTCACTTTGGGTAGGCACAAGTCCAAACCTTTCTGGTCAGCTGATTATAACGCTCATCAACCTGCTCACATGTAACAAATTCAGTCCAGAGTGAAGCACAGACTATGGTGCCTACAGCCATTATCCATAAGAAGCATGCTGAAAGGTCCACAGTTGGTCGATTTGGTGAATATAGCTGTACTTCCACTGCGATGATAGAAAACATTTCTCATTATCATGCATACTCTGGTGTAGGATAGTTGAGTCAAAAGGAACATATAACTTAGGCTAGTCACTATTTCTACAGGACCACCTGCCACAAACAGCTGTGTCAATTTTGGAAGTAACAGAAATTACTCGAGAGCCTCATACCTGATATTAATAGTACCAAACTACAGAAGACTATCTTACTTAAAAAGATAAAATAGAAATTTCTTGCAATACTGTACTGTACATGTTAGCATTATCTAATTTTAAGTTGCTGTCTCACTCATCACAAGTACTACCTTATAACATGATTACTAAATCATATCTGAGGTTTGCCTGGCACACAATGAGTTCAAGAAACATTATTTTTTGTTCTGTCAGTTAGCAATACATATCTGATGTAAAAGACAATTACCTATGGAATAACTACAAAAAGCACCTAGCAATTATTTAGATATGAAATTGCTCCCTCCGTCCCAAAAAGGATGCAATTCTAGAGTAGTGTTAAATCAAATGATTGGAAGTTTGATCAAAATTATATAAAAATATACTATATCATACTAAATAAGTATCATTAGTTTCGTCATTAAACATATTTTTATAGTATACCTACTTGGATTTGTACATGTTAATATTTTTTATAAACTTAGTAAAACTAGATAATTTGACATTGACCAGGCCTGCAATTGCATCCTTTTTGGGATGGAGGTAGTACTGAACAACACCACTAGAGTGATATAGAAGGAAAAAATCATGCTACACTTGACAACAAAAGGAACGACAATATAAGAATAACTTGCCACTTGCTCCATGATGCAAGAAGTTCTTCAACATCTTTCCTGCTGACTGTGGTATCATGACAACAGGTATTGTCACGTTAATAGAAGTGTCATTCTCACCGCAAACCATCTTGTAAAGCTCTAGAAACATGATACAGATTACTTTCTGCAAAAAAAACTTGCATGTATATTTGAATATCAAACTATTTGGACAGAAGAATGACAATACATGACACATTCTTGTTATACCTTCATTATCATTGATAACTAATAAACCAGTCGCACCACCAGCCTGAGCAGTATTTGCTTTTTCTGTGAAAGCACATTCCCCACGTGTTGCTAGAGCAACTGAACTTGTTAACTACAGTGACAAGGATTAACTTAGAAAAAACTTTATGGAATACATGCTTCCTTTATTAGGATTATGCTGATAGCACGACCATGGGAAATAAAACAACTTTGTATGTAAGCCTACTACTGATGGTGTTAAAGTGAAACCTTTGATGTCAAGTTGGAGCAACAGTCAATTGGATTTGCGAGGACAGCAAATGATTTTTTTGCTTCATGGATATCTCTTGGCAAGGGAGCTCCAAATTTTGCACTTAGGCCAACAACAGTTGTACCTTCAGTCCCATTCACCCAATTCTTCACCTTAACCTGGAGAAAAGCTGGAACATAAGAACGAGAAAAGGACTACTAGGAACAAGATGGCTATTGAGCAAAGGTTTCAAAAAGCTCTGACAGATGTGATATGTGTTGCGCTATCCTTACTGCAGAAGTGTAGCGTCTTACTAAAGGAGTTGGACCGGCAGCAGGTTTTGCATGTGAAGGATGATATCATGAGCTGGATGAAGAGTTTTAAGCCTGGCTTGTTGGAGTCTACATACATCTTCAAAATTTAGATTCTGTACTAGTCTCAGCACTTTGTTCTTTTGTTACTGCTAAACTTGTATCCCCAGTCTTGTATCTGTTACTATGCTTTCTTAAAAGCAGAGGTAAAAACTCTTTTAAAAAAAATAGCCCACCTATTTGCCTCATATTTGGATGGGCTAGACCTAAAAAATAGCTGGCTAAAAATTAGTCATATGCCTGCAAACAGGCCTTACTAAGGTACATCCACAAATCCCTTCTACACGAACCCATCATCAGCCAGATCTCAGCATCGCACCTCTACCTACCAACTACAGGACTCCGGGAACTCCAAAACCAACTACTACCGGCAGTGAAATGAGGAAGGACCGCGAATCGAGTAAGCAAGGAGCAGGGGCAAGCCATTACCAGCTGGAACTTGTTGGAGCAGCCGGGCGTCCGCGAAGTCCCCGCGTCGTCGCTGCTGGAGGCGTCGTCCGCCGCGGCGCCGCCAGAGAGGAGCAGCACAAGGAGGGCGGCGGCGAAGGGGAGGAGCGAGACGCGGTGGTCGGTCGCCATGGCGACGGCCGACGGGGGTGTCGCCGCGTTCTCCACGGATGGGCGTCCGCCTTTGCGGTGTCCAGACGGATGCCTGATGCGAAGTGTCGTCGTCGTACAAAGGTATCCCTTCGAAGGAGGTGGGCTGCGGAGCGCAGTTTGCACCACCACAGTTGCCACCTCGTCGGCTGCATCGATGTCGATGGCGTCGCAGGCCATGGCACCCTCAGTAATCGGCCCATCCGATGATGGAGGCCCATTTTCAGACACTATGGACGCCAAATCAGACCGCACAGGCCCAGCCAAGAGCGCACGCGACTGATCCACTCCTCGTCACTCGGTGCGGCCGCGTACCCTCTCTTTCTCCTTCCGCTAAACCCCAACAAACCCTACCTGCCGCCGCCCGCGCGCAGCTCCCGCCTTCGTCCGCGCCGGCGCCGCTCCATCGCCCTAAACCCCCCCTTGTAATTCCACCGGGAACTAGCTGAAAGGAGAGGGAGCAGAGGGGCATGGCGTCCTCGGATGACGAGACGAGCCGGCTCTACCGCATCCGTCGCACGGTGCATGAGATGCTGCGCGACCGCGGATACGCGGTCAGCGAGGAAGAAATCAATCTCCCAAGGGACAGGTTCATCGACCGCTTCGGCAACCCCGTCCGCCGCGACGACCTCGCCAGCAGCGCCATGAAGTTGGACGGCTCCTCCGAGCAGGTCCGTCCCCTGTTCCGCTGCTCCCCCATACGCCGCCGCCGCCTCCGCCGCTGCCTCGGCGTAACCCTAGCTGTGCGTTTCACCTGCAGATCTACGTGTTCTTCCCCAATGAGGCCAAGCCCGGGGTGAAGACGATCAGGAACTACGTCGAGAAGATGAAGCAGGAGAACGTCTTCGCCGGCATACTCGTCGTGCAGCAGGCGCTCAGCGCGTTCGCACGCAGCGCCGTTCAGGAGGTCTCCCAGAAGTACCACCTCGAAGTCTTCCAGGTCGACTCTCTAATTTCTCTTCATTACCTCATTGCATTGGTATATCTCTATGTCAGTATGTGCGCTGCTCCTTGCGAAAACTGTGGCTGACGCTTATCGTGATGCTTTCCAGGAAGCTGAGCTTCTTGTCAACATTAAGAACCATGTGCTAGTGCCAGATCACGTGCTCCTGACAGCACAAGAAAAGAAGTCTCTTCTAGAGCGGTACACCGTGAAGGAAACCCAGGTCGAATAATTTTGCCTATTCTTTCCTCAGAGTAGCCTGGCTGTTTGTGTCTATAGGAGCATAATTAATGTAAAATTTATTTTTGTGTTCAATTCTTTGGGTTAAGGTTTGATGTACAGTGACTGCGTGAAACTATGCCTGCATCTGCATATTGGGAACTAATTGCCAGGCAATAAGTTGCTGAGTATTAAGCCATTTTCACCATCTTTACATGCTGTAGCTTGTTAGCATAAATGTCCATTTGATATTAGCTACCTCATTGGGAACTGACAAAATGCATAAATCTCCATTTGATTTTTTTTTAGTTACCTACCTCATTGGGAACTGGTAATCTGAATGTGTTCAGGCCAAATTGACAATCTGCAGTAGTTATCATCTAAACAGCAAAAAGAACATGTCATATGTGTTAATTGGTAAAATATGAGTAGAGAAATTGAAAGCACTGTTCTCTATATAAGTTTGAACGTTTAGTTAGCCTTGTGACATAAGAATAGACCTATGGCATGCATGTTTTTCTATATAAGTTTGAACGTTTAGTTAGCCTTGTGACATAAGAATAGACCTATGACATGCACATTTTTCAGTTTGGCTTCCTATTTGTTAACCCAAATTGTGAAGAGAATAAGTCAGACCATAGATAGCCATATTGGTTTTGTTACTGCAGTTAATTCCATTGCAGATTAGGGCTGTTAACTACTCTATAGCAAGAGTTGTGTATAATTTCAGACTTTAAGTAGAGTGATAAACTATATTATGCAAGATGTTATCTGAAGCACTACAGTGCTAAAAATAGGTGAGAATGGGAGGAACTACTGTGGTAGTAAAAATCTATTGACGCAGAAATATATTTTTAACTCAGTGTTAGTTTAAACAAGTTATGCAAATTTGTAATTGGAAAATTATGCTTTCAGATGTTATTAGTACTAGTTTGACTGATAACTGATTCCACTGCGTATTATTAATTTAGATAATGTTAGGCGGAATAACCACTATTGTCCTTGAAGTTTCACGGGAGTCTCAATTTAGCCTCTGAAAATGAAGTTTCTATTGGTCCACTTCCTTGAGTCGCTCCCTTGAGCTATCTTCTTTCTCTAAAATAATCCCTGTGATGACATGGACACCACATATACAAGACAACTCAGAGTCTAGCCACTAGCCAGATGTGAAATAACCTACTGTTGTGATGTCTGCACACTTAGCAGGTCTATAGAATGTTAATGTCTGACAACCTTCTATGCTATTTAATCATTTGGAAAATAAATATGATAGCCTATCTAATTATGTATAGCTTGGGTAGCGGTATGAACAAGATATGTTTGAACCTGATCAATTTGTATGCTGCACTTATTTGTACAATCGACATCATTATTGTGTCTAGACATCTGTATTCCCGTTTGCTGCTTCAGTCTGCATCTTTTGTCCAACTTTCTAGCTATATAATGGGTGTACAGAGGAGGCCATCAAAACAATGACCTACAGGGTAGGAGTGCGGTGTGCAAGCCTGTCTGGCTCTAGCAGCAGTAGCAGATTAAACTTTTAAAAAGAAAAGAACAGAAGTGTTTTGAGCTTAGTTTTAATTCGCCTGTCTGTAGATTTCATAGGGACATGAGCATTTTGCATACAATTTATGACCGAGTGTTGAGTTATCTGCACACATGGAGCTCCATGTCATCCCAAGCACTATTTTGGACCAATGAAAATCGTTCAGGGATCAGAATGGACAAACCAAAACCTCAGGGACTAGATTGAGCACCCAGTCAAACTTTAGGGACGATAGAGGCTATTCAAGTCTACAGACTGTAGAGCTTGACAGTCAAACTTTAGTTTTTTTTTTTTGACAACAAACAATTTTATTATTAGCAGCACCTAGCTGCAAGGGTTGTTACAGCATTCAAATCTACAGACTGTAGAGCTTGAGAGAGGACAGAGCAGTACATGGTGCTCATGGGAGCAGGAAAGTTCTAAACTGTTACTCTGAGTGGATGGTTGTTGCAGAGCTTGGCGTGCTAGTTCATCTGCTGTTGTGTCAAGTCTCCTGTTGATTTTGAAGATATTGGCCTGTCTGGATCTTGCATGGTTGGAGAATACTTGGGTGCATAACATTGACGATGAAACAGTACTGACCAAGGGTGAAACTAGGGGTGACTTGCAGCAGCAATGGCCCTGCCTCTGCCCTCTCATGGTCCAATGTTTTCGTTACAGACCCTTCTATCAAATAAAATCTTAATCTGTAGCTTAGTTTTTAACCAAAGTGATGTACCTTAATTAGGCCAGTCTCAATGCATGTTTCATGGGAGTGTCATGCACATTAAATAGGGTGCCACATAAGCAAAATTGCTGACTTGGCAGGGTCATTAAATGAAGGAGTTTCATCATATGAGAGAGGAGTTTCATCCCCATGAAACTCTTGTGGCTCTTGTGGCTCGGTTACCTAGTTTATAGTCTTGGTAACTGTGCCATGAAACTATGCATTGAGACTGGCCTTAGCAGCCATTACCTTCTAGCCCTGGTTTTGCTTTTGCTTTTGCCCATGCTACACTGCTACTGATCTCATTTGCTTGGGGATTTTTCTTTTCTCTAGGCAACCGATTTCTAATTTCATGATGTTCAAGGTTGAGTTCGGCAAGTGTCAGACACCCATTTCACCTAGTTGCACTGTCTTACTTTCATCGAGCTTTACATTTCTAATAACAAGGCTCTGCTCTGTGATCAGAAAAAGAATCAGATTCCTTGCTCCATAGATTCATGTTACTATTCCTGCCGATGCTGTGTTCTGATTATATGAAACTATCTATATGATGCAGCTCCCCCGGATTCAGATTACAGACCCGATAGCAAGATACTATGGGATGAAGCGCGGGCAGGTCGTGAAGATCACCCGATCCAGTGAAACTGCTGGAAGATACATCACCTACCGCTACGTTGTCTGAGTTTTGCTACATTCTCATGGCTTGAGCTTCCGCACCAAGTGAAAATACCCCCCTAGTTACCAATCTAGCTATGTACTTTGAAACATTTGTTGCAGCTGAGAATCTGAAGTACCTTCGTAGTGCCCTGATGCTCTCCCTTGAGAACTTGATTGGCGTTGTGGCATTTTGGCAGTAGATATAGGTTGCTGTTCCTGTAGCTGTGTTACATCTATTTTAGTGATTCATTGTGCCATTTTTGACAAGGTTTGACCTGCGCAACTTCCGGTTACCAGGATTATGCTCTGTATTAATTCATGCCTTCTGGAGCTGGTTTTCAATCTGACGGGTGACGAAGATTCTGGTTTTCTAAGATGCAGGCATGCATAGTCCTGAGCTGTCCATTCTTGAATGGTTGAGCGTATCTTGTTTTTGAGGATTCAAATTTTTTAAAGTTTGACTTGATTTATACAAAAATATACTAATATATCTTTTGTACATAATAATTAGAGCATGGTGTATAGTTTTATTATAATAAACTTATTTAAAGATATGATTGTTGATATTATTTTCTATATTCATAGTTGAACTTAAAAAAAGTTTAACTACTCAAGAAGCGAGATGTGTATTAATTTTGGGGAGGGATTTGAGCAGTGTGGCAATGTGCGTTTCCTTGTTCAGCCAAAGTGCCAATTGTTTCTTTTTTATGAAAAGTGCCAATTGTTAGTAGTGCTGCAATGGAACAATGACATGACAGTACTGAGGCTTTGTTTAGTTCCAAAAAAAAATTTATAAAATAGACACTATAATATTTTTATTTGTATTTGACAAATATTGTTCAATCATACACTAAATTCAATGTGATGGGAAATCTTAATTTTTTTACAAAATTTATTTGGAAACTAAACAAGGCCTGATAAGAGAACAAACAGTTTCCAGTTTTCCATCCTGCTGTTGATTTGGAGAATCTCTGGGTTAATTTGATTTACATTCTTTCTAACTACTCGAACCTTCAAATTCCATACGGTATCGTTCTCTGGTGACAACCTGAGGGGGCTTGTCGACGTTTCTGCTGCCTCGTGCTCTAGGAAAGCGACTTATATATAACACTAGTGCAGTTGCCAGAACCACACGGCAAGGATTGGTTGGATCGATCCGCCTCAAATCAAATGCCTCCCGGAAAGTCGCTGCCGGAGAAAAGAAGCCCTCCTCGCTCAAGTCCGTCAACGACGCGAACGGCGGCGACGGCGATATGCCCCCTCCGGCTGACCGGCTCCCGCGTCCGCGCGCAACCGGCCATGGGCGCGGGCCGCGGTCGATGTGTCGTTCGTCACTCGTATCCATGTGTCCAAAGAATATTCATTCAGATCGCAACAAGGGGTTCCCGCTGTCTGTCCTGCTGCAGACTGCAGAGCCGCAGGGCAAAAGTAGGACCAGACGTGGAAAAAATCTCGAGGACCCCACGTGCTAGCTAACCAGAGAAAAAACGGCAAAGCCTAACGCCTTGCACTTGCACCGCGGTAAAAGAAAAAGAAAAATGTTAACGAAGGGCCGGAGATGAGCCGACACGGAACGCCAACATATCCCTGGTGGTTCAGTGTCATGCCACTATTATCGTGGAGGCCCCCGGGCTCATACCCATCATGTGCATTGCAGGGGTCAGATGTTGTTGTCTAGTAGGCCCAAGGCATGATCATCCCACTGCAACGAGATTACGAGACGATCCACGGATGCCTTGCCAGCTGTTGAGCTCACTCAACAATTCAGAAGCTACAGGCTACACACACCGCCCAGAACCAGATGCTTGCACAGAGCCCTGATTTCGGAGGGAGCTATGCTAAGCAAAGTTCCACAAGAAACCCAACAAGATGATTCCCTGTCACATTAAATCTTTAAAAGTATGCATAGAGTATTAAATATAGACGAAAATAAAAACTAATTGCACAGTTTGGTCGGAATTGACGAGACGAATCTTTTGAGTCTTGTTAGTTCATGATTGAACAATATTTGTCAAATACAAACGAAAGTGCTACTATTTCTATTTTGCAAAATTTTTTGTAACAAAACAAGGCCTTACAACGCTCTGATTTCAGCCTCGACTTGTTCGTTTAGCTAATAAGTCATGGCAGAAAGTATTGTTAGCTGATTTGTTGTGAGAGAAAAATACCGCGGGCTCTTGGGAGGCAACTAAACACTACTGCTGCTCATCTTCTAGCTGGGAAAGCACTGATAAGTGTAATCAGGGAAGTCTTTCAGCTCCTAGCAGCTCGCTGCTGTTAATAAACATCGTTTCTTGTAAAAAAAAAAATTATTTTTTACCACTACTACCTTTGACCGGAAAAGGTGTTCATTGGAGCTGTTTTGTCTTGAGCGGTAGCCATTCGCTAGGCGCAACATGCTCTTCTCAATGCAAGACAAAACAACTGGTAATAAATACTTGTACTAGTACAGTGACTGGAGCCGCCAGCCAAATCACATGTCTATCTCCTTCGTTTGTCCGACACCGCCCAGGTAAAACCCTCGCGAGAGTAATAGGGCCCTGTGTTTAGATTTTAGATTTGGAGACCGTAGCACTTTCGTTTCTAATATTTAGTAATTATTATTTAATCATAAATTAATTAAATTTAAAGATTTATCTCGTAAATTACAGATAAATTGTATAATTAATTATTTTTAATCTATATTTAATACTATTTGATGTGATAAAAAATATTAAAAAAATTTTAGATTTTGGGTTAAACTAAATAGAGCCTAAAAGGCTAAAGATATTGCGGTGTCACTTCAGTCACATTTCAAATTTTGTCCTGATTTAACTACGCGAGTAGTACTAACAGACTAGTCAAGGGACCGAGTGGCCCTCGCTATCACTGATGAGGTCAAATTTAGGATTTAGCTCTGGAGGATGGCGACAATTATATGTGGAATTGTCATGTGCGCAGGGATTTGATTATTCTTCGTTTTGGCACAGAGAGCTGACTTTCAAATCAAAGAAAGCATAGACCGGTAAAATAAACCAAGACAGACGGCTAGATAAGACTCCGCCGGTACTCCACCAGCTTAGAAAAATAGCTGAAAGAACTTGTACTCCTAGAAAAAAGGTGATGTTGAAAGTTCCATTCCCCATAGCTGATGCTTCCAAATAGAAAACTTAGATATAGCGACCAAGCCACAATTAGATGTTCCAAGGTTCAGATGTGTATGTATAGCACACGGTTAGCTACTTTTGAAGCTCAAACATCTAAACTTAACATTTCTGGCTACAGATTCAAAGCTCATAAATATGCCGCTTATGAACAGTAGTATAAGCTTAAGAGATACTAGAACATTTTTAACTACTCAGGACCCTGCTAACGTTAACCACTAAGTTTCCAAGAAAGACAATGAAACATTGAGTGTCAATCCAATGACTGAACAGCATGCTGGTTGTTCCAAGAAGGAACTTCGAAAGGTTATATCAGGATTTAGGCACATCAAGAATTACAGTTCCATACAGATACTACAAGCACTAGCAGTAACTGAAAAAAGACATACAGAATTGTAAACTGATCTTACAGCTTACATGATTATCGCATCCCCTGTTGATGCAACAATAGAATTGACCACCCAGCATCGGCGCTAGCTTTGGTGCCACAATATTGTTCGATTACAACTCATTATGCCTCTGATCCGTCCATAGCAAGGCTACTATATATCATCAATGAGCATGACGAAACATTTCCACAATCCAATTGGCGATCAGCATCAGCTACATAGTGTCTGAATCATCCTTGTTATAGGCCAGCGGGAACTCATCGAACTGCTCCGTGACATCGCGACCCTCTCCAATGCTCTTCAGAGCGTGGAAAACCCGATACATGGAATGCCTCTCCCTCACACAAGGCTGGGTACAAGCAAAAGCTATCTTCAAGAACTCCTCAATCTCTGCCTCATGGCCTTTCCCACGCAATGGTTTATCAACAACATCACTGATCCGACCAGAAGCCTTGAGCTGATTAACCCAGTCCACCAATGTCCCCTTGAATCCTTCACCCGTCACGTCAGTAACCACAGCAGCAGCCTCCTGCCCACTAACAAGCTCAAACAATATCACCCCAAATGCATATGCATCGCCTTTCATAGTACCAACTGGATTGCTAGCATACTCTGGGGCAACATAGCCAAACTCCCCAAAGTCCCCATTCAGGAAAGGGCTAGTATCACCGCCCTCGCCGGGCGCCATCCGGACCAGCCTCGTGAGCCCAACATCGGTGATCCGAGCCTCATAATCCTCATCAAGAAGCACTGCACTTGAGCTCAAGTTCTGGTGAATCTGCGGAACCTGGAACCCATGGTGCAGCCACGCAAGCCCCCTTGCTGCCCCCACGGCGATCCTAAGTCGCGTTGCCCAATCCAGCGGCGCTTCCCCTGGCTTCTTCATCACCGACGAAAGAGCCCCACTCTCCATATGCTTATACACCAGCAGCCTCTCATCCTCGACAACACAGAAGCCCAGCAGTGGCACGATATTGGGATGCCGCAGCTGCCCAATCCGACCCATCTCAGCCCTGAACGCCTTCTCCGAGAGTGGGCACGAGTGCAGGCGCTTGACCGTCAGCGCAGACCCGTCCCGTAGCACGGCTCGGTAAGCCGTCCCCGCCCGCGAGCTCCCGGCGACCACGATATGGCTGGTGCTGAAGTCCTGCGTGGCGGCCATCAGGTCAGCAAGCTTGACCTTAACGATGGGCTTCTGGAACAGCGAGACCGGGGCCAGGCGGTTGTGCGCCGCCCGCAGCCTCTCGGTCCACCAGCTCCCGTCCTCCCCGCCGCCGGACTCGGTGGCGCCGCGCCTGTGGCGGCGGCGCCCTCCCTTGCCCTTCCCGGTGCACCGCCAGAAGAAGTAGGCGAGGAGCAACGACGCGGCGGCTCCGAAGACTCCCGCGGCGATAACGATGCCAAGGCCGGTGCTCCCCAGCCCGCGGCCGCAGCGCGAGGACACGGGGCGGCCGCAGAGCCCCGAGTTCCCCGAGAAGGAGTCCTTGGAGAAGTTGTCGCCGAGCTGGGACGGGATCTGGCCGTCGAGCCTGTTCCCCGAGAGGTCGAGCGTCTTGAGGCGGTCGAGCCGCGCGAGGGAGGCGGGGATCTGGCCGGAGAGCTGGTTCCCGGAGAGCCTGAGCGTGTTGAGGAAGCGGCAGTTGGCGAGCTCGGCGGGGATCGGGCCGGTGAGCTGGTTGGAGGAGAGGTCGAGGGTGACGAGGAAGGGGAGCCAGTCGCAGAGCGCCGGGAGGATGGTGCCGGCGAGCGCGTTGCTGGAGAGGTCGAGCGTGGTGGCGGCGCGGCAGTACTGGAGCGAGGAGGGGATGGAGCCGACGAGGCCGAACCCGGAGAGCGACAGCGAGAGGACGCGGGACTCCTGCATGTTCCAGCAGCCGATGCCGTTGTAGTTGCAGACGGCGCCCCCCGAGGTGTTCTTGAAGTCCCAGTCATCGAGGCGGCCGTTGGGGTCGGAGAGGTCGTGCTTGACGCCCTTGAGGCAGCGCAGGTCGTCCTCCTGCGGCTCCGCCGCCGGTCCCGGCGCGGGCTGCGGCGCGGCGGGAGGGGCGACGACGACGAGGAGGAGGAGGATCGGGGGCAGGAGGCGGGGAGGAGGCATGGCGGACGGATGCACGCGGATTGGGGGCGCGGTGGTGGTGGGGGAGGGGGGAGGGGAGCGGTTTGACCAGGTGGGAGACTGCGTGCTTGTTGCGGCCGGGGGTGGTGGTGGTGGTGGTGGAGTGGATGGATGGGGAGGGCAGGGGAGCAGGCGGGCAGCGAGGGACGGGGGAGGAGTAGTATACTGGTGCGCCGTGGCGTGGTGCGCTGCGCGCTGGGGGCTCTACTAGTGGGGTTGGTCTGGGGTCGGGTCGTGCGTGGACTGCGCCGTGGGGTCGCCGAGGCCCGAGATGGCGGAGGGAAGCGAGGCGGAGCAGCGGCCAGCGGGGCACGGGGACGGCGCGATGGAAATGAAATGGTTGCCTGATTGGGCTGGGTGAGGGCGTGATGCGCATGGGATCATCGGCTGGGCCGTGCTGGCTGCCAGGCCACTGCTGGCTAGGTCGCCCGAACGAGGCCTTGTTCAGTTAGCAAAATCTTTAGATTTTAGTAGCACTTTTGTTTATTTTTGGTAATTGTTAATTAATTATAAATTAACTAGGTTTAAAAGATTCATGTTGCAAATTACAGGTAAACTGTATAATTAGTTTTTATTTTCATCTATATTTAATAATTCATGCATGTGCCGCAAGATTCGATGTGATGGAGAATCTTGAAATTTTTTGGAACTAAACAAGACCCGAGGCAAATAAGGCCATAGGACTCATTTCTTTTTCTGTTTTTTCTACATGGATCCAAGAAATGTTTACGGTTCTAACTTTTGTCTTATCCCATAATAATCATTTGGTAGGGAACTTGTGTTTCTCTCAAGAAAAAATTTCCATTTGGTAGGGATTTTGTTACTGGTAAGGATCTTGTGTTTCTCTCAAGAAACAATTTCCATTTGGTAGGCATTTTGTTGTTTCTGGATAGATACGGCCTGTAGAACCCCAACCAAATGCAAATCATCCGCAAAAGTAAGCAAAACGCCTTATTGAAAACGAGGAAACTGTTGAAGCCAAATAATATGGTTTTAGATCATTATAGTTTGTTCCTAGACCTAGGTGCTTCATTGAGTGCTAGAGCCAAATGTTTTTGTTGGAACAGTGGTTGTATAATTTTCATAACATGTGCCAAATATATAACTCCCTTCTATATAACTTTTTCCCCATATAATATAAAAATCGGTGGTACTCTTAGATCTACGTTTCATTTTGTTAATTTGGTAGATCAGTTACTTCCTTGTTTCCTGTCCAATGGCTACTAATCTACCGCTGAATGTAATTTTTCAGATTTAGCTATACCACCCCCACCCCCACCCTACACATAAATTTGGTCCTTTCACCTTCAAGATTTTATTTCTAAAGAACATTTTGGTACCTATACAATATTGAAGTTCTTAAAACATTAAAATAATTTATTAATAAAATTATTTAGTATTTTCTCTATTTCAAATTGTAAGATATTTTTACTTTTCTAGATATATTGCTTTTATTATAAATCTATACATCATGTATATCTAAGTGCATAGCAAATGATATGTATTTAGAAAAGCCA
>Ga0182004_10002778_pt1 | contig 13733 bp, 8 predicted proteins | sample Sormic07211540_1_FD_120479 | JGI IMG/M metagenome (GOLD analysis project Ga0182004, IMG submission 120479) | Endophyte microbial communities from Sorghum bicolor roots, Mead, Nebraska, USA - 072115-40_1 MetaG | ecosystem: Host-associated > Plants > Roots > Unclassified | place: USA: Nebraska...
CTTGCATATGTTTTATGGTATTTTGATTTCTCATTTTGTGGAACATAGGTAGTCACCATGGAGGTGTAGACCATTTTATATTTTCACTTTGGGATGTAGTCCTTGTATGTTTATTATTAAATTAGGGAGAGCACTTTGAGGAATAAATCCCGCAGTAGTATGAGTACTACCTTGTGGTCGCTAAAATAATAATAAAGTAAGGTGACATCTAGTAAAAAATAGTATTCCAAATAGGGAGAAAAATTGACCATAAAAATATTTACATATATACATGTGATAGGGAATTGTAAAGACAAAACGCGTTCGACATGTAACGAATTTTTTATTCATAATATGATTGCGAAATGTAAAAATATTTACAATGCAATTTACATCAGGGTCTAAAATTTACAAAAAAATAGACTATCAAATTAATGTAATTTAGGGAATGAAAAATGCTATGTAAATAATAAATTAGCTAATTCAAAAAATAAAATAGCCGATAATAATTGGCCCAGGCTGAAGCTCGCAGACCTCAACCTGGGCCTGGGCCGCCAATTCGGTCCAATTGGGGGAGGGGGGAGTGGGCCATATATAAGCCAGGGGTTAGGGTTTGGAAACCCTAACCCCAGCTCCTAAGCCGCCGCCGCCAGCCACCGGGGGCTCTGCCCCAAACCGCCACCAGCCAGGAGGGGCGCGCCTTCTTGCGCGTGGGGCCCACGGGCCCCACCTCGATCCGCGCGCGTGGTGCCGTCGCAGAGGAGTGGCCGGTCGCGCGGTCCGAGCCGCGGGCTCGAGCACCTGGCAGTCACGGTCGTGGCGCGTGGAGGAGGCGAGGCCGCGCTTGGCCGGGTCGTCGCGCGAGCTGGTTGCCGCCGAGCCGCGCGGGGAGGCTGCTCGTCGGTCCTCTTCGGGCGCGTGGTGCCGCCGTGGGTGGTCGCCGCGTCAAGGAGGGCCGCCCGAGCCGCGACGCCGTGAAGAGGGTGCCGCGTCGTCGCGAGCCAAGCTGCGCGGGGGAGGCCGCGCGCCGCCGAGATGGATGCCGCGCCCGCGCCCTGGTGGGTGCCGCGCCCACGCTGCGGTGAGCCGAGGCGGGCGCTGCGCGAGGCCGCCTCTCGGGGCAGGCCGCCGTGGCCTGGCGGGACCCTGGCGAGCCCGCGCAGGTGGCCGGACGTGGCCGCACGAGGACGACCGTCGAGGCCGCGGTCAGAGCCATGAGCCCGTGGCGAGCGACCGCGCGGGGGCTGCGAGGTACGCGCTCGCGGAGGAGCGTCGTGGCGGATGCGCTGCCCGAGGCCATGCTCGGCCAGGCCGCTGAAGGCGGGGAGCCGCCGCGCTGTGTAGGCGCGTCGTGGAGGGAGGACGCGGCCGCGTCGGGAGCTGGTCGACAGTCGTCGGTGCGCCGTGGCCGCACTCGGTCGGGCCGCTGGGGCGCAGGAGCTGCCACACGAGGGCAGGCCGTCGCGCCGTGCGGGCGCGCCGAGGAGGCCGACGCGCCGAGCATGGGGGACGCGGCCGCGGCGCCGCGTCAAGGCCGTGGAGGCCGCGGCGGGTCTGTGTGCGAGCAGTTCCGCCCAAGTTGCGCCGTGGAGGCGCTGAGGACGGGCGGTGCCGTGCCGAGGCCGGCCGCCGTTCGTCGAGGCGTGGTGCGCCGACATTGAGACGGAATTACGGCGAGGGAACGCCATGTTTTACCTTGGGGTGAGGCCTTAGGGTGAAGATCGATCCCTCGACGATGTTCTTTCCAACCGAGCTATTCCCCTCTGGGGTAGAGGAGAGCGATGTGCTGATAACGTGTTACGAGTGGAATGCCAAAGTACGAGAACAGAGAGAAACAGAATGAACTCGGGGCTTCTTTATTCATGGATCACGAGTATTTATACAAGTCGGCGGGGAGAGGAAACTCTCGTCCCAAGTAAACTCGAGCCCACGATGAGTCGTGGGTGATATCACGGAGGTGGAACCGGTCTCCACGGGTACGTGCGTAGTCGTGGGTGATATCCCGTAGACGGTCGTGGGGGACGTCGTAGTTAGGATAGATCTCCTGTAAGAGGATCCGAGAAGATGAGATCACCCAGATAAAATATCGGTAACATAAACAAGGCCCTAGTGGAATGGATGGAGCCTGAACAGCCGACAGAGAAGCTTGTGTCGTATCTAGACGACGGATTCCTGTGCAACCGTGGCTGCCTCTTGCACCAACGGCGGCGATCTGCACGGACGAAGTGAGATGTGCAGTGAAAACGAATAAACGAATAGTATTGATTTTTTTTGTCATGACAAAGAGTGGGCCCATTTTGATTGAATAGGTAATTATACCGAGGCTGTTGGATTAGTCTTGTTTTATTGAGAGGTTTCTATTTTAGAAAAGGACTAAATCATCAAATATAGAATATACTTTTAGCTAATCTGTTGGAGATGCTCTAATAAGACTAAACTATTTTAGTTTTTTTTAATCAGTGTGTTTGAAACTTTAGCTACGAAAGTGATTAAAGTTTAGCTAACTAAAATTTAGCAAGGGGAACCAAACAGGGTCTTAGGCCTGGTTTAGATTAAGTTTTTAGATTTTTACACTGTAGCATTTTTGTTTTCATTTAGCAATTATTGTTTAATCATAGATTAACTAGGCTAAAAAGTTTCGTCTCGCAAATTACAAACAAATTATGCAACTAGTTATTTTTTATCTATATTTAATGCTCCATACATGTACCACAATATTCGATATGATAAGAAATCTTAAAAAGTTTTAAGATTTTAAAATGAACTAAAAGGCCTTATATTCACCTCGTACATATACACCTTCTGTTTCTATTTAACAATCGTTTTACTATGCTTCTAACTATCTAGAGTACATTCAAAACATCTTGTATGTATCTGGATGAGTTTCCGTTCAAGTGCAAATAATGTATTCAGGTGAGCTTCCGTCTAAGTACGGGAGAGCATGTTGGAGTCAAAAAATTAAGTAGTTTTCTACTGCAATCCATGTCAGCACATTTGAATTAAGATAAACAAGTAATTATTTGTCCACTCTAATCTTATCTATAGCTCTTATAAAGCAAAACTCCACTATCTATTTCTCTTGACATGCAATGCGTCCACCTCAGCATCCACTATCAACCCCACTATCTATTTCTCTTAAAATATACAAAGCGTCCACCTCAGTAGTCCACTATCATTTGCCACTATCAGTTTGTCCTGACATGCAAGGTGTCAACTTCGCCAATCTACTATCATTTGCATTAAAGTTAACTAGCATAAGAATTATGACATCCATATTAGCGAGACTCATCATCCACTGTGGATATAATTTTCATGATTATGCTAATAAAAGAGTTATATATTTATATTCCTCCTTCGTACCCGCGGCAACGCGCGGAGAATCATCCTAGTACTCTTATAAAACTAAACCCCACTAGAGATTTCTCTCAACATGCAAGCTATCCACATCAACAATCCACTAAAACTTGCAATTATAGCCAACTAGCACTTTTAATTATGATAGTCATCTCTTTATCTACTAGCATGCATTTAACTGTTCATACTGATGTGTCAAATCATTCAAAAAAATAATTTAAGATAATTTCATTCATATAACTATAAATATAAATAGTATATTTTTTTAAATTATTTGAGATTCCCGCAGCAACGCGTGGGGTATTCTTCTAGTTCATATAAATTGTGGTCCAATCAAACAAGCTAAGGTTTTGTTTCACTGCACTAATTTACTCTCTACATATATTGATATGTTTTGACAATGGATTGATGAAAAACTAGTTACCTTTCTAGTCCAATTCACTAGATAGACTGAATAAGCTTTAATTTTAAGTCTTTCTTGTCCCCTCTAACCCCTTCAGAGAGATCAATCGAACAACCGCTTTGAGTGTTTTTAGATGAAAGTAAAAAATATCTTATCAAAAATTAATATACCCATAACCTTTTAGCTGGCATTTGGTTCTACGTCAAATTTTGAGGCATCTTAGAAAAAACGTCACCACAGCCAACTAGAGACAAAAGATGTTATAAAAAAGGCAAAGACTTAAAAACGGATGGTAACCGCACGACCTCCTCCCCATGTGCATGCGCACACTTCTCCCTCTCACCCCACACGACGAGGGGAGGGGTTTTGGCAACGTGGTGGCAGTGGCGGCGGGTTCTGGCTCCTCCCCACATGCACACGCGTGCGTCTCCCTCTCCTCCCACACGATGGCGAGTTCCCGCGGTGGCATCGACGAGGTGGGTCCTCCTCTTTCTCCTCTGCAAATTAAGGTTCTATTTGGCTTCTCATCTCCTCTCTCTCTCTCTCTCTCTCTCTCCACGACATGCTTCTCCTCTCATCTTCCCCAACCACGACATGCTTCTCCTCTCATCTTCCCCAACTTCGGCGCCCTTAGAAGATAAGGGATTTGGAGGGGGGAAGGCCAGTCAGGCGTTGGATATGGCTGAAGAGCAGGGACCCTGCTGGCGATGGAGGCGGATGGGCCAAGTCGAGATAGGGGAGCTCTAGGGCCATGGCGAAGTGTAACGAGAGGGGAGGGGGGAAGATGGCCACTATGGACGCGCTAGGGTTTCGTCGGAGCTCTATAGTGAAAGCCTAGCGCACAACGGCGGGGCTGTGGGTGGCGGTAGGAGTGATGGTCGTCAGAGAGGGAAATGACGTAGGGAGAAAGGAGATAAGCTGGCGGGGCGCAAACCAAATCGGTCGACCATGTGGCTGGCCAGCATCTAAAGAAAAACTAGAGACGACAAAGATGTATGGGTGATCGGTGAGTTTTCTCCGTCTTTTTTCGCTTGGCCAACAACATAGAAAAAGCAATGACATGGCAGTACCTCAATGGTTATGCATAGTCCAATGTTTACTAGCTAACCAAGCTCAAATGATAATATCCGTTAAATCATATATCCGATTTTGCAAATGGCTTGTGGCACAATATATTCTTTATGGTTTTGTTAACAAAAACAAGATCCATATATTTTGACGAAAAAAATTATAGTGACATCGATATCCTATATCCCATACTCACAAGTATGACAAAAAGTTTGTCATTGTATTGATTCAAATGTGATTTTTATTTCTAGATTCTAGGAATTAGTTTGGCCACAATCCAGAAACACAACGAACCAAGAATATCAAACAAGGTTCTAAGATGAAATCTTTAGACACTTGTAAGGTGAAACCTTAACTAGGTCAAAGACACGTGGGGAAAAGTTCTAAGGTGAAATCTTTAGGCTGTAATTTTGAAATAGGAAAAAAGAAAAGTCTAGTAAGGGTTTTGATTTACTCCGTTCATTCCAAATTATTGCTTGTTATGGCTTTCTAGATATATAGTTTTTTATTGTACACTCTAGATAAACACTATATATAAATAAAGTAAAATGATATACATAGAAAAAATAAAAAACATCTTATAATTTAGAACATAGACAGTAATTACTATACGCCACATGCAATTAAACATTTTTATATATAAAAAATTACTAAAAACAAGGAATGTTACAAAACATAACTTCGCTGGTCATATTTTAGCTCAGTTCTGATTTAGGTCTTGTTTGGCAACCAATTTCAGATTTTTACGAGAATCAGTATGAGTACGATGAGAAACGTTTCTCGTTGTTATGCCTAGCAAGGTGAAACACCAGTTAGCTGGTTTCATGTGATTCAGTGATTCTGATTCGTGCCCCTTTTTTATTAGCAACCATAATTTTTTAGTTTTCCATACAATAAGTTAAAATAGGTTATATTTAAGTTTTTCGCCTACAAAAAGTTATAGAATATTCTAAGAATATTTTTATTCATATGATTTTTTTATGAAAAATATATTTTTTATTAGAATCTAGACTACTAGCCAAATGTTTTCAAGTAATTCTGATTCATGACTAAAAATATTTCTTGAGAGAATTTGGATCCAAAACATCTCTACAAGAAAGAATTTGGATCCCTACCAAACCAATCATCCCTTAATTTTATTTTATTTCCTCAGTTCGGGAACCTAGGTTGTTGAGCATACATTTTCCTATGCTTGACCACTCACTGCATACTCATCTCGTGAAAAAAATATACATCTTGTTTTTTGAGAGGTCAAGACCAAATATATAAAAAAGATACTAGTATTTATGATACATAATAATAATTACTCTCTCTGCTCATTTGACTTTTTTGACCTCAAGTTTGGTCGCTCGTCTTTTTATGCAAATATAGTCAAATTTAAGTTATTTCTTGAAAAACTTTTGCTAATAAAGCAAGCACAACAAAAGAAGTAATATTTAGCACAGATTTTTTTAATAAGATAAGAGGGATAGTCAAATTTGGGGTTAAAAAGTCAAATGAACTATAATTTGTAATGGATTTAGATTAGATTAGTCACAGAATATTATTTTTTATAATAAATTGATTAAATTAAACTAGAAAAATTAGGCTCCTCAAGAGGCGAGACATCTATTTTTTGGGGAGGGAGTACGTAAAAAAGCAACTAGCCACAAGATTGATGGTTACTGTGTTTGGGAGGGAAACCAAAATTGGCGAGTTGGCCCTGTTTCAAATTGTGACGCCAGCCCGCCCTAAACGCCTCTAAAACCCCAACCGTCGACCAAGTTCACTCCTCGCCTCTCGTCTCACCCCCTTACTCTTCACGCCGCCGGGGCAGGGCCAAGACCCAAGATCCAGGCCTCCAGGGCACGCGCCGTCACGCTGGCAACACGCCTCTCCTTGTCGTCGTCCTCCTCCCGCGTGCTGCTGTGGGGGGCGCAGACGGGAGACCCATCCGGACCTGATTGATTTCTTCGTTTTGTTCTGCTGGTACGGAAGTCCTTCGGCGACCTTTCTTGGATAAATCGTTCGTCCTTTCTTCCGCAATAATACATTCCCTTGTTCGCTGTGAGGGCTTAAATTCGAATCTTGAGTTCTTTCTTATCTGGTTCCCAATCGGCGTACGGCTCATCATAGATGCGGTTGATTGCGTGATACGAATTGGGGGCACTACTAGTACTAGTACCACCAGCTCATTTCCCCAAATAATCTTGGGGATTAATGTTAAAGCCACCCCCTTTGAGAGTTAGGTTTTGTGACATGAAAGATATGGGCTTTGATTTCTTTTTGGAACAATTTCTCTTTATCAACTTGATCTAGTTAGATGTTGCATGGGCAAGTAAACTTTAGCTGTGTGGCGATGGTATTCCCCTCTGCATTGTCCTCTCAGACTCTTGGAAACGAAAAGAATAGAAACTTTTCATGAAGAAAACATTGTCGTGACAACAACACCTGTAATTCTGGGTATGGGAGTTTTTTTCCTTGCCATAAAAGGAATCATGGCCTGTTTTCACGTTTTGATTCTAGTTCATGTTGGTTTCGCAACCGTGCAATCTTAATTTGTTAGTTTTTTCGTTTTAAGTTTCGACATGACCAAGTAGTTTGTTGGGATAAGATAATGTATTAGTGTGGCAGAAGGAATTTGTCAAAGTGTTCATGTGATTTTTATGCTCTAAGATAATTTATTGTTTTCTGACTTGTGTTCTCTTGCCTTCAGATGGTTTAGTTTAACCTCTGCATTTGAGAGTAACAGTGTCTTGTGAGCTTGCCAAAAAACTGATTTTTATGTTAGCCTTGCATTTGCGTTTGTTTATCTCACAGTGTTGCACAATTCCTAATGTAGCTCCGTAGTCTAATTTAGTTGCCCAGCCTGCAACTCCTTTTCACATTATTCCTGTCTTTATCCCTCGGTGCACATATCCATAAAATCACCATCTTATTAACAAATTCAGGTTTACATGGCTGCAAGAAAGGAAAGGCCTTTGTTTACCGCTGGCCAAGCAACCAGTGTCAGAATAACAAGATCTCAGGCTGCTGCAAATCGTACAAGATCTGGGCTGGCTCCTTATGTACCACTACCCCTGAAAACTGAGTATAAACATGCAGTGAAAGGAAAGATGAAAAGGGAAGCTTCAGGTGAAAATGCTGATGCTGGAGCTTCAGCTCCTCAGCCTAAAAGGCGCACAGTTCTCAAGAATGTAACTAACATAAGCTGTGCTAAAACTTCCAAAAGGTGCAATACTGTGACTGGGCTGAAGGTACCATGAAGTTCAACACATTACTACTTTATCCTACAATGATTTTCAATCTACATTTTGCCAACCATTGTCAATAGAATAATAAGTAGTTCCTTTGCACCAGTTGGGTCCCTCTCAGAAGGTTGGACAGAGCATAAACAAGCAATGCACAAACAAGATCCCCAAGCTTCTCCCTCTGGCTGTTGGGGGGAGCTCACTTGTCAATGATTCTAGTAGTGCTGAAGAAACACAAAAGGTAGACCTTTTGGCACAGAAAGAGAAGCAGATTGTTTTGCTTAAGGGGGCTCAGCCATTACACAATACTGAACAGAACAAAGCCGGCGCTTGTAATGAGACATTCGTTGAGGGAAGAAATGCCAGGAATGTACTTGAAACTGCTGCCTTAAAGGCTGGTTAGTCCAGTTGCATCTTTTTCCCTCAGCATTGAACATCTTGACTTCTTGTAGTTAAAGTTAATACTATAGATGATGGAATAATGGGCATCCCAGAATGTACATCTTAAAATGTATGCAGCCATAGTTAAAAATTAGTTAGAGGTCACAAGCACAGCTAATTCCACAAAAATGCTTAGGGCTACTATTGGCTTGTCATGTTATCCTGAGTTGCTGACTGGTCTGCATCTTCTCTGAGTAGACTTTTGATTATTATTTGGCCATTCTTCAGTCATGGATCATAGAAACAACAATACTGTGACTGTAAATTTGTGTTAACCTGTCTGATTTTGAGATACTTGAGGATCTCCATGTTAAGTGGGCATAATAGCTAAAGAATCTGTATTTTGTTACAGGAGTCTCTAATGGTTTAAACATTGTAGACATTGACAAAAATAATGGTGATCCCCAAATGTGTGTTACCTACGTTGCAGAGATATATAGAAATCTAATGGCCTCAGAGGTATGTCAATGTTTTTTTGGTAAAAAATAGAACCTTCTTACTATTTCACAAAGTCTTGTGATCTAGGGGACGTGTGTTATATTCAGAGTACTTGTGTTTCATCTGTGTGCTGCATTTTGGTATATTACTCTTGATTGAATGCATTCAGATTCTGTTTTGTGCTTGTCTTATGCCCAGCTTATAAGAAGACCTAGGTCAAATTACATGGAGACTTTGCAACAGGACATCACAGCTAGCATGCGAGGTGTTCTAATTGATTGGCTTGTTGAGGTTTGTATGGATTGCTGTTGAGGAAGTTTATGCTTGCATTTCTACGATTTTAGGCCAATATCGGGTCATTAATCATTGGCATCTCTCTGCACAACATCATTGAATGGCCTGATATTGGCATTATTGCGCGCTCACGTAAAAAATCTAGTTATATGTGAGTGCTACATACTGCATCTATGAAAATACTTTCCCTCTCTATCCATATGTATCATAGTCATCTGATGTCAGTGAAGAGAAATTTATATGAGATAATTGAACCCTTTGATGATGACTGACTCATCCTTTGTTCTTTCAACACATAAATTGGTGAGAGCATGATATGGTGAAGTGGTCACTGTATAATTATATATTGACTTCTGTCTTCAGCATTTGAATCAGACTATGCATTTCGTCCATGCTTTCAAGGAATCTGCCTCTCATGACTTCTCAACTTATGAAGTTTTATGCATCATTCTCAATGCAGGTTTCTGAGGAATATAAGCTTGTGGCAGATACACTTTACCTTGCAGTACATCTTATTGACCAATTTCTTTCTCAGAACTGTATTCAGACACGGAAACTACAACTTCTTGGGATAACTAGTATGCTGATTGCCTCGTAAGTCTTAGATTTTAATACTCAATTTTGAGAAGCTTTGCAGTTGCCCAGTTGATAGGAGAATGTATCATATAAAAAAATGTGGTTTGCTTATAGCTGATGAGGCATCTTATTCTATAGAATGCATCAAATAGTTAAAATTAAATGAGTCTGCAAGTTTTATGTGATTATTTTTATTTGTGCCTTGGTGCCATTGATTTCCCTGTCACTGGTAATATTGTAAGTTTTCTTTTTGCAGGAAATATGAAGAGTATTCTGCTCCTAGTGCTGAAGAATTTTGTAACATAACAGATAGTACATATGCAAAGGCTGAGGTATTTGTTTCTCTTGCAGTTTGAGAGATTGCTAAATTTATATGTAAAGAGCCCTTGAACTCCACAGCTGACATCTCCTGATTCCACAGGTTCTGGAATTGGAACAACATGTGCTTAATGATGTGGGCTTTCATTTATCTGTTCCAACAACAAACACATTTCTCAGGTCACCCTCGGTTGCCACATACATATACATGTTGATGTATACTACTTTTTCCCACGCAAAGTTGTTTCTTCATTAACATTCTTTTTCTTGTTTTCTTTAATTTTGATCAGGAGATTCCTCAGAGCAGCACAGGCTTCTTGTATAGTAAGATCAGTACCCGAACCACATTGCAACAAGTCCTTTCCATTTATATGTATTGTCCTCAACACTAAATTGCCAAACTACATTTCCAGGCTCCTTTGGTCCCTTTGACTTATCTGGCGAATTATCTCGCTGAGTTGACTTTAATCAGCTACGGTTTCCTGAAATTTCTTCCATCAGTGGTGGCAGCATCTTCAGTTTTCCTTGCAAAATGGACGCTTGACCAATCTGACCATCCTTGGGTTTGTATGAAAACATTGCATATATGTGCCCACATCATCTTTAAAGTTTAAACTTAACATTTAATCTGAGGTTTGTGTTTTACAGAACCCTACTCTTGAGCACTACACCTCTTACAAAAGCTCCAATCTTAGAAGTTGCGTGCGGGCTCTACAGGAACTGCAGCACAATACCAGCAATTGCCCCCTTAACGCCATCCGTGAAAAGTATGGGCAGCAAAAGGTACATGAATTTATTGTTTGAATTCCTTGCACGCCACTCGAATGAAGCCTATCAGAATACCAACTTTCATGTTAAATCGTGATTATTTCAAGTGAAATCGTGATTATCTGTCTTGTCTATTTGCAAGTCGTAGCATGTTGATTTTTGCAACCATGTAATGAACTTTGTTCCATTGCAGTTCGAGTGTGTTGCCAACCTGAGGTCACCGGAGCTGCTGCAGTCACTCTTCAGTTGATGACTTGATGTGCTCCCTGCTGATTCACAGCCATTTGCTGCAAAGATCCTGACACCGTATCGTCAGCTTAGAGCGTACCCTTCTTTCTTTCGAACTTAGAGCATACCCTTCTTAGATCAAATTGTGCTGGCCCCACAAAGCAGTTTCTGTTCCATTTTCGAACTCTCTTCAGTTTCAACCGGCATAAAATTTGCTTGCATGTAAAACCATCACTATGTGCAGGCTGCTGCCCAGAGTTGATAGTTATATACGGTATGGTTCATATAACAATGACAAGATGGCATCTGTAAGATCCCACCACTGAAAAGTTGTGCCAGCGGTAAAGCATTCCAAAAGGGAAACGGAGGGAATAGATGTAATAGTACTGGATATGAATGCCTAATCCTCGTTAAGCTCAGGAAAGATAAAGGGGCAAAAGAAATGACCGCCAATTTTGATTGAGATATTTGAATGAGTGTTTGTTAGAGAAACTAACAGATCAATACAGGTGGTAAATCCAAATTTAAGCAAGCAACAAATGGGCTGGGGCAAAATATTTTAGTTTTGACACAATAGGATACTGAAGTATTATATGTGGAAGTGTTTCCTTTGACATACGTTCTGTGACTTGCATCACTGACGCAACACATTAATGTGTCAATTTGTAACTCCAACATATACGTCTAAAAGATTAGACCGACATATCATGAGACTACTGAAGTCATCATATATGCCTCATTGTTGACGAACACATAGTTTACCACTGAAACAACACGAAAAAAAATACAGAAACCACATCAAGTCTGATTTTAGCACGTGTGGGTAAGTTCTACCATGAGAAATCTAACTAGCTGAACTATCAGTTTTCCAAAACATGTTATACCAGAGAAGGGAAAAATATAGAGCTTTTGATTCTCATACTTTTTTCTTCATTTTATTTCTTTTATTTGTTATTAGTAAGAATTTTTAGGCTGATTTTGATATTACATTTCGTTCCCAAGTACGGTTTCCTTATTTAGATTTTATGTAGTGCCCTTGCATTCCAAAGCTCCGATATTGAGGTTGAAAGAATCCAGCAGCCAAGTTTGCGGAATATTGGGGTCATGGTACGGGAATGTGGTACATGGTACAAGTTTCTTAAGTGCATTGGACAAAGAGGGTATATATCTTGATCTTGTTCCTTTGATTAATAAAACGCGCACCAAGTATAACAGTAACATATTCTTGGAACGATAAACACATACCTAATTAAATTGGTTGACATCATGAATGAATTAATTAGCACAAGTTTTCACTAAATGTAAAACTTTGAAAATTTTAAAATAATAATAAAGATAAAATAAATAGTAGAACTCGTCATACGGTCTCTCCTCTTTTTTCCATTCAGTTGAATTTTGGGTCTCAAATTTCCATCAAGTGGCCAGACATGGTTCCAAATGGTGTGGATCATGTTCCATCGGTGTTTAGAACGATGTTCCATCATGTTCATGTTCCATAAATTGGAACGATGTTCTCCGAACATGAAAGGTGCTCACTTTCCGTTCCTAGGCTGCTAAGGTAATGACATAAAACTTGATTTGTTAAAACTTTTTGCTAAACTAGACCCTAAACTAGAGGCCTTGTTTAGATGTGAAAACTTTTTGAATTTCGCTACTGTAGCACTTTCGTTTGTTTGTGGTAAATATTGTCTAATCATAGACTAACTAGGGTCAAAAGATTCGTCTCGCGATTTACAGACAAACTGTATAATTAGTTTTTGTTTTCGTCTATATTTAATATTTTATGTATGTGCCGCAAGATTCGATGTGACAAAAAATCTTGAATTTTTTTAATTTTTAGGGTGAAGTAACAAGGCCTTAGTCAAGTCTCGTTGATCTCTGGAAGCCTTTCCAAAAACCTAGCCCTAAGGAAGCTTGCCCAAGTTGAGCCTTGACCAACGAATCCGGTCGTCCGGACAATAGCCACACGCCAACAATTTTTTTCTCGAGGCTGGTAATCATTAATGGGCTAAATTTGTTGTTTTGGGCCACGTGTTATCTTTCTGGTCACTTGACTCGTATTTTGTATCGTACCTACCAAACAAAAGAAATAAAGTGATTCTAAAAAAAAAAAGTTGCTGATATCATCATATCATCACATAATGAAATGCTGGTCAATTTGGAAGGCTCGCAGGGCCTGTTTTGATGGGAAAATTATCAAGAATCTAATTAAAATACTGTGTCATGCTACAACAGCTCTATAATGCGTTTTTGGACATGTTTGTATCGCGATGCTTATCGGCAGTGCCAATACCATGCTGAGGATGGCGACAAAAATCTTCATTGCCCAGAATCTTTCTGATGGCATCCAGATGCGTCTGAAGGTTGAGCAGCAAGATGATGGGGATCGAAACCCAATGGAGATGTGAGATACACTCATGATGCGGATCCAAACCCATGATGGAGATCAAGTATCCTCTCGGCTCTGAGTCAGAGTTTAGGAGTCTAGGATTACTAGATCGAGAGGCTCTAGGAGGCCCTGTTTAGTTTACCCCAAAACCAAAAAGTTTTCAAGATTCTCTGTCACATCGAATCTTTCGGCTTATGTATGAAGCATTAAATATAGACGAAAATAAAAACTAATTGCACAGTTTAAC
>Ga0182004_10002779_pt1 | contig 13730 bp, 6 predicted proteins | sample Sormic07211540_1_FD_120479 | JGI IMG/M metagenome (GOLD analysis project Ga0182004, IMG submission 120479) | Endophyte microbial communities from Sorghum bicolor roots, Mead, Nebraska, USA - 072115-40_1 MetaG | ecosystem: Host-associated > Plants > Roots > Unclassified | place: USA: Nebraska...
AAGCTTTAGATACAACTTATGAAGCAATCAAATTCTTTACAAACTTTAGATACAACTTATGCTACAAAACATCTACTCAAGGAGCTGTTACCTAGAAGACTCCTAACAGTACATAAACAGATACTACATAGTATACGGATTGTTCTTAAGATTAAATACATTGACTACACGAGTATAATTGTACATAAGAAATGACCCAACTAATTCCATGAGGCAACCAGCTTTGGCCATACAAAACAGTAGACAGGCAAGTCTCCGAAGGCACAAAGGCACAAACTTTCCTATGGTACTCGATGACAACCTGCATTAGAAAAATGATACATTAAGTTAAAATGATCACAGACACATAGGCATTCAAATATAAAATTTCTTGTTGCTTGTTCTTTGTGGCTAAACTAGATTCTAAAATGATCAGAGAGGGGTGTCATCTAAGCAGGATTAAGCTACTTGTCACTTGTTCCTTATGCCTATAGCAATATAGAATTTCTTTGTAGCAACATAAGTTTCCTAACAGTAAGTGTTTTAATCATCAACTAGCACTGAGTTGCAATACAAATATTGTTTAACCTCGGAAGATACACTGACTGAAGATGGGCATGGCCACTATGTTCTCAAAACTCGTTTATTTACAACCATGCATAGCATGTTAATAGCATGTTAACAGTGAGAAAATTTACCTGTGACTGCAAGAACTTGACCCAACGTCTTCATATGATAAACTTAGTCCACCATACTTCTTGTCAGTTCTAGTCTGTAGAGAGAATATCTAGAGTTAGATATAATGAGAACAACAGGAGGATTGCCAATTAGCTGTAAAATTAGCATATTCCTTCTATTCTTGTCTCATGCAGGCATCAGCTATATACTTTGAAATATGCTTGACCTTAAAATAACAGAGCCAGAATTGACAAAATTCCAAATTCTCTAAACAGGATCAAAGAAATGCAGGGTCAGGTAACACACTTGCTCACTTAATGTGCAAAGTATTTGAATATCATAATACACAAAACTGCAGTCTAGAAACCATTTATCTGACTTAAACTGCTTGGAGATATGCACATGATCCTGACCCCCAATTTTGCAAGGCCCTACTAATCCCAGTCCCCCATCACTTTAGCATTCACAAAAAAAGCGAGCTTCCACTACTCAATAACAAAGGGAACACACAATAGCTAATCAGAATTTTTGCTACTGCTTTGTACTTCTGTAGGAGTTAGGGAAAAGCTGTTGCCTGGTCACTTGTTTGTGGTTAGCTTTAGATCAGTAACTTACATAATGATTTAACATGGTACTTGCCCATCTGCAATTATCAATAGGACGTGATATAGCAGCCCTCATCCTCATTGCCTAACTCAATAGACTTGTCTCCCCTGCCACAAATAACCAATTAACCATCATGAAGATAAAATGCAACTATCATCTTTTTTTGACACAACTATCATATATTAGATTGATAATCCACTACACAGCAGGGCAGTTTATTTTATCTATCTAGCATGATATTGAGCAAAATTTCAGTTGTACCAGTGACCAGAGTTTAGTATGTTTTCTCCTTCACCATATTTATAAGTGACATAGCTGGTCCATTGCCGTTCTGTGTTGACCTGATGCTCTGATAGAGCCCCTTCCATGCCTCAACACCCAATTAATGACCTAATGAGGCATTAGAGTAATCTAGTTATTTAAAAATCTTCAACGAAATTAACCATAAATGCCGCCATTTACTCATGATGAGAACATATTGACGGGACTGTCCTGCATCCTTGCAGTAGAATTTTCCCTCATGGACACATAAATGTCTCTGCTAAAAAGAACATCCTAGTTAAACTACATCATGATTTTTTTCCTGGGCACAATCCTATGTTTTAGACAATACAGTAGTGGACCACAGCATCATACTAGGTTTACTTGTATCCAGTGCTGCAGTGCTATATGTCATGTGTTCCACCATTAGTTCTACTTCTACAACATGAAGAATGAATAAAAATCAGAAAGCGAACAGCAGGGAGGTGAGGGGTATACGAAGATTGCATAACCACATGGACGAGTGGATCTGAAAAAAAAAGAAGCATCCTGCACATCCTCCTTCCTGCACAAATCTCAGCAGAGCATCACGAGGAACAGCCCATGGGAATCGAATCGACGCAAGCAGCATCCTATGGGATAAATAATCTATGGCAGAGTGGAAGAGACAAAGGTGGAGCCATGCGGTCGAAGTCGAGGCGGAGTACCTAGAGGCACGGGCAGCAAGTCGTCGTAGGCGCCATGGCTGGGGCCAAATCCGTAGGATCCACCATGGCTGGGGCCCAAACCACCACAGCCGGGGTTGGATCCGCCGTGGCTGGCGCGGGGAGGCGGTATGGAGCGGGCATGGGGAGGCCCTGGATCCGGTGATGGAGGCCCTGGATCCGTGTGCTGCCGACCCACCCACGCCGCTAGCCACCTGGTGCGTCGCTGCCTCATCCAATCCGCCTAGCTGCGCCGGCACATGGGGAGAGAGAGGCAGAGAGAGGGAGGAAGGAGGCAGAGGGGGAGGAGGCCGCCGATGCGCTGCAGCGCTGCTAGTTCGAGAGAGATAGAGGGAGGGAGAAGCGCTGCCACTTTGGGAGGGACAGGGAGAGGAAGAGGGGGGAGAGGAAGAGGAGGCACGGGGAGAGGAAGAGGCTACCAGAAGCCACATCCACGACGCCTCTCACCAAAGGGTTTTTATTTTTTTTTAAAAAAAAATCTATGCCGAGGATCTAGGGTCTGCCCGTGTTTAGTTTGAAAAAATTTCGGGACTCTGTAACACTTTCGTTTGTTTGTGTTAATTATTATCCAACTATAGCCTAACTAGGCTCAAAAGATTCATCTCGTAAATTTCGATAAAACTGTGCAATTAATTTTTATTTTTGTCTATATTTACTAGCTTTGTCGAGAACCAAGCTAGACTCCCGGAAAAGAATTTTTTTTTTTATTTTTTGAGTCTACTTTTTGGTGGTCCAACTATAATGGAAAAAATAGATAGGCTAAAATAAACATCTAAAAAAAATAAAAAATTCTAACACGGCGACAAGGCATGCCAATATCAGAAATATTATTTAAAATAATTCAATAAATATTTTTGTGACACAAAATCTTTGTCAAAGGCTCATGACACTGCAAAATAGGACTGATGACGTAGAAAATAGTGTCACTAAATGAACTTGAAATAGGTGTATGACTTATATTATGACGTACAATTTTCAAAAGTCACTAAATTGAAATTCCTAGAAAATAACGTCAAAAAATAGATAATATAGTGACGTAACGATCCATCGTCATACTAAATACGTAAAAAAGCCACACATCTCTTGTAGTGACCAAACATCATTTATTCTATTCATCTCATGCATAACAAGATCTTATTTATTTAATTATTATTAGGCCTACAACAGTAACATGTATCTCTGGTCATTAATAAATTCTACAAAAATTACAGTAGTTCAATGGTTATTTATAAAGTCTACCATCAATTTTTCATAATATTTGGACAGGTAATCTGGCCTACACAAAAATCACAAGTTTACCCTCATAGTTAAGTGTAAATACTCTACTAGTGACAAAGTGTCAAACAACAGATTTCACATTTTTATAAATTACTTACTATCATAAGAAATGTCCACAAAAATTTCCAGATTAATTGCATGATCCAGTTATTTATTAAAAAACATAAACCATTGCCATGCAAGCACTTAAATCATCATAAATTAATTTATATAGCAAATATTGTGTCACATATTTTAATCAGAGACTAAACATCCATGCAAAGCTAACAAAACAAGAATTGCATTTTTCTGAGTTATATTCTATTTACTATGCATTTTCCAATATCAACCAAAACATGGAATAAATGAATTTACACAGAAAGTTGTACAAACATGACATGCAATTACACGAAGCTATAGATCTGGATTTATAGAACACATCAAATTTTATTTCATCATTTTTGAAGCTATAGATCTCAAGATATGAATTTAATAAGATTTAAATCATTTCTGAGAAAACATTTTTGGAAAATCCATTTCAAATCCGCCTCGACTCTGGCTAGGTGCACCTAGTGCAGTGCACCCGCCCTCAGCGCGAGCGACCGACAGGTGGGCCATGGGTTCACGCGTCAGCCACCGCAGAAGAGGGAGAGAACTCCGGCGAGCCGGAGCTCATCGCCGGTGACCCCTCTCGGCGAACCAAGTACTCTTACGCGTTCTACGGCTCAAAGGCGAACCAAATGAACCCCTTCGCACGACCTAGGACGGACCAGAGCGAGCTCGCCGCCAGCCATGGCGGAACGGTGGCGCTGCTCACCGTCGACCCGAGGTGCTGGCCCGGTAGAGAATGATTGGAAGGGTTTGGGAGCTTCGCGGTGCAGAGGCGAGCACGATGCGCTAGCTAGGCAGTGCAGAAAGGCACGGTGGCGCGCTGGCCACACGCGCGGCGATGGCGTTCTCGCTGGAGGAGAGAGCGAGGGCGAGTGGGTGCTCACTGTGTGTTACCAAGTTCTCAGAGGCGTGGCCCGCAACGGCAAAGCGAGGGCGAAGCTCGAGGAGGGGAATCGACGAATGGCTCACGCGTTGAGGAGGAACGGCCGGAGCGGAGCTCGAAGCTGCAATGGCGATGGCGGTGCTCTATGCGCGCGGAGCGGGGGTGAGAGAGCGAGAGTGGACGAGCGCGAATGGCAGCGGAGGGGAAGGCGAGCGCGACCGGGGGCTCCTGGTGGCCGACCAGGGCGTGTCCACCCCGGCGCATGCGCGCCACGTGGCGACAGAGCTCTGCCGGCTTGCCACGGCGGCACGGCGCGGCCGGCCGTCGCGCGTGGACGCGGGCGCTGGTGTGGGGAGGGGAAAGGCGCGCTGCTGGGCTGGGCCGGCTTTGGCCAGCGGGCCAGAAGCGAGGCCGCGGCCTGCTAGCGTCCCCCCTTTTCCTTTTTCCATTTTTTTGAATTTATTTTTTCCCAAATATTTTCCATGCTCATTTTGACTCTTTTAAATTCTTTTCCACGTTCGGCCCCTAAAACAAAAGATGTCACAAATAAATAGTTTTACAACTTTGTTTTAAGCTACAACTCCAAATTCCAAATAGAATTTGAAATGCAACTCAAAACTCGTTCTAGGTTTTAAATAAATTCATTTTGAGGCTTTTTGTTTAAAATCCATTTCTCAAATTCTAGAGCTCCAAAAATTTCACAAAAATATTATTAATTCTTCTAAAACATAATTCAACTTATTTTAGTCATCACAAGCAAATTTTAAAGCAAGCATGTTAATTTATGATATTTAATTCACTTATATCAAGCACATAAAATCACAATTTAAAAGCTACTATGCTTATGTGATGCTATGCTCATGCTATGCTTGATGAAAATGCTTATGAGTGAGTTCATGAGACTAAGTCCATGCTTAACATCTAGGGTGTTACAATACCATATGCTCAGAAATTAATTTGGACACATCTAATGGAACTCATAGATGATGTGTGTCATATGGAGTCTTCCTTTGGTCTATTTGGAGACTGTGTTAGTTTCGGTGTAACATAGGTGCATGTTTTGTGCAGAATGAACCATAGGCTTAGAAACCATTTTGGACGCACCCAATGATACTCCTAGGTGAAGAGGCTCAAGTGGAAGCTGGGTTTGGTCTATTTGGAGATAGTGCTAATTTTGATGTAAGATAGGTGCACGGTTTGCATGGACGTACCATATGCTCGAAAATCAATTTAGACACACTCGATGGAACTCCTAGATGACGTGTGTCATATGGAATCTTGATTTGGTCCGTTTAGAGATAATGTTAGTTTTGGTGCAAGATAGGTGCATGGGTTTAGCTTAAAAACTATTTTGGAAGCACCCGATGGTACTCCTAGGTGAATAGGCTCAAGTTGAAGCTCGATTTGATCTATTTGGAGATATTGCTAATCTTGATACAAGATAGGTGCACGGTTTGCATGGAACATACCATATTCTCGGAAATCAATTTAGACACACCTAATAGAACTCCTAGATGACGTGTGTCACATGGTGTCTCCCTCCGGTCAATTTCGAGATAGTGTTAGTTTGGTGTAACATAGGTGTATGGTTTGCACCTAATGAACCATAGGCTCAAAAACTATTTTGGACGCACTCAATGGTACTCCTAGGCGAAGAGGCTCAAGTGGAAGCTCGGTTTAGTCTGTTTGGAGATAGTGCAAATCTTGATGCAAGATAGGTGCACGGTTTGCATGGAGCATACCATAAGCTCGTAAATCAATTTGGACGCACCCGATGGAACTCCTAGATGACATGTATCATATGGAGTCTCACTTTGGTTTGTTTGGAGACTGTTAATTTTGGTGCAACATAGGTGCACGGTTTGCGCCTAATGCACCATACGCTCAGAAACCATTTTGGAAGAACCCGATGGTACTCCTAGGTGAAGAGGCTCAAGTGGAAGCTCGGTTTGATCTATTTGGAAATAGTGCTAATCTTGATGCAAGATAGGTGCATGATTTGTGTGTAACATACATATGCTCGGAAATCAATTTGGATGCACCTAGTGGAACTCCTAGATGATTTGTGTCATATGGAATCTCGTTTCAGTCCGTTTGGAGACAGTGTTACTTTCGGTGCAAGATAGGTGCACGGTTTGCGCCTAATGCACCATAAGCCCAAAAACTATTTTGGAAGCCCCCGATGGTACTCTTAGGTGAAGAGGCTTAAGTGAAAGCTCGGTTCGATCTGTTTGGAGATAGTGCTAATCTTGATGCAAGATAGGTGCACGGTTTGCATGGAACATACCATACGCTCGGAAATCATTTTCGACACACAAAGTGGAACTCCTAGAGGACATGTGTCATATGGTGTCTTGATTCAGTCAGTTTGGAGATAGTGTTAGTTTTGGTGTAACATAGGTGTATGATTTGCACCGAATGAACCATAGGCTTAGAAACAATTTTGGACGCACCTAGGAGTACCATCGAGTGCGTCCAAAATAGTTTCTTAGCCTATGGCTCAATAAGTGCAAACCAGGAACCTATCTTTCTCCGAAACTAATAATGCATCCAAAATTGTTTCTTAGCCAATGGTGCATTAGGCACAAACCGTGTACCTACCTTTCATTGAAACTAACATTGTCTCCAAATAGACCAGAGTGAGATTCCATATGACATAGTAACCGAGGAGTTCCATCGGGTGTGTCCAAATTCATTTCCGAGCATATGGTACGTTCAATGCAAACCGTACACCTATCTTGCATCAAGATTAGCACTATCTCTAAACAGACCGAACCAAGTTTCCACTTGAGTCTCTTCACCTAGAAGTACTATTAGGAGCATCCAAAATTGTTTCTTAGACTATGGTCCATTAGGCACAAACCGTGCACCTATCTTGCACATGACTCACAAAATCTAGGAGTTCTATCAGGTGTGTCCAAATTTATTTCTAAGGATATGGTATGTTCCACGCAAATCGTGCAAGTATCCATCAAGATTAGCACTATCTCCAAAAATACCAAACCGATCTTCCATTTGAGCCACTTCACCTAGGAGTACCATCGGTGTGTCCAAAATGGTTTCTTAGCTTATGGTGCATTAGGCGCAAACCGTGCACCTATCTTGCCCCAAAACTAACATTGTGTCCAAATGGACCAAAAAGAGATTCCATATGACACACATCATCTAGGAGCCATTAGGTGTGTCCAAATTGATTTCCGAGCACATGGTACGTTCCATGCAAACCGTGCACCTATCTTGCATGAAGATTATCACTATCTCAAAAGAGACCAAACCAAGCTTCCACTTGAGCCTCTTCACCTAGGAGTACCATCAGGTGCGTCCAAAATGGTTTCTTCGACTATGGTGTATTAGGCGCAGACCATGCACCAATCTTGCACCTAAACTAACACTATCACCAAACGGACCGAAGCAAGATTCCATATGACATACATCATCTAGGGGTTCTATCGGGTGTGTCCAAATTAATTTCTAAGCTTATGGTTCGTTCCACATAAACCATGCACCTATCTTGCATCAAGATTGGCACTATCTCCAAATAGACCAAACTGAGCTTCCATTTGAGCCCCTTCACCTAGGAGTACCATGAGATGCTTCCACGGCAGTTACTAAGGCTATGGTGTATTAGGCATAAACCGTGCACCTATCTTGCACTGAAACTAACAAAGTCTCCTTAAGATACATGTCATCTAGGAGTTCCATCGGGTGCGTCTAAATTGATTTCCACGCATATGGTATGTTCGACGTAAACTGTGCACCTATCTTGCATTAAGATTAGTACAATCTCCGAACAGACCAAACTGAGCTTCCATTTGAGCCCCTTTATGTAGGAGTACCATTGGGTGCGTCCAAAATGGTTTCTTAGCCTATGATGCATTAGGCACAAACTGTGCACCTATCTTCTACCGAAAGTAACACTATCTCCAAATAGCCCAAAGCGAGATTCCATATGACACACATCATGTTGGAGTTCCATCTAGTGCGACCAAATTGATTTCCGAGCATATGGTATGTTCCATGCAAACCATGCACCTATCTTGCATCAAGATAAGAACTATCTCCAAACCAAGCTTTCACTTGAGCCCCTTTATCTTGGAGTACCATTGCGTGTGTCCAAACAGGTTTCTTAACATATGGTGCATTAGGCGCAAACCGTGCACCTATCTTGCACTGAAACTAACACTATCTCCAAAGAGACCGAAGTGAGATTCTATATGACACACGTCATCTAGGAGTTCCATTGTGTGCTTCTAAATTGATTTCTGAACATATGGTATGTTCCATGCAATCCATGCATTTATCTTGCATCAAGATTAGTACTATCACTAAGCGAACCAAATTGAGATTCTACTTGAGCCCTTTACTTAGGAGTATCATTGGTTGCATCCAAAATGGTTTCTTCGCCTAAGGTGCATTAGGCGCAAACCGTGTACCTATCTTGCACCTAATCTAACTCTATCTCCAAATAGACCGAAGCGACATTCCATATGACATGCGTCATCTAGGAGTTCCATCAGGTGCGTACAAATTGATTTCTGAGCATATGGTATGTTCCATGCAAACCGCACACCTATCTTGTATCAAGATTAGCACTATCTCCAAACAAACCAAACCGAGCTTCCACTTGAGCCTCTTCACCTAGGAGTACCATCAAGTGTGTCCAAAATGGTTTCTTCGACTATGGTGTATTAGGCACCTATCTTGCATCGAAACAAACACTGTCTCTGAATAGACCGAAGCGAGATTCCATATGACACACGTCATCTAGGAGTTCCATCAGGTGCTTCCAAATTGTTTTCCGAGCATATGGTATGTTCCATGCAAACCATGCACCTATCTTGCATCAAGATTAGCACTATCTCCAAACAGACCGAACTGAGCTTCCACTTGAGCCTCTTCACCTAGGAGTATCATCTGGTTCTTCAATAATGGTTTCTGAGCCTATGGTGCATTAGGTGCAAACCTTGCATCTATCTTGCACCGAAACTAACATTGTCTCTAAATGGATTGGAGCGATATTCCATATGACACACGTCATGTATGAGTTCTATTGGGTGCGTCCAAATTGATCCCCAAGCAGATGGTACGTTCCATGCAAACTATGGACCTATATTGCATCAAGATTAGCACTATCTCCAAACAGACCAAACCAAGATTTCACTTGAGCCTCTTCAACTAGGGGTACCATTGGGTGCTTCCACAATGGTTTTTTGAGCCTATGCTGCATTAGGCGCAAACCATGCACCTGTCTTGCACCGAAACTCACACTGTCTATAGATGGACCAAAGTGAGATTCCATATGACACACGTCATATAGGAGTTCCATAAGGAGCGTCCAAATTGATTTCTGAGCATATGGTACGTTCCATGCAAACCATGCACCTATCTTGCTTCAAGATTATCACAACCTCCAAATAGAATGAACTTAGCTTCCACTTGGGCCTCTTCACCTAGGAGTACCATTGAGTGCGTCCAAAATGGTTTCTTAGACTATGGTGCATTAGGTGCAAACTGTGCACCTATCTTGCACCAAAAGTAACACTATCTCTAAACGGACGAAGCAAGATTCCATACTACATACATAATCTACGAGTTCTATCGGGTGTGTCCAAATTGATTTCTGAGCACATAGTATGTCCCACGCAAACCGTGCACCTATCTTGCATCAAGATTAGCACTATCTCTAAACAGACCAAACTATGCTTCCATTTGAGCCCCTTAACCTAGGAGTACCATTGAGTGCTTCCACAATGGTTTCTAATCCTATGGTGCATTAGGTGCAAACCGTGAACCTATCTTGCACCGAAACTAACACTATCTCCAATTGGACCAAAGCAAGATTCTATATGACACATCATCTAAGGGTTTCATCAGGTGCATCCAAATTGGTTTCTAAGCATATGGTACGTTCCACTAAAACTGTGCACCTATCTTGCATCAAGATTAGCACTATCTCCAAATAGACCAAACCAAGCTTCCACTTAAGCCCATTTATCTAGGATTACTATCAAGTGCGTCCAAAATGGTTTCTTAGCCTATGGTGCATTAGGCGCAAACCATGAACCTATCTTGCACCGAAACTAACAGTATCTCCAAATGAACTGAAGCAATATTCCATATGACACACATTATGTAGGAGTTCTATCGGGTGTGTCCAAATTGATTTCCATGTATATAGTATGTTCCACAGAAACCATGCACTTATCTTGCATCATGATTAGCACTATCTCCAAACAGACCAAACTAAGCTTCCATTTGAGCCCCTTCACCTAGGAGTACCATCGGGTGCTTCCATAATGGCTTTTGAGCCTATGGTGCATTAGGCTCAAACCGTGCACCTATCTTGCACTGAAACGAACAATGTCTCCAAATGGACCAAAGTAAGATTCCATATGACACATGTCATCTAAGAGTTCCATGGAGTGTGTCCAAATTGATTTCTGAGCATATGGTATGTTCCACACAAACTGTGCACCTATCTTGTATCAAGATTAGCACTATCTCTGAATAGACCAACTTAACTTCCACTTGAGCCCCTTTAACTACGAGTACCATCGGGTGCGTCCAAAATGGTTTCTTAGCCTATGGTGCATTAGGCGCAAACTGTGCACCAATCTTTCATCAAAACTAACACTATCTCCAAATGGACAAAAGCGAGATTCCATATGACACACGTCATCTAGGAGTTCCATTAGGTGCGTCCAAATTGATTTCTGAGCATATGGTGCATTAGGCGCAAACTGTGCACCTATCTTGCACCAAAACTAACATTATCTCCAAAGAGACCCAATTCCATATGAAACACGTCATCTAGGAGTTCCATCGGGTGCTTCCAAATTGATTTCTGAGCATATAGTATGTTCCATGCAATCTGTACATCTATCTTGCATCAAGATTAACACTATCTCCAAACAAACCAAATCGAGTTTCCACTTGAGCCCCTTTACCTAGGACTATCATTAGGTGCATCCAAAATGGTTTCTTAGCCTATGGTGCATAAGGTGCAAACCGTGTACCTTTCTTGCACCAAAATTAACTCTGTCTTCGAATAGATCAAATCGAGTTTCCATATGACATAAATCATCTAGGAGTTCTATCGGGTGCATCCAAATTTATTTCTTAGCATATGGTATGTTCCATGCAAACTGTGCACCTATCTTGCATCAAGATTAGCACTATCTCTAAACGGACCAAACCGAGTTTCCACTTGAGCCCCTTCACCTAGGAGTACCATTGGGTGCATCCAAAATGGTTTCTAAGCATATAGTTGATTCGGCGCAAACCATGCACCCATGTTACACCGAAACTAACACTATCTCCAAATATACCAAAGCGAGACTCCATATGACACGTCATCTAGGAGTTCCATCGGGTGTGTGCAAATTGATTTCTGAGCCTATGATACGTTCCACACAAACTGTGCACCTTTCTTGCATCAAGATTAGCACTATCTCCAAATAGACCAAACCGAGCTTCCACTTGAGCCTCTTAACCTAGGAGTACCATTGGGTGCTTCCACAACGGTTTTTGAGCCTATGGTGCATTAGGCGCAAGCCATGCACCTGTCTTGCACCAAAACTCACACTGTCTCCAAATGGACCGAAGCAAGATTCCATATGACACACGTCATGTAGGAGTTCCATCAGGTGCCTCCAAATTGATTTCTGAGCATATGGTATGTTCTAGGCAAACCATGCACCTATCTTGCATCAGGATTATCAATATCTCGAAATAGACCGAAGCGAGCTTCCAGTTGATCCTCTTCACCTAGGAGTACCATTGAGTGCGTCTAAAACGGTTTCTTAGACTATGGTGCATTAGGCACAAACTGTGCACTTATCTTGCACCAAAAGTAACACTATCTCCAAATGGACCAAAGCAAGATTCCATATTATACACATCATGTAGGAGTTCTATCGGGTGTGTCCATATTGATTTCTGAGCATATGGTATGTTCCACGCAAACTATGCACCTATCTTGCATCAAGATTAACACTATCTCCAAAGAGACCAAACTAAGCGTCCATTTGAGCCCCTTAACCTAGGAGTACCATTGAGTGCTTCAATAATGGTTTCTAAGCCTATGGTGCATTAGGCACAAACCGTGCACCTATGTTGCACCGAAACTAACATTGTCTCCAATTGGACCAAAGCGAGATTCCGTATGGCACACGTCATCTAAGAGTTCCACCGGGTGCATCCGAATTGATTTCTAAGCATATGGTATGTTCCACATAAACTGTGCACATATCTTGCATAAAGATTAGCACTATCTCCGAACAGACCAAACTGAGCTTCCACTTGAGCACCTTTACCTAGGAGTACTATCAGGTGCATCCAAAATGGTTTCTTAGCCCATGGTGCATTAGGCACAAACCGTGCACGTATCTTGAATCGAAACTGACACTATCTTCAAACAGACCAAATCAAGATTCCATATGACATACATCATCTAGGACTTCCGTCAGATTGTGTCCACATTGATTTCCGAGCATATGGTACATTCCATGCAAACAATGCACCTATCTTGCATCAAGATTAGCACTATGTCCAAACAAACCAAACCGAGCTTCCACTTGAGCCCATTTATCTAGGATTACCATCGAGTGCATCCAAAATGGTTTCTTAGCCTATGGTGCATTAGGCGCAAAACATGCTGTTATGTATTTTAAACGCAAACAGAAAAATCTGCAAGCGCACGGATACCGATGTAGCCTTCACCCGGGAGTATTCCAGAGTTTCGATTTTCCACAGGGAACGTGAGTGTACTAATTAAGATCCAAGATCGCCCAAGGATAACTATATAATTATTTTTAGTGGGAAGAGAGGAAGTTTCCTGAGAGTTCTCTAATTGATCTAAGAATCAAGAATTACTTCAAAGATTATTTATTTTGGGACATCAGAACACTAACCACAGAAAGAGTTGAGAACGGGGCTAGGAAGCTCTAACTACGGTCCTACAAACACCGATCCGAACGAGGTGGAATACGTCGACCGTTAGGGCTGTCACTACCCTAGGGCTACCACAACAATCCGCAGGATTGGGTGCAAATCCTGGTAATTGCAAGACTAAACACCACGTCTAATCTATTAATTAGTACTCTAGCATTATGAAGCCTAGAGCACTTGATTCAAGCGGGAATCCAATAAATAACTTGAATGTAAATAAAACTAATTAAAGATCTCAGGAATTATGAATTGAAGAACCTGGAGAACGATGAAGAACGAAC
>Ga0182004_10002780_pt1 | contig 13729 bp, 8 predicted proteins | sample Sormic07211540_1_FD_120479 | JGI IMG/M metagenome (GOLD analysis project Ga0182004, IMG submission 120479) | Endophyte microbial communities from Sorghum bicolor roots, Mead, Nebraska, USA - 072115-40_1 MetaG | ecosystem: Host-associated > Plants > Roots > Unclassified | place: USA: Nebraska...
ATAAATAATAAAGGATTAAAAAAATCATACTTGAGCCGGCATCTGCATCTCGGTCCAAGAGGGGCCCTTCTGTTCTGTTTGGCGCCGCCGCCAGTGCTGCTCCTCCTTGCGGCGCGGTCGAGCGTCCCGCGCCTCTACCGGGTCTTTCAGCCGCCCGACCTTCGACTGGTGTTCCGCCACCGCCGGTAGTTTCGCGGCCGCCGGCCTTCGCCCGGGCCCACTCCTGCCACGGTCGGCGGTCTTGCCGCCAGGTGGTTTTGCCCAGGCCCGCTCCTGTCGCAAGGGGCCCTCGGCGCACTCGCTCCCCGGCTTCGTCGTGCGCGGTCGCCCTTGGTCCGCTCGCGGTGCGGTCGGGCCTTCGATCGCCCGCTGCTGGTCCGCTCGCGGCGCGGAGGCTCCTGTGTTCTTCTAATTTCATATACTATGTTAATCATGATAAACGGAGAGGGAAATAATCGGAAGCACTCGAGTCTGGAGATGTATTTTACAACAGATTCATCGCAGCAAGAGAAGTAAGTTCCCGTAACTTTTAATAATGATGAAAATTACATATCCCCACTGAGTACATAAGCGGTTACATTCTCCACCAATATCCGTACAAATATAGTTTTGCAAATTTTACCTTGCATTACATTCCTCTATTTATTTTTGAAGCAATGCTTTTTATATTGTTAAGGCCATTATATTATTACGGTTACATACAGGTTTCCCTTTCCTTTTTTTTCCTTTCTCTTTCCTTTTTCCTTTTCCTTTCCCTTTATCATCTAGTACAATGCAAGCCAAGAATCTGACCATATGGATACAGGATGCTGCATGTCAGCATGTTTCTGATTTGTGGCTTTGCAGGAAAGCAAATAAAGCAAAAGGAATGAATGAACACACCAAGTCACAAAGTAAATTCAGAAGCTGTATTCTCTACAGATATTAGTTTTGTGAAAATGATATGGCGTAATACCTCAAATTGGTACATATCAAAATTACATTGAGGTGTACACATTACATGATAGTCGTGCAAGAGTTCGTTCCATATATGACTGACATCTTTGCTGACCTGCACTCATATGTTCAATACTAGTGTTCTAAATAGCAAGCTGTAGCAATACTACAGATAGCGGTGTTGGAGAGTTAACGATATGACCACTACAAAAGAAATAGTGGACTATAGTGATGCTATTGTCGGTCTGAGAAAGTTATTGCTAAATTCTATGGCCTGTTGTTTAAAGTACTCTTCAATACGTATGGTCTGTGCACACCATTTGACCATGAAGATTTTTTTTTTTTTGTGATTTTTATTTATGGGCATGCTTATCTTTTATTGTAGAAGAAGATCTGTTGATGCTATTTTCTTTCTTTTTTGGTGAATTTATTGATGTAAGTTTTCATGTGGTCAATTGAAACAATTATTTTAACATAAAAGGAAAATAAATTAGTAAAATTTAATTCATCATTAATTTATGTGAAAAAAAACAATTGGCCATACATAAAAAACCAAGAGTAGGAAAGAAAGATTAGAGAATCTTCAAAAGTTTGGTAATATCACTCCCAATCTTGATTTTTTGACGGGACGGAAAAAATATTCTTGAACAACTTTCTATCCTAAACCCCAATATATGTATGCTTGAAAAAATAGATGCATCCACCTGCAAAGATATGTCGACGACCATTACTGCAGTGATCTTTTTCTTCGGCACTACATCGACCCGAGTACCACCGCCTAGAAGTTCACTGGAATTGAACCACTATTTTCATATATGAGAATACTGAGAAGTGGAGATTCTATTTTGTAGCTTCTGGCTGTGAGTTTGGGTGCTGAGGATGACAGTCGTGGTCGCCCCTGCCGTCATCTCAGTGGTTTGCCAAAATTGTATCTCTAACCACTACTTTTAGATCTGCTGAGAGGGTAGAGCAGGCAATGGAGATTCTACTTGGGAGCTTCTAGATGTGAGTTAGATGCTGGGGATAGCCGGCTGTGGGGTGACTCTTGTTGGTAACGATGTGGTATGGGCAACGACCAAAAATCATCATTGGTGAGAGGATTATTTTTCCTTTTCAATATTTTTATTGAAAAGGTTGCAAAACAAGATTTTTAGGATATTTTTCAGGTACAGTTGGAGATGCATCTAATCCTTGGATTGCTCTGCTTTTTAGGTTAACCTCTTTGTGATTGTTATATTAAACTGTGCGAGAAAGCAAGTGATGCTGCAAGCAAAGAATCTGATTAATGATGATTATGCTTTGCAAAAAAGCAACTAAAGCAAACAGGAAGCAAGGAACGGACACACAGTGTAATGCAAACACTGCACCTGCACTCATTCTAGTGGCGCTTCTTCTACTAAACACGCCAACCGATTTGTAAGCATGGCATAACTAATTCCAGATAGGCACTCGGCATATATGCTCCGTGCCAGAGCCTATTTTCTCATCGTGATCCAGGTAATTTACTAATAAATTCTGTCTTCTCCGACGCAAGTTCATGTATACATGCATTGTTAATTATTGTTATTACGTGTTTTTACTAATCTGTGAACGCGAGGGAGAACAGGATTATAAAGGAATGCATGTTGTTGTCCAGCTTGAACTAGTACTCTGCATATATCCAGGATTAACTTGAGGGATCAAGGTTAGTTTACTACTCATTTCTGTCTGCTTCTCCAATGCAAGTTCATGCTTACTGCTTACTTAGTATGAGTACTACTAGTATCACGCAGAGCTTTGTTAATTAGATTTGCAACTTCGATCTATCAACATGGGTATGTGTAAATTATTGCATCTATATAATGCATACGTACTTGCTTGCATACACTGTATGTGTAGGAGATTGATTTACTGGAGTGAAGTCTGGAGGAGGAAATCTGGTGTGCTTCAGTGCTGCTTTGCATACATTTCGTTCTGATAGCAGAATCTAGAAGAGCTGCAGATTCAGATGGAGCTGCTGGCCTAGCTTGTAGAGCTAGTAGCTCAAGAGGCAGACGATAGACCAATTCATCATGCCAACAGAGGTAAATCAATAAGTGACTACTTCTCCACGTACTGGTGCACTTTAATTTGCACGGATTAAATTTCTTTGTTTTTTTAAGAAATTAGTTTTTGTATTACCGTGAACATGCTCACTTTTGATCAAAAATAAAATTTATTCATTTTATTTTTCATGTGGCAAATATGATCAGTTATATTTATATATTGCTTCTGAAAAAGGATTTAGAGTGTGTTTGGTTTGAGGAATAATGAGGTGGTCCATCGTCTATTCATTTCTCACTTTTTTTGTTTGGCTTGTGAAATGGAACATGTAACACGTTAGGAGGGGGTAGCGGCTATGGTGGAGGGGGCGGCGCAAGGGAGGAGGAGGGCGGCGGCAACAGAGAGGAAGAGGGATAGGAAGGGGCAATAGCTTTATTCTTGCTTCATTAGATTGATTACATCCTTCTATATTTATAGTCTATATAGGAGTCGTGTTCCAAGCAACTAAGAGAGATATCCTTATAGATTGGACTCTTCTTTCCTAACGAACCAAACTCTTAACAAACTAAACTCTAAACATAATATTTTCTAATCTAGTTTCCTTCAGGGGATGGCAGTGAGGGTGTCAACACCCTTTCCCTAAGCGTGCACGACACCCTAGGGGCGCGCTAGAGCCGATTGAGGCCGTCCAGCGCCCTCCTTTGGGCCTCGCTAGGCCCATTTGCTTTAGGTTAGGGACCTCTCATCAAATGTGTTACATATCCCCTTCTTTTCCACTCAGCGCGTCCTCGCACTGAATCAAGGTCTAGTCGTTGACGCCGCTAGGCGGGAGGTTGTGTTCTGGGTCGGATGGCTTCAATGCGTGCAAGAAGACACCCATGAACCAGGTCGGCGAGGATCATGTTCTCCTGTGTGCGCTTAGGTACGAACTCCAGGTAGTAGAGGAGGTTGCCAAGTAGTCGTAGAAGTAGTAGTGGTATGTTCCAGCGCCCGCCCTTGATCCCACCGCTTGGCGAGCTACCACGCATAGAGGGTGATGAATTGCTGCATCGATGGCAAAATGGAGCATGTCGCGTGGTGGAGCGATGAAGTCATAGATCCAGCTGGCAATATTGAGGATGATGTAGGCCAGAGCTCAACGCCAGGTCATAGCACTAGAGCGTGTAGATGGTGTCGTCGTCAAGTCTAGCATGGTGCCGAACATGAAGTGCCCATGTCGAACTCATCTAGTGAGAGGCAATGCAGGTTGGAGTCATGTCGTAGAGCGATGTAGACGTTGTCGACACGGATGAGCTGGCGACCCAAGTTGATGAAGATCACTGTGGTGGACGACACCGTGCTACCTTGTGGCCAAGGGCGCCCTAGTAGAATGCCTGTGGGAGCGACATTAGGGGCGTGTGTTGTTGGCGGTGAGTGTCAGCCAAGCGCTGGGAGCGCCATACGCTCTGGGCCTTCCTGGAGCAACATATGCAGAAGATCTCGTAGAAGTGGTGAGACCGCGGGGATGTAAATGCGGCCATCGAAGAAGAGGATCCGTTGGTCCAGTGACCAAGTTGAAGCGTCCGTCCCATTGGAGATGGCAGGGGCGAGGTAGCATAGCTCTTGTTGTTAAAGGATTTGCTCGACGTAGATTCGCGAAGATAGCATTGGTGTTGTCGACGTAGTCTAGGGCGTTGGGACATCCGGCTTGCTCGGTATAGGATGTCATGAGGCGGCGAGGGTGGCATCATGTGGCGCCCTCCTGATATGGTAGAGCTAGCAGGGCAAGGACAGTTAGCAGTGGATGTTGAGGTCAGATGGTGGTAAAAGTGATCGGATGACCATTGTGGCAGTATTGAATCTCCATGTTGGAGAAGTCCCATGCTAGGTGTCCCAGGCCGGCCAGCCGTGGTGTGCCCAGCATGATGTCTGGAAGCATAAGTCTAGTGCTTATCTACTTAGTATTCCTGTCTAGAGTAGTTGGTGGCTGCTGTGTTAGCACCTTATCTTTTTAGCATCTACTTTAGCATCTCTAGAGTATGTTGTAGATTTCTTGAGTTGCAAGCAACGTATCCTATATGTATCCCTAAGCTGCCATAGTTGTGGCAAGGCTAATGAAATGAAAACCTAGCCTCAAAACCTATGTTTTGTGTCCAAGGATTGGTATCTAGAGCCTCAAGTTCATCTGGGTTCTACCCATATCGATCCTCAATCCGCAACCATGTCGATCAGCTCCAATCGTTCCCCTTCCCTCTCCTCCCACGGCTCCACCTCCAGTGGATGGAATAGCAGACGATCTGTGTTGGCGGCATGGACAACCTCGATGCGGTTGCTGCGGTGCAGGCCGCGTGGGATGCCGAGCGCGCGACTGAAAGGTCCTAATATGGCTAGAGGGGTGAATAGTCTATTTAAAAATTCTACAAAGCACTAGAGCAAAATTATTAGTATAACAAAAGGTGTAATACAAATTTGCTCTAGCTCTACAAGGGTTGCAAGCCACCTAACCAACAATTCTAGTTACTAAGATCACTAGGCACACAAGAGCTATGTCACTATAACCTACACTAGTGAACTAAGCTACACAAGGCAAGGCTAGCAAATAAAAACTAATTACACTATTTTGTGGGAATGTAACATGGAGAGGATGTTATCTTTATACCGCTGTGTAGAGGCAAGTGAACCAATCAATATGATGAAGACCAATAATCGGGACAAATCTAATCAAACACAAGAGATACGAGGTTCACGTGCTTGTCGACACGCTAGTCTCTATTGTGTCGACCAACACTTGGTGGTTTGGTGGCTAAGAAGTGTTGCACAAACCTCGTCCTCACGTAGGACACCGTAAGAACCTACCCACAGTGAGGTAGGTCAATGACACATGCAATCCACTAATATTGCCTTTGGCGCTCCACCGAAGAAGGCACAACACTCCTCACAAGATCATCGGAGGTGGCAAAGAACAATCACCAACTCTTGCCACAACTCCACTACTACTCCAAGCCATCTAGGTGGTGACAACCACCAAGAGTAACAAGAACTTCGCAGCTCAAATGATCCCAAGTGCTAGTAGATGCAATCGCTCATGCAAATGTACTTGGAATCACTCCCAATCTCACTATAATGATGAATCAATGTTTTAAATAGCGGGCTATCTTCCTGCCCTAGACGCTATTTGCGGTATAGCGAACGCTATAGCCCCGCTATAGCAACTGTTGTACACAACAGTGTGTTGTAGCTATCCACGCTATAGCGGCGCTATAGCGCGCTATTTATTTGGAAACATGGAAAATATATAATAGACAACAACAAGTTCAAACAACCACATATTTCACAATCACAAATCATAAATCACAGGTGTTTCACAGTTCAAATGTTTAATACATAACTAACTCATAATTATAATGCATGACTGCATAGTGCATAACCACAAGTGCATAAGCACAACACAACAAATAAGTGGATGACAACATGATCACAGATAAACAGCAATAGCGCGCAAATAGCGGCGCTATGGCACTATTTCAGTTTAGCGGCGCTATAGCGCGCTATAGCGCCAATAGCGCTGATAGCGTAAAAATGAGGTATAGCTTCGCGTCGACTTATTCTGGCCGCTGTAGCGGCGCTATAGCACGAAAATAGCGTGCTATTTAAAACATTATCAATAAAGGAGATAAGTGGAAGATGTTTGCTTAGGCTCACAAAGATGTCAAGTATGTCAAAGTGCCAAGAAGGTGAGCCCCAAACTAGCCAAAAAACTATTTATAAGCCCCCGAAAGAAATAAAGACGTTGGCTCTCTGTTCTTATAAAAAACGGGGCCACTGGACGCTCTGGTTGAAACGACTAGACGCTCTAGCCGAAGCGATCGGACGCAGCCCCCAGCGTCTGATGCTCGGATTGCTACCACATGTCCTCTACCTTTGAATGTCACGTGTTAGATTTGAACGGTTAAGTTCACATTGGACACATTGATCGGACTCAGCACCTAGCGTCCGGTTGCTACTTAGAGAGTTCCAAAAAGCTCAAACTCACACTAGACGCGTTCGGTGTATGCTGACCGGACGCAACCCAGCGTCCGGTGCAACATTGCACGCTAGACTCACGCCACGTTAGCCTGACTGGACGGTGAATAGTGTTCACCTAGCGTCCAATGAGCATCGTCCGATGCTCTAAAGAAAGTGACCGGACGCGCTGAAACCAGCATCCGGTGCTCAACCCTGAGCCACTGTCTTTGTGCGTTGCAAGTCACTACTGACCGGACATGCACCTAGCATGCAGTTCTCACGCCTCTGCGTCCAATGAGTGTTTCTTAGTGAGAAATACTTTTATGACCTCGCCACCTTCTCAAGTCCGTCTCCGATGCAGTAGAAAATAGGCATTCATTTTCACAAAAGCGTCGAATCCTGCCGAGCTTGCGAGGCGGGAGGGAGAGAGGATCCCAAACCCCACTCTACCCTTCAAACTTCACCTCTTTTGCAAATGTGCTAACACCACCATGGATAAACCATCGTGTGCATGTGTGTTAGCATTTTCACAAGTATTTTCTTCAAAAGAATTAAGTTAGCTCACTAGGTTCTAAATGCATGCACATGAACAATGACACCTACTGGCACTTGATAGATCGCTTAGCCAAAGAATTTCTCTCTTTATAGTATTGCTATTTATCCTAAATATGATCACACCCTCTCTGGTGTCTCGATCATCAAAATCAAAACCCTAAGCAATACCTTTGCCTTGATCTCCATAGGGATTTGTTTTTCTCTTCTTTCTTTCCAAGTTGAGCACTTGATCATCTTGTGGTTATCACCATCATTACCATGATCATCTCTTGGCTCCACCACTTGGCATGTACCAACCTAATCTAAACTACACACTTAGCATAAAAGTTAGTACTTTGGGTTTCATAAATTATCCAAAACCAAACTTGGGCTTTCAACGGTGCGGGCGGCTACACGAGAAGCACGATGCGCGCGCGAGGAGATAGAGATAAGGGAACGCACGATGCGACTTACTTAGGCAGAGGTCGAAGCCGCGCATGTAGCTGAGGTGGCTAGGCAGGCTGCAGCTGCCACGGCTGCCCTATGAGCGGAGGAGAAGGCAGAGCTGGAGTGGTAGACGTGGGCCACGCGCGATGTGACCGCGACCTAGAGCATGTAGACACGAGTCACGTGGGACGCGACGCTGAGCGGGCCTGGCTTGATGCGGACGACATGGATGGCCTTGGTGACTCCGACACCGATAGCTATAACATTCATGGATGAGGCCAGGATGTAGATGCAGCATAGAATTGCAGCCATGACTACGACGTGGACTAGAGGGCACGCGCACGAGGTGGTGGCCTTTACAGACACGGCTTCGATGTTCTCTTAAGCGAACGTGGTGTTGGAGGTGGACTTAGCGTCAATGGTGCGTGTGTGGCATGTGACCCCTGGTGTGATCGTTGGATCGACCGTGCCCTGGAGGCCTAGTGACTCCGAGAGGAGGCAGTGGAGATGGAGGCACACCTAGACTTTGATCAGGAGCATAGAGGATGGGACGCTGGCGCGCCTCCTCTTCCCCGGACCGGCGTCGTGGTCATCATGGCCAGCCCGACTCTCCTGTCATCGTCTAGGCCATCGTCAAGGACTCTGGTGCCAACTTCGAGGAGGATCGGTGAGTGATAGAGGTGCTTCTTGCTGCTGTTCTGACGGAGATGCACTCCTTCCTCACGAACAAGTAGACCACCAAAGACGCTTGGGACGCTATTGCCATGGCACGTATCGGCAGTAATCACGCCCATAGGTCCACGCTTTAGAAGCTACATCAGGAGTGGGAGAAACTGACTTTCAAGTCGAACGAGGACATGGATGACTTTGCTCTCCACCTCAACATCCTAAGGTAGCGGCTGGTGTGGTATGGCGACAACAACATTGACGAGGAGAAAGCCATCGAGAAGTTCCTCTGTGTCGTCCCCAAGAAGTACACACAACTGGCTCTATCGATCGAGACACTGCTGGACTTCTCCTAGCAGACGATCGAGGAGGTGATGGGTCGCCTTAGGTCATCGACAACAACAAACAGCTACCTTCCTCAGAGCCGGTCACCATCGGTGGCAAGCTTCTCTTCACTGAGTAGTAGTGGCTCGCCCACTAGCGGGAGCGGAAGAAGGGGGAGGCCTCGAGCTCCTCAGCTTCAGGTTCATTGAGCAGTCGTAAGCTTCGACCACACAAGTGGGACAAGGCACATGGTGGCGCTTGTGGTGGCGCGATGACGAGTGTAAGGCTACCCGTGATGACACCTACAACAACTACGGGAGGACCAGCCACTAGGCCAAGGACTGTTGGCAGGCGAAGCATGGCAGTCAGGCACACGTCATGCAAGTGCACGAGGATGACAAGGCAGTCGTGTTCTTCATACACGGGAGCATCGAGCTGCACTCCTCTCCCACTCAGACCACCCCTGCGCTCCACCTTGACGAGCCATGAGCCATGTCTTCCTTGGAAACAGGTCCAGTGGCGACAAGATCGATGGGTGGTGCCTTGACACCGATGCCACTCACCACATGACTGTGCAGCGGGAGTTCTTCTTCGAACTTGACTCCGATGTTCAAGGCTTGGTCAAGTTTGAGGACGCCTCCACCATGGAGATCAAGGGCATCGGCTCCGTCGTATTCACTGCCAACACCGGCGAGCACCGGGTGCTCCCCGATGTCTACTATATCTCCACGCTGAGGAACTCCATCATTAGTTTGGGATAGGGGGGGCCTGTTTTGAGTAGTATTGCTGGAGATGCTCTTAATTTTGGAGCAGACTACTAGAGGAAGATTTAGGCGCAGGGTTAGGTGCTCAAAATTTTTCATGTGACAAATATATATATTTATATATATTTTCTGAAAAGGATTAAGCAGCCGCCCACCATGGATGAAACTGTCTCTAAGTATAAGACAACTTTTTTCTACAATATCTTGATTCAGATATGGCGTTATATTTATAAATACATCCCCTTTGTAACATACAGAACAGTATATGTGTCAGCCTGCTTGTCAAATTAATTAGTAGTAATTATATATTGCAGATCGCACTCATAGCAGATAACATAGATGACGCAGCAGAGAAGATCATTCATCTTTTGGAGGGTGCAGACAATCAAACGACAGAAGTAATGTACTTCCATGGCTGGGGTGGGTGGGGAGCGTCTGCTGTACTCAAAGCGGTCGTCAAGAAACTAAGATCGCCATCAAGATTGCCTGACACAGGGACGAAAAGGGACATGGGAAAGATCATCCACGTCGATGCCTCACAGTGGCAAAGCAAGAGAGCCCTACAGAAGGTGATTGCAAAAGAGCTTGAGCTACCCCCGCAGGTGCTAGAACTCTTTCACCAGCATGATGAGAAGGATGATTTTGATGGAGTGGGGCAGAGCGATAGAGCTGTGATTCCTTATGTCAAGGCCGTGATCATGAATGAACTTATAGCCCGCAGATTCCTTGTGGTTTTGCACAATGGGAGTGGCAGCTACATTGATCTGTGGGAGGCCGGTGTCCCTGTAATAGGGCAATTGAGCAGGAGGGTGTTGTGGACATCTCGAGGTAGGTTCTGGCATCATGCCAAAGATGGGCATGGACTGGGTTGGCTGTTGAATGATGTGGAGTCAGCTAAATGGAGCGATGCAGCTATATCTGTTTTTCCATCAGCAGTTAATGTGGAAGATATTGCTACATTTCAAGTCCTTAGGCACGCTCTATATGCAGAGGCCAAGGAGGTTGCAAAGTACACAGGTCTCCCTGAACCTGACATGAGCCCCAAGGTTGTCATTGAATGCATCTTGTATATGGCAGTGAGTAACAATGACCACATTAGTTGGGAGTCCCATGCGTCCAACTATTGGGTATGTGATGGGATCATACAGGATGGTGGCAGGTCGGCATGGGAGATTGGCGATGCTTTGCAGAGGAACATGATCCTGGATTTTTGTAGTGAATGTGCTGAAGTAATCCGTGTTGCGCTGAGTGGTGAACAACAGAGGTTTATCAACCATTGGGTTTCAGTTACCAACCAGGAGTCAACACAAGTCCAAGTGCCATCTCAGGCAACATCTTTCTTCTGGACAGCAGCCACACCATCAACAGTTGACCAGAACAGAACCCGGGTCCTAGAAGCCAGCATGTTTGAGCATTCAGATAGGAGTAGCAGTCTGCGCGTGATACATCTCTCCCACTGCACCTTCAGTTTCTCATCTCCTCCCTTTGTGAGTTGCAGCAACCTAAGATTCCTCTTGCTTGACCACTGCAAAGACCAGGATGCACATGACCGTGGTGGTGAAGAAAAGGAGTATCATCATCGTAGCAACTGTAGCCAACAAGGCAATGTAGCATGCTTTCGAAATGTATGGGTGCTAGAGCTGAGTTATACGGACTGGTACTGGCTTCTATCAAAAGACATGTTGGGTCTTATGGTTCACCTCAGAGAGTTGAATGTGAAGGGATTCGGTAACCGGAGCATGAACCATCTATATCGTTGCAGTGGTGCCGGAAGCAACAGATGCAGGTTAATCAAGCTTCGAGTGGTGGCCGATGATTCAAATAAAGCTCTAGAGAATGATGATGTCGATGATGGTACTCATGGTAAAAGAAATCAACAAGTATTTCCACCAGTGGTAGCATCATCGTTTTTCCCAGACCTGTCAAGTTGGCACATCCTCAAGACAGTCATCCTTGATGGATGTAGTAACCTGGAGCAAATTGACTGCAACGCCCTACCCCTGTCACTAGAGTCATTTACTTTGATCAGCAGTGTCACTGCCAGTAGTAAGATAAAGAGGATCTGCTTCCAGGGGTGCGCCAAATTGAAGAGCCTATTATTGAGAGGGTTGTTTGATAGCCTTGTGGAGCTAGACATGTCTGGTACAGCAATTAGAACACTTGACCTTAGTGCAACACAAGCCTGGGGCCTCAAGCAACTCTTTTTGTTGGGGTGTGAGAAGTTGTGCTTGATATTATGGCCAAAGGAGAAAAACAGGGAGATATATTTGGAGATTTTGTGCATTGACACCACCACTACCACCTATGCAGCATGGGATAGGAAAGAAGGAAAATCCAACAAGCAAGAGGCTACTGCTAGTGACGGTTCAAGTATTAGTATAGGGTCATCATCAGGAATGGTGTGTGGCATGGACCGAACAATCATTGACTTGGATTCATATATTTCCATAAGGGATCCAATGCTTTTTCGTTCACTTGAGAGCTTGAGACATGAAAAATGGTTGCACGTGGAGATTTCATCTACTGGACCAGGTCGCAAAGGTACCAGTCAAGGAATTAATACTAGTGGTGGTTGTGGCACTGCTGCTGTAAATGTGCACAAGCCAGGTGGTAGTTTGTATGCTGATGTCATCATCATTTCCACATCTAATGGCAGCAACTCTGAAGCTGATGATGCCAATAGAGATGTCTTTGAGGCCTTAGTGATGAGGACCAAGTGGTTATGGGGTTGCCCACCTATTCCTGAGGATTCTGATTGGGCTCATTTGTACATTAGCATACAAGATGAGACACAGACCGAATTACTACTGCAAGGTGGTACTGCCACTAGTACCAGACAATTAGTAAATAGAGCCACAACTCTACCAGCACTTGTGACGATGGACGCTAGGACCTTGCACTTGCATGATAGCTTATCCATCACATGTCTCCCAGGCCCTGCAACTGCAGATTGGTATGAACTAGAATGGTGCCGACTTGAGAGATGCCCCAACTTAGAAGGCGTTGTTTTCAATGCGCCTCAACCAGATGTAGACAATATTTTCAGATATCTACAGACATTCTGGGCATCCCAACTCCCAAAGGCGCGTTACGTTTGGGACTGGAGCACAACATCCCTGTTTCTTCCTGGATCTCTTTCCTTTGAGGGCCTTGTATTCTTACACCTAGATTACTGCCCCAGGCTGGTACATGTACTCCCTTTGTACACATCAAATTCCAACGGATGCTGTAAGTTGGAAACCCTTGAGATCGTGTGTTGCGGGGACCTCAGGGAGGTCTTCCCATCTGATTCCAAATCGCAGCAGCATGAACAAACCAGAGAATTCCCTAGGCTGAAGCGCATCCACCTGTATGAGCTACCCAAGCTGCAGCGCATCTGTGGGCACTACAAGATGTTGGCGCCTAGGCTCGAGACCATGAAGGTGAGGGGATGCTGGGGCCTTAAGCGCCTACCAGCTGCGGTTCGAGATGAGGCAGAGTTGTCTGAGGAAGAATCTTCTGAGGACATCACGCCATTGTCAACAGTGGACTTGGACTGCGAGAAGGACTGGTGGGACAACCTCGAGTGGGATGGGGAAGAGGCTGGCCACCACCCTTCCCAGTACAAGCCCACCTATTCATCAGCCTACTACAAGAAGAACCAGCTCCGAGCCTCTGTGCTCAGGTAACTGACTCTCATCTATCCATCATGCTGTACATTAATTAACCTCTTGTTCATGTACGTCTCTTGCTTTCTTAATTCGTTCGAATTGCTTAATTTGCTTGAACCCCACCACTGCTAGCTAGCTTTGCCATTTATTTATGCAGCAACATTGCTGTTAATCCTAGAGATGTTATCATGTATGTGTACCTGATATGGACCTGCTTTCACTGATGGATCACGCCCGTATTCTTGTTTTCTTCATGTGTGTAGGTAGGTAGTAATCCCCTTTATGGAATGGCTTGGAATGGTTCATCATGAACAGGAGAAGATCGAGATATGCTATGCTTGGATTGCTCTGCTTCCGTCGAGTCTTCAACAACTCTGTTCTATTTGCTTGTGTGTGTGTGTG
>Ga0182004_10002781_pt1 | contig 13726 bp, 6 predicted proteins | sample Sormic07211540_1_FD_120479 | JGI IMG/M metagenome (GOLD analysis project Ga0182004, IMG submission 120479) | Endophyte microbial communities from Sorghum bicolor roots, Mead, Nebraska, USA - 072115-40_1 MetaG | ecosystem: Host-associated > Plants > Roots > Unclassified | place: USA: Nebraska...
AGACGGGCTCAATGCTCTAGAACAGACAGTGTAATAATAAATTGGTTTCAACTAACTCATGCAGGAGCATTTACATCCCTTTATATAGGGTGCGGATCCCAACCTGAGTCCATTACAAGAATGTCCCATGACGGTGGCGGAATATTCCAGCATATTCTATCACTGTGGTCTACAGTTCATAGGGCTACTTGAGTAATTTCGTATCGCGAGCTCTTCACACGCCTCCATGTCGGAGTCTCTGTCATAGTCCGAACCTTCGCCCGATCTGCGCCAAGGCTCGCGGATCCTCCGCCATGCGAGCGCTTATGTTTGCCTTTGAGGCTGAGGCTGAGCCAACCGCCCAACCGTTGCGACTATTGAAGACTTGGGCGGTATGCCGGCAAACTTGGCTCCTGTAGCTGTTCCTTAGTAACCCAGTTTCCCCCTCCCTTTCCCTGAATTTCCTTGAATCTTTCTTTTTCTACTCCTTGTCTCTTCTCTTCTTCCTGTGTTTTTGCCTTTCAATCCTTGCCTGGTTTGCTTTCCCTTCTTCTGTTTTTCCTTTTCTCGGGGTGTTTTTTGGGTTTTGTTCTTCTAGTTCTGCTTCCCCTTGCTTTCTTCTTCCTGTGTTTTTGCCTTTCAATCCTTGCCTGGTTTGCTTTCCCTTCTTCTGTTTTTTCTTTTCTCAGGGTGTTTTTTGGGTTTTGTTCTTCTAGTTCTGCTTCCCCTTGCTTTCTTTCCCCCCTCTATATTGTCATGCTCTTCTTACTGCTTTCCCTCTTCAGATTCCTTCCCATTCCCACCCTTTCAGCTATGAGCTTAATCCCTTCCAATTCCTCTGGCCGTCCGCCCGGTCCAAACACCCCAACTGATCCGAGCTCCCATCCTGAAGCTCCTGAAATTGACCTTGCCACTGCCATGCAAGCCTTGGATCTCTCCAACCGTGGCAACAATGAAGATGAGGTCAGCTCTGATTTCTCTCTCATTGTCAAAGTTGCTTTGTCCATTCCCCCGAGAATCGTTCCCTTGCAAGCCATTAGAATTGATATGAGGAAAGCCTGGGGTGAAAATTATCTCGCCATCAATGAAATCAGCCCCAACCTATTTCTAGCTAGCTTTGATAGTCATGAAAAAATGCTCAATGTCCTAAAACGCCAGCCTTGGACTGTTGGCAGAAGGGACACCCTTCTCTTTGAGTGGTTCGACCCCTCCAAACAGCATTCACAATATCGCTTTCAGTTCCTTCATACCACCATTAGGCTCTTTGGCATCCCTCCTAGCTTGCGAAGCATACCCTTGGTCTCTACCATCCTTGCTAAGATTGCTGGTCCTTCAGACTATGATCAAATTTCTAATGCTAGTCTTCACAAAGATCCCCTCTTTGTTCCTGTGCGAGCCAAAGTGGATATCACTCAAAAAGCCACTGATCGCATTAAGATTGTTGTTTCCCCTGGCTATTCTATCACCATCTTTGTCCACTATGAAAAAATCCTCAAAATCTGTACCTATTGCGCAGGTTTTTTCCATAATGCTTCTAACTGCAAAATCCGAGAGCATAAACTCCTTTCAAATTCCAAGGATAAACCTGCTGACATTCCTTTTGTCATTTTTGGCTCCTGGATGTCTCAAATCTCTGAAATCCCATTTGACCAAGTCAAACATCAGATTGCTGTCAACTTTGGCGGGAGGCCCAAAACCCCGTCACTGTTGCAGCAAGCCAGACACCAGCTTGCTGCTCTCGCCTTGAATCTTGCTGGGCCGTCACATGCTGTTGCTGCTCCCAGTGCTAATGCTATCGATTGCTCCCATCAGCCGGCCCATTCTCCGCTCATTCACACTGCTCCAGCTCAAGGTGCTGGACACGAAGCAGTGGGTCTCCGCCTTGGTCAACCTGATGACACCGCTGCCCCTGGCCATCCGCCTTCAGCCCAGGGCAGGCCTGAAACGTGCTCGAGCTCACATGAACACTGTGCCTTGGATGTTACCTCTCGTCCCATGCTGATCCCTCCTTCACACAGTACGATTTTTGACAGGCCAACGCTCTCCACTCCAAAGGGTACTCTGGTCTTTTCGCCTGATATGCGTCCTCATGCGATGCCTAGCCACCCTCACTCTCCCTTATTCTTTCCCATAGGCAAGACCAATACTAATATTTCCCCTGCTCCCGTTGCTACCTCTAGCGGGATTCCAGGTTCTTCTGCTCATGCTCTAGAGCTTGATACCAGAGAGAAGAGAGAAATTGAGGGAGCTGATCTTTTCGATGGGCATCAAAACTCCAACAGTACTACCCCTCCGTACATCAAGGCTATCACGCTACCTCATGAAGCTCCTTCTTCTACCTGCAAACATCTTGATGCTCCTTCTCTCTCTGCTTTTGAATCTGCTTCGCCATGTAAAATCACTCTGCAACCTGCTCAGAGCTCCAGAGCTACCCCCAGCAACCACATTCATACCACCGATTCAAACAGCTCGAAGAATCCAAATAGTCATCCCATTACTACTCCTAATCCTCAACTCCAGAGCCAAACCAGTGCTGTGCAGCAATCCGATAATGGGGGACTTCATCCCTTCTCTGGAAGATTTGGAGACGGGAGTACAGGAAATGCAAGAAGGCTGCCTAAGCCTGACAGAGCTGACGGATTCCCTCCCGGAGGAAGTTCAGCAATCCAGCAACATTCAAGCCCCACAGGAAGAGGAAGAGGAAATGAAGGTGGAAGATTTCTCCGTGCAAGACGAGGAAGAGGGAGAGGAGCAAGAGGAGAGAGAGCCTACAGAGAACCAAGAGAAGGGTCACTCTCTCTGGGTCAAAGCCAGCAGAAAAATCTTGGCCTACGGCGCCATCGTTCACCGTCACCCGACGAGTCCGCCTCTGATGCCACCTCCTATGCTCGAGGAGATGAACCAGAAGGCAAAGGAAGGGCTAGGTCTAGGCCTCGCCGTTCGCGCTGGGACGAACGGCAACTGGGAATTTGCAACAATTCCGGACAAGAAGGGGATCTACTACTACTTCGTCTCCCCGTCAATGAAGAAACTGAAAAAGAACCCCCTCAGCTCTCCCCTCTTCGCAGTAACAGCACTCATCATAGGGGGCTTGTGGGAGATGATTTGGCTCTTCCTCCTAACAGGCCCCTATGCAATGCTCTCCAAGACCTAGTACAACTGCCAACTGAAGATGACGGGGCTGACAACCAAGACATGGAGGTTGAAGACAGGGCTCTGGATCTGTGTAATGCTTCGAGCATTCATCAGATTTTGGGCGACGGGCAAGTGGGTGGCCATCTTGGCACTTGCGCTCATGGAGAAGGAAGAAGGGGAGGCGCTCTACTGGAACTTCAAGATCCCGCTGCCGTCCATCATCTACACAGTGGTAATGCAACTCTTTCCGTACCTCTACACTCGACTTCGCAGGATTTATGTCACGATGAAAGGGCTCTGGCGCCAGCCCTCAAGGCGCCAAGGGTGCCATGAGTCTTCTGGCATGGAACTGTCAGGGCTCAGGCGGGAGCCTTGACAGCGCCAAGATGAAGCACCTATCCCGCCTCATTGTGTCGACCAATGCTCAGGTAATTTTTATCTCTAAAACGAAAAACTCTTCCATAACCACCTCCGACCTAATAAACAGATTCAACCTTGACAATGCACACATTGTTTCAGCTGATGGACTTTCTGGAGGTCTCTGGGTCATGTCTAGAAGTGAAGTGCAAGTAGAAGTAGTAGATTCATGTCGTTTTTATGTATTTGCTAGTTGCTTCCACAAATCTGCCAGGAAAAAGTTTGGTCTAGTTTGTATTTATGGCGATCCATATCATGAGCAGACTAAATGGATTTGGAGGCAAGTTAGATCCTTTGTAGTAGCTAATCAGGATCTCCCCTTTATTTGTATGGGTGATATGAACAATATTATGCATGTATCTGAAAAAACTGGGCCTAGACCTGTCAATCTCCGTTCAATATCTGAGTTCTGTTGTCTTGTAAAAGATTGTGGTTTCTTTGATCTGGGGTTCAAGGGTCCTGCCTACACGTGGACCAACAAAAGGTTTGACTCTTTTCCCACTTATGAGCGCCTAGATAGATTCTTGTGTAATGCTGAATGGTGTGTCAACTTTCCTGGGACAAATATTTTTCATTTACCGATGCTAAAGAGTGACCACTCACCCATCCTTGCAATGGTAAGCTCCAACAGAGGTATGATTTCTAGAACCTTCAAATTTGAAAATTGGTGGCTTCTGAATGATGATTTCCAAGATATTGCCTCTGCTAGCTGGCAAAAATCCCATAACAGACCTTTCCATTTAAAGACTTTCTACCTAGCCAAAGATCTTATTAAATGGCAAAGAAACAAACCCAAAAACTCCGATATTCTCAAAGCTATTGAAGATCAACTTTTGCATCTTCAGTCCAAACCTCCAAGCCAACAAAACCCTTTCACCCAAAATCTTCTCATTGCCCAGCATGAAAATATCCTAGCTAAGGAGGAAGCTTTCCACAGACAAAGATATAAGCAAAATTGGTGTGCTTTCGGGGATAGGAACACAAAATTCTTCCATCAAGCTATCATCAAAAGAGCTAGAAGAAACACCATCACCCATTTTCTTAACCCAGATGGTTCCTATGCCACCACCCAAAGCCAGCTAGCAAATGTAGCTAACAATTATTTTGTCAATCTGTTTGCATCAGACAACAATTGCAGGTTGCAAGGAAATAGCTGGGCCTCTCATTATGACCATACGGAGCAAATTGATGAAAATTCATTCACAAATTCAACTCCAACTACAGAGGAAATTCAAAGGATTGTAAGCAACATGAGGAGCAATGCTGCGCCAGGCCCTGATGGTTTCAATGCAGGTTTCTACAAAGCTGCCTGGAAGTGGGTAGGTAAGGATGTCACAACTCTGGTAACTGAATTCTATGAGAAAAATGTCTTCCACAAGGAAATCAATAGAACCCACATTGCTTTAATTCCAAAAGTCCCTTCTCCGGATACTCCCAAGGATTACAGACCCATCAGTTTATGTAATGTGATCTATAAAATTATTGCAAAGACTTTGGCAGAAAGAATAAAAATCCACCTTCCACATATTATTCATCCTTCTCAAGCGGCTTTCATGCAAGGAAGACATATTGCTTCTAATATTATTTTAGCTCAAGAAATTATTCACAGCTTCAATCTAAAAAGTTGGAAACAGAAAGCTTTTATGCTTAAAGTAGATCTTGCTAAAGCTTTTGACAGAATCGAATGGCACTTCATTGTCACTGCTATGAAAAATCTAGGCTTCACAGATAGGTTCATTCAATTGGTCTACACTTGCATTTCCTCTACTACAATGGCGATAATTATTAATGGAGAACCGGGGCCGGAATTCAATCCCGGGCGAGGAATAAGACAAGGTTGCCCCCTTTCTCCATATCTTTTCATTATTGCTATAAATGAACTTGCTTTATGTCTTCAACATAACTCGGATACGAACAACATTCAAGGTATTACTCTTGGTCCAAATTTCCCCCGCATTCATGCGCTTCTTTTTGCTGATGACTTGATAATCTGTGGTCAAGCTAATGCAGCTGAGGCTAGCAAAATTCATGCCAATTCTCCAGAACTTTTGTGCTATCTCAGGGCAAACCCCTAATCTGAGTAAGTCTTCGATCATCTTCAGCAGGAATGTGGACAGCCAGAGCAAGAAAGAGGTAAAAAATTTCTTTCCTGTCAATGACCTTCTTCCTAATATGATATATTTGGGTCATCCGCTCATCTTTAATCATTCAGACCGATGTAAAGCTTATGATTTTATCATCAATAAGTTCAGGGCGAAACTTAACAAGCTAAAATCAAACAAACTCAATCATGCAGGCCGTCTAACCTATATCAATTCGGTTCTGGCTTCCATCCCAATATACTATATGTCCACTATTCTTTTCACCAAGAATTTCATTGACAAAATCACTGCTATTGTTAGAAAGTTCTGGTGGGCTGGGGTGCAGGATGAAAATGCTTCAACAAGCTTCCATTTTAGATCCTGGAAGGACATCTGCAGGCCCAAGGTCGAAGGCGGCCTAGGTATCAGAGACCTCTTCACAGTAAACAAAAGCCTTATCTTAAATGCGGCGTGGAAAATTGCAACTGGTAAGAACCAATTCCTTTCTGAAGTCCTTAAAGCAAAATATTATCCTAACACTAGCTTCTGGAAATCTGGAAATCACTCAACCAAATCGGCCTTTTGGGCTTCTGTCACTAGTGTCAAGAACGTCCTTCTCAATAACTGTATTGTTCAAGTTCATAGAGGCAACTCTAGCATTTGGTCAACGCCTTGGTGTGATATTTGGAAGGAGATTTATGATCACATAAAACTTCCTGTCACGGTGAATAATCTTCCCAGTCGTATAGCTGATCTATGGGATTCTAACAACCTAACATGGAATGATGAGGCTATAGAATCAATTTTTGACAACCATGCCACAAACTCAATTAAGAAAGTGAAAACTGTTCCTTCCACAGATGATGACAAAATTGTTTGGAAGCCATCCAAAAATGGGGACTGCACTGCACATAATGCATTCTTCTATCTTAACAGTCTGTCAAGGTTGCAGCTCCCACAACAGGGCCCTAGAAGTATTAACCAGGACAACTTGAACATCCTCAATCGAGTTTGGAAATGCAAAACTATTCCTCCAGTAATCAAGACTTTTATTTGGAGACTTATAAGACGAGCCATAGCCACTGGAGCTCGTGCAAACAGCCTCACTGAAAAAATTGATAAATCTTGTGCTTTATGTGGAGCAATTGAGAATGACGTGCATCTGTTTTTTCACTGTGACTTTGCTAGATCAGTCTGGTTCTCTTCCACTACCCCTTTATTATCCTCCTCCCTGCCTAATGAGGAAGATGGGGTCCAGGAATGTTTGCAAAAAATAATTAATTCAAAAACTCCTGAAGATATCCTGACGCAGGTTGTAACGTACCTTTGGTTCTGGAAGGCCAGAAACGATCGCCGTTTCAGGCAGAGGAACTGGTCTGTTTTGCAGGTACACTTGGCAGTGAAAGCCCACATACAGACGTACAATGCTGCCCTTTTGAAGGAGCAATCGCAGCACCTCCACAGACAAAACAAAAATGACAACGGAACTAATGAAATCCGGGAGCCTAATGGCTCCTCTCACAACTCTTGTCAATGCAGGTTTACAGACGGCCCAGAGGAAGTCAGGTGCTACACTGATGCCTCCATTGATCCAGGAGTATCAATTGATTCGCCAAAGGAGGCAGGTTTAGGAATCCACATACAGGAAGTCAAAACAAAAGTAACCTATCACTTCAAGATTCGAATCAGCCAGGCTACCTCGGTAGTTATGGCTGAGGCGGCAGCAATAGCTTTTGCTGCTAACATTGCTTCCAATTTGGGCTACGACAAAATCATCTTCTACACCGACAATCAGTCGCTTGTCAACTACCTCAACGGCCATACCACTTCCTGGCTGCCATCATGGGATTCTAAACCATTCACTCAGATGTTCATCAACTGCACAACTAACAGAAGATCCCAAGTACTCAAAATACCAAGCTCCAGGAACACAATTGCCCATTCGTTGGCGAAAGCAGCTGCTACTAGTACAACCACAAGCCTGAGTCTTATGCACTCATGTAACAATGCAGCTCATGTAAACATTTGTCCTCTAAAAGAGGCGCTATGTAACATACATTGGGACTCGGTCCCAACTATTGCAGCCTACTGCTGCTAATAATAAATCTTGGCCTTTGTTCAAAAAAAAAGGTCCTTTGTCTGCTCCCTGCTGGTTCCTCAGCTCGCCTCTGATCGTACTCGGCATATCCTTCGTCGTGTAAAAGACGAAGGATGCGCCTTTCTTCTTCTGTGATCCTCCGCGCCAGGCCGGTCCTTGCATGCACGACTCGCTGCACAATCTATATTATTGTCAAGTTTGCTTGGGACCTTTGTCCCTTTTGGTCCGAAGGTCCGCGGCACAGAGGCTCTAGCTCCTGCGATGGTGCCAAACTCTCTTTTCGACGCAACTGGGGGTGAAGGCGTGGCCAAATCTCCAACAAAAATGGTGCAGAAAGAAAAGATCAAAATTCCCTGTACCTGGTACAAGATACCATCCTTACTATAGATAATCTCGTAAAAAGAAATTGCCATGGTCATGAAAGTTCTGCTTTCAATAAAGAGACAGAATCGATCAATGATTTATTTCTTGAATGCAATTTGGCTAAATTTTTATTAGATTAAGGAACAAAGTGTTCCAGCCTCCCAAGTTTACAAGTAAATGAGTATAGCCGAACAGAACTGACACCCCGGTCCAAACGACCATACAGGGCTAGGTGGCACACACAAACTCACAACACAACAGAAACCAGGAATACGTCTCACACCCAGGACATTCAACAGAAAAGATAACAAAGATCCCTAGTTCTGTAAACTCTTCTGTTGCTTCCGGCCCCAACTCCCAAAGACTTGCAGCAGCAGCATATGTTTGGAGTATAATTCCTTGCGTGTTTGGAATTGACTCTTGAGCATTTGTGGATATGTTAACAGAGATTCATCTCTAAGGTAAACTGTTCCACACAGTTGGAGTGGCAGCAGTTTGTTGTGCTCTGTGGAGAGCCAGAAACAACATATGCTTTGAAAACAAAACAAGTAAATATACCTACTGCGATTGTGTGCTTGTGCTTGTTTGTTCGTTTGAAAACAAAACGAGTAAATATACCTATTGAGATTGTGTGCTTGTTTGTTCGTTTATTTCTTACTAGGCAGGTTTACAGAGCAAGAAGAATCAGGAACAGCTGGAGCAGGAAGCGGAGACTCTGGATCGGAAACGGCAGCACTTTATTTTCATTGCTCAACTCACGATGGGAGAAGGGTAGAAATTCAAGAAGGGGCTGCGGCATGAGCAGGGAAGGCTCGCGCTGGCTCAACGTTAGCACGTCGAGTAGCAAGGCTACTGTTTATAGCTTGTTTTCAGAGCTTGGTTGTAAGGCCTTGTTTAGTACTTTTTAAGATTTTTCGTCACATCGAATCTTGTGGCACATGTATAGAACATTAAATATAAATAAAAAATAACTAATTGCACAGTTTTTCTGTATTGGATAATATTTATCAAATAAAAACGAAAAGTGCTAAGTACCCAAAAACTCTTCACCTCTCTAACTAAACAAGCCCTTAAGGCGCGATGTTAATGTTGTTGTGTTTTGTCGGATGGTGAGTCTGTTATTGTGTTCATCCTTCGGTTCTAAAACTAAGTAGCACTAGAAGAATACGCCATTCGTTGCTGTGGGAATGCAGATTAGTGGATTTTGTGGTATGATAACATAGACAAACAAAATACTTATTTGTCTTGCTGATGTGGACATTACAATTGTATAGCTAGTGGATTTTAGTTGTGTGTAATAGTGTATTGCTTAGTTGGACAGTATGCATGTTGAGAGAAATATAGTGACTTGCTGACGTGGACACTACAATTGCAGAGGTTTAGTTAAACAACTTGCATGTTGAGAGAAATAGGTAGTAAGGTTTAACTTTATAGAAGTATAAGATTGGTGTTATAAACTCAAACCGATGGCCATCTCCATTTCTATAATTTGGTTGCAAAAGTAATGAAATGCAGGGTCACCTTTTATTAAAAAAATATTGTCTTTTTTCTTTTTATTTACTAGACTGAGGGTGCCTCATATTCGATAATTATAAAAGAAAACAAGAGCAAGTATAGAAGGACGACTTGACACAAAACAACCACCATAAAAATAAGATTAGCGAAGATCAAACTATTTATCTTCTTCCTTCGATCGTTTGCCACTCGCTAAGCTTAAAATTACACTGAAATGACAGCAAGAAAAAGACACTTGCAAACATCCTTGCCATATAAGGCTTTGACGGCTGCAAAAACCATTCACCATTGGCAACAAGATCTAAAACCCAGTGAAATATTATGGGTTAGAGGAAGCCCCAAGAAAGAAAGGCTTACAACCTTTCACAGTTTCACTATAAAAAACAGAGTGTCAAAGAAACTAAACCCTGCCACATAATAAACTTGAAGAAGAGGTCAAATTGTCATATTGAATGTCAACCAACTATTTCCCTTGATAAACATGCTAACTACCAAGTATCAACACCTAAAGAGAACCAAATACATAACACAAAACAAACTCTCACTTGCCTATGGCGACGCCAGATGAATATCGTCGAGGTACAGAGAGGCATAAGAGATCTTATTCTAGTACGCCATCGTCACCACTATTTCGCTGATCGTACCAAAAAAAAACCTAATTTTAGATGAAAATAAGAACGTGAAATTAAAAGTATGGAGGAGTGGGTCCCCACTCCTCTAGTGCGAACAAGGTTGCAAAAGTGAGAGAGGAGAGGGACCTAGTGGCGACGGGCTGGAGGCCCTAAGGGTGGCAACTGTGTTTAGCTGGTGAGTGTTTAAACAAATGGTATATATATTTTGTCTTATTTGCAGGTTTTACATATGGTTATACAATAGTTATACAACGGCTCCACACATGGACTATTCGCTACAAGCTTATCCCATATGATTTGATTGTAGTGGCATTGCAACATTTGGTGAGATGCTCCAGTTTTTTTTTTCATTAAGATGCCAGGTTCTTTTTTAGGCTATGTGCTTTTGTAGAGGCCGGAAGTAGGTTCGAAATTATTGTATAGTATTAATTTGATATAGTAGTTTTGAATTAATGAAGTCCTTTCTTTACAGAAGATAAGTGACTTTTAAATTAATATAATATGGTTTTTCTGTCGCAATGAACTGCATGACAGGGCTTTGGAGATTCTGATAAGGCTGCATTCAGGGGACATCAAGACAAAAAGCCTATCGACTAGATGGGTTTTGGGGTCTGCTCTCAAGTGAACCAAAAGCGACTTATACTTTGTCAAAAACAAAAAGCGACTTATAGCAAATAGAAGCCAAATTTGAACAAGTTGTGTACATCAGAAAAGAAAAAACTAGAGAACCAATAGAGGTTGAGTAGTGCTTATTTCTATGTCGACGGTTGCAGCTGGAAATAGCTTCTAAAAGTCTGAATTTTGCTTCCTGGCAATCATGTTCGTTAGAGCGTTACCATCAGCACACTATATTATCCTTAAGACAAAGGTTATGGATTATAGGTCTAAGAAAAGGTTATGGATTATACTAGCAAATGATAATGCTGATCACTGTTCATCAAGCCACTCTGCGTAGTGCTCTAATACAAAAAGATGAGATTTCGGACATCAAGCGTTGCTGAGTCACACTGTTCAATCAAGTGGCTCTGCATTTTTGAGACTTGTATAAATTGTTGGATTAAGATGCTAGGACGCTATCATTCATGCCGCATCAGCGGTGGCACATTATTTTTGTATAGGGCAGGTGATCACCGCACACTCGACTCTGATCACAGCACCTAATCATAAGCATGCACCGCCTCAAAATAAAAGTACTCAATCTATCACTAATTATAAGACATTTGAGATTTTTTACATCAAATTTGATCACTCGTCTTATTCAAAGATTTATGTAAAATATCTTTTTTTTTGTGGTGAATTAGTTTATTAATAAAAATTCTTCAAAAATAACTTAAATTTGACTATGTTTGTATAAATTTTTTGAATAAGACGAGTGGTTAAACTTGAATTAAAAAAGTCAAACTTTTATAATTTAGGATGGAGGGAGTAGTATATACTGAAGTAGGAGAAATTTTGAAATTTGATATCAAATACGCGTGCCTCATATCTTTTAGCACTCAATTTGCATGCTGTTATTTATTTAACCTTGTGACTACGAACTCTTTTGATTCGGGAATTTCTCTTCTTGTCTCTCCTTTTTCTATTTTCACTATTCTCTTCTCTTTTCCCATGCCACCGGAAATGAGTGAACTGCCCTTTTGCCTAGAAGAACAGACAAGGACACTCGATCAGAACGAACCTGCTCCTCAGAACACACATGTTGCTGCTCACATCAGGCAAAGAGCAACCTTGCTGCTCTCCAAAACTCGAAATTGCTGGACACAAATTGTAGTACACAGATTGGAGCAAACACGTAAGATATTGGAGCAAAATTACTATACACAGACTGAACTAAACTGTACACACATTGGAAGAAAAAAAAACGCAGAACTATGAACTGCACACCCATAACATATGCAACTAAGAGGTAAACAAAGTACTCATTATAAGCAAATTTCAGCAAGTCAACATAATTGGTGCAACCATGTATGCTCACATGTTTTCCCGAGAATTTAAGAGTACAAATTCACGTAGCCAAAAGTACCATCCTGGACATGTTTTCCTCCAAATTTAGAACACTACAAAAACCATAACATTGTTCTGGGTTATTCAAACAACACTTTAATTTTTCGCCTTCCTTGGAGTGAGATTTTTCTTTACAGGTAGCCGCTTTGCCCGGAGACTAGGCCTTGTTTGGTTTGTCCTTCTAAACTTTAGTTGCTCCTGAATGGTTTAGTCCTTTTTAGTCACTCCAAAGTGACTAGAGAGGACTAAAGGCCATTTAGGACTAAATGGGATTAAATTTAGAAGCTGCTAGGTGAACCAAACACCCCCTAGAAGTGGTCTGCCCCTTCTCTAGTTTGACTGAATACCATAGGAAAAATAGAATGGTTGGGTTGATAAACAAAGGTAAGTATATACATGCTGAATTGAGTGAATTATTTTACCTTCTTGATACAGATCTAGGGATTGTAGTGATCTGATTTGTCCCTTCAAGTTCCACCATTGTTAATTGCGATTGCCTAAAAAATGGAGAACATGTTTAGCCTAAAAAAAGAAAGCCGATTAATGACAACACAATCATTATGACTAATGTATGTTTTGCAGTGGCTTTACTAAGTGAGGTCGCAACACTACAACAAATGTAGTGATACATGATGAATCAAAGGTGGCGTTATAAGAAATCATCATAAAAACCCTAATCATGGTTGTGGGGCAGTTTGAAGCCTATCATGGTTTGTTGTGGTGGTTCCGTGTGTATAGATCGCTTCTATTTGTACAGACTTGTGAGTGTCTCTTCAGTTTATCGGCCTTAATGCAAATGAATGGTCGCAACACACGAGATGGGCACAAACTTATGGCCACGTGGGAGCAAATAGTCGTGTTGCCTAACGCCTGCAAGTGAGGAGTAGTCAAAGAAAAAACTCTTTCCCAGGCCAGCCCAAAAGACCCTAACAATGGCCACAACCGGTGCCCATAGGTCTGCCCTATTTACACTGCCGATCCATTTTATGGTTTGACAGGACAAACAATGTTCATCGCCAGTAGAACAATGAATTTTCCTCCGGCACTAACATTTCTTTCGCAGCCGGTCCAATACGAACTAGTGTGCAAGCCATTCTAGGCCAGCGGTGTGCCCTATTTTCACTGTTGGCTCTACATATGGTCCGGTGGTGAAACGGACCCCGGTTATCTCCACCGTATCAAACGCCCAGCTAGCGGTGAAGACACTTTTCACTGCCGATTTAATTATCGATTGTGCCGCCGGTTGTTTAAAACCTAATGGTGATAAGGTTGCTGCGATGACTATTTCTATAGTAATGCTTGAGGTGTATTCTCAATTGCCTTTTGTAGCTGCTGCATAGGAGTCCAATTATCACCGTCAAAAACTCTAAAAAATCTGAATGCAACTGAAAACATTCAGTTGTGCCCATCTAGTGTTGCAGCTAAAGATAAGTTGCCACTCCATCTACCATTGAGAGTTGTGGAGCTTATACTCAGAAATCCCCTACAACCATTCATGAAAC
>Ga0182004_10002782_pt1 | contig 13723 bp, 8 predicted proteins | sample Sormic07211540_1_FD_120479 | JGI IMG/M metagenome (GOLD analysis project Ga0182004, IMG submission 120479) | Endophyte microbial communities from Sorghum bicolor roots, Mead, Nebraska, USA - 072115-40_1 MetaG | ecosystem: Host-associated > Plants > Roots > Unclassified | place: USA: Nebraska...
AAGCCGGTGTGCGAAATGGAATGCGAAGCTGCTGTGCAAGACCAAGACTGCAACCGGATAGAATATCGTGTTCTGAAAAGGTGGGGAGGGAACATATCCTGCAACTCAGCTTCAAGTGTAACCACCATTCACTTAAATCCTTCCATCTGCATGCACACGGGTTAGATTTAAATCCACAGGTAGAGTGATTTAAGTGAAAAAAATCTCAGACGTTGGATCTAGATCCTGTGACGTGGTTGCATAGGTTGCACACGAAGATGAGTTGCATATGATACGTTGCCGGGGAAATGTACATGTTTTTTTTTGCTCAAATTACATGGGAAAATGGCAATGCACCAACAAATTCAATCAACCAACGGCCGGAACAGAGCGGAGGAGAGAGATCACAGGGAAACGGGGTATCTGCTTGGATTGGAGGAGGCAGAAGTAGAGATCGGAGGAGCTGCCAAGCAACAGTGGATGGATGTGCTGCCAGCAGCCGGAGGTAGCCAAAATGTTCTCTCAGTTGCATTGCGTCGCAATCACAAGAGGGACGCGAGCACGACGGAACACACGGCCGTCGCGGCGAGCGCGGCGACCGGGCGCGACGCGACGGCGGACGACGCCGTAGACTTCTTGGACTTGTGGTCCGCGTGGTCCGCTGCCACCGACGGTGCATCCGCCGCGGGCGGGGACCCCTGTGGCGCGTCCACCGGCGCAGGCGCCGGTGCCGCCTCCGGAGCGCCGACGTAGAGCTCCGGCGGCACCAGGAGGCTGTCCATGGTGAGGAGGCAGAACGGGACGCTGTCGACGACCGTGGACGCGACGCGGGACCTGGTCTTGCCGGTGTCGAGCGAGACGTCGTCGCCCTTGGCGACCACCTTGACGTCGTCCTTGGGGGCCAGCGTGCGGAGCGAGCCCTTGACGGACTTGAGCGACGTCTTGGTGTTGTAGGAAGGCAGGGCGTGGAGCTGGAGGAGCTTGGTGAGGTTGGCTTTGGACATGGTCTTGACGTCAGGCACGTCCTTGGCGCTGAACGCGTCGTCGTTGACGGCGAACAGGGTGAGGCCCTTGTCCATGGCGTCCTCGTACGACTTGAGCACGCCCGTGGAGGCGGCCAGCGACGCGAACACCTTGCAGCCGGCGCGCTCCAGGAGGCGGGTGAGGTTGGCGGTGGAAGGGACGTCGAAGAGGCCGTCGAACTCGATGGGCGCCGTGACCTCGAGGATGGCGAACTTGAACGGGTGCGTCTCCACTTCCTTGGTGACGGTGCAGATCCTGGCGCCCGCGGTGGCCGCCGAGAAGCCGTAGTTCTTGTCCTCCTGGTCCACCACCTTGACGTTGCCCGTGGTCTCCGCGGCGTCGCCCGTGGCCTGGTACAGCGTGGCGGCGCTCTCGTCGCCGTACTTCTTCACCTTCTTGCGGTCGTAGTAGTCGAGCACCGAGTGGAGGCGCAGCGCGTTCTTGATGGCGGGGAGCGAGTCCCCGGCGTCCTTGGCCAGCGTCGTCATGGCGTCGTTGGAGAGCACCAGGATGGTCATCGACGTCGACTGCCGCGAGTTGATCTCGTCGCACACCTTCGTCTCCGATAGGTACTGGTTGTACAGCTTGTACTCCTTGTACCCCTGCAGGATGGCCGTGATGTTGCGCCCGCGCACCGGCAGCGCCGCCAGCACCAGGAGGCAGGCCACCAGCGCCGCCACGAGCCGCTGCGTCGCCATGGCTCTCTCTCACACACACACTACACACCCTGATAGGAAGGCGAAGACGAGCTAGTGATGACTGATGAGCAGAGCTGCTGCTAGCCTGTCACAGGCCACTGGCTATTGGCTAATTAACTATAGGCTTGGTTTGCGAGGTTGGTGAGGTTTTGGCTCAATACACACATGGTGATACACCAGGCTGGACAGCGTTGGCCTCTTGGCGACTAACGAGGTGAGCACCGTTGGCGAGTCGGGACGACGGCAGCGGCGTTTGAGGCTGCCATTCGGGGGCCCCGTTCGGCGTTCACCATTTGGTCGTCGTCGTGGGTTTTTTTTCCCCCCCGCTTGTGCGCATTCGAGCTGTAGCATCTATATCCCGAAGCTTTCTTGCCATTTTTTTTAGCATTCATCTGCTAGAGCACACGTGATTGCACTCTTTGCCGGCCGGCTCCTCGTCCCTTTTCACTGCTGCTCTGTTTGCTTCTCGGTTCCTGGATCTGCAAGCGTGACTGACGGATGCAGAGGCCACTGAAACGAACGTTGTGTCTGCTTCCAGTTGTCCATGTGGGCGAGATGAGTGCATCGCAGATCGCACAAGGCCGAGGCGACGGGCCACCACGCCAAAAGGCGACGCGCCGACGGATAAGGTGAGCGGGGCATTTCGAAGATTCTGCAAAGCATTTCAGAGGAGAGCAAAGGAGGAGATAGTCTGGGCCGGCCCTCGCTATTTTGGTGCCAATAATTTTTAGTGACCGTGGACCGCACTGGAAGGCGTGTTCCTCCAGCGGTTATGCCGGGCGTTCCTCTCTGCCGCCGCTCCCAGGCACCGACGACCGACACCCAGACGCGGTGGTGACCGTCGGATCGGTATCCAAATGACAGAAACTGGTGGCTTTCCTGGGGCTGGGATTAGATAGATAATTCCTTCCGTGAGGCCTGTGATATTCAAGCTACGTCACCGTCACGAATGGATGCTCCAACGGCAAGAAGCTGTCGTGGCCGCAACAGGAGGTAGGTGAAGAGTCAATCATCAATACTTCCCGAGATGATATGTTATCAACATCATCTTAAAGACACTCTGAATACAAAATTTCTTTTATTTATATTGAAACTTGTTTCTTTCGAAAAAAATCTTAAACTTGTTATCGGGGTACCTAAAGTTAAGATAAAAACCTCAAATTACTCCCTCAGACTAAGGACGACCACGGGATGTTCTCCCTCTCGCCTGAGACGAAGCCTCGAGGTCTCTCGCGACACCTGAGACCAACAATCTTCGACTCGCCCAAGACTACGCTGCCCGAGACCTATCTTCAACTCGTCCGAGACCAGCTCGGACAAGTAGTCCTGCAATCTCCGCCTCGCCTGACCTCGGGATCAGGCGCTGCTATACTATTATTGCACTCGAGACCCCCCCCCCCTCGCCCCCATGATGTCAGCCATGTTCCCATGGTAGAACTGTAAGTACGATGGGATGAAACAAGGGTCAATCACTACATTGCCCACGACTACACAGGACAAGGCCTGACAACTATTATGCTGCCAACTATCATCACTGTGCGTACAACAAACCTGTGAAAGACGTATAGGCGTCATTCCAGGCTCTTGTACTCACAAACCCGTCAGAATCACGCACGGCTCCCCGATCTAGAGGGCCTCAGATCTCCCTATCAGTCGATCGGTCAGGCTCAGCGCGTCATTCACAAGGACAAGCACGTCTCTACAGGGACTAGCGTGGCTCAGCACGACACCTACAGTGACAAGCACACCTAGCACTATCGGTGACCGAAGGACAGAGGCCATACCTCCACTGCATTGCGCCATACCTCCATAGTATAAGGCTACAAGGACTTAGATTTAAACGAAACATAATGTAGTACACGTGTATGTAACCCTGCGCCCCCTTGCTGTTATAAAAGAGAGGGGCAGGAGTCATTCCTAGACAGGTTCACAAGCACCAGAACACTCATAAGTTCACACACTCACTGAGAGCATTCATTTTATCCTGTTTTCACATCATCCTCTTTTCGCATCCAGAGACTCAGGAGCTGCTCCCTCTCTCGTTGGGCTTATAACCTCTACTACAAACACTTTGGTGCAAAACTAATTATACAAAATTTCTTTCTCCGACTAGACATAGAGCGCTCCTTGCCCAAACTAGTATAAATCACTTATATCCTTCTTGCACACCATCCGAATCAGGAGCACCCAGATCACTCCGACTTCTATGGTATGCCCTACAAGCACTACACAAGCTAATATAATCTGATCCTTAGGGTTTATTTTATTTGCATATACTCATTTTTATTTCATTTCATACGTGTCGGAGTGGATTGAGGTGGATGCCAAACAAGACCTTAGGAACGTCAAAATAGCCAATGTTTAAGTCTCAGCATTAGTTACTAATTAGTACCGTTTTCATTATTTATTCGTTCTCATACAGATCTCCTGGATGCAGAAACATACAAAAGCTACATCAAAATCAAACGGCTATTTTGTTCTCCTTTTGCTCATTAGGAGGGCTCTCCAGTTGCCTGTTCATGTCATGAGATGTATCCGCTTCGTCCATATTTCTGAACCCAAGCTCTGACATGTCTTGCTTCGCCATCAGGTTTCTGAGGAAGATAGATTCAGAGATTTTTAGAACCACACATGGAAACAATGGTTTAAAACCGTAACAGAAACACAAGTTGCATCTAGCAGCAAGAACTCAACTTGGTGCCAATAGGAATTTAGAAGATACAACAACAAAAATGTTATTTCTCAAAACAAAATCAGTACATGCACTAAAAGTAGCCTAAATCTGTCAGCCATTCAGCAGTGTTTTTCTCCCACAACAAATCAGCCAACAGTACTTTCTGTCATAGCTTATCAGCCAAACGAATAAGAATCTTGAGGAGCATGTTCACTAAATCTCGATCTATTAAGTGTCCAAAAGAAACATATTTGCCAACAAAAAAAGATGTTGAAAGCATTTGATGCAGGAAAGAGAATTAGTTTCAACCAAAAGGTCAACTATCTAGAAACTTGGATAGTCATACATATTAATATGTTTCCATTGCTTCCTTGGGCCATTAATTTTATAGAATGGAGCATGTTAAGTGCAAAAGCTAAATTACCCCTAGGTTTAGAAAATATAGATAAGCCAAAAGTGAGGTTATGAACCTATATCATCAAAACATTTACAGATCTGAAGTTAGAATATAGACAATAGGAACTAAGCATACTAACCTCTCCATTCGACATTCCAGATACTTCTTTGAGAACTGCCGACATTTTTCAGATTGGAACCCTGTAGATTTCAGGCAGGCAAGATAGTCTTTCTTCTCCTGTTAGAACAGTTATTACTATCAATATTCATATAACAAGTATACAATGGCAGTGGTAACTGATGGAATTCGTCAGCCTTACCAAGTCACACTCATGTAAGTGATCCAATGGGAACACACCTTTTTCAGGAGGTACAGGCCTCACCCCCCTATTTCCACCAAAAGCACCACCTGTGAAAAATCACAAAGTTATTCAGATCTTCATATAAATATAAATTAAAAATAGTAAATATTAAATAAGAAGCAATTTTAGGAGGTTAACCCTAGGCTGGTACACCTCCTTACCAGCACTCATTTGCCAAAAAGTTCAGACAAATGCCTCCAGGAATAAAGTCCGATCTCTAACAGTTGTGTGGACAATGCTCAGCACTGCAACAGCATAATAAACAGGTCAGCAATGCCAGTAGCATGTGTAGCATTCATACAGTTCATTTGATAAGCACGTTATAATTGATAAGTGCAGTGTAAAAATCCATTGATTGAAACCTCGGCATGGTAACCTTACATACCATGTTTATACCTATAACTATTCTAAACAAACTGCCAGACAACATTTTAGTGTACTACCAGAATATCAACAAGTATCACAAAGTCAAGCGATAGAATAGTCAATATAAGCATTTTGTACTTATGACGTTTGCAAATTGCAACAACAAACAAGCCCCCAGATGCATGAAGCTCTGAAGATGCATTTGCATGAGAGTGGCCAATGAACCAGCAGGTGTATCAGGATTTCAGAACATACAGATGCATCTAGATGTGGATCTACAAAATAGCGGTGTGACTTTGGGTGCATTAGTGCAGTTAATTTTCTTGCGCCACCATTTATAAGCATCCAAATCACTGGCAGGACAAATCAAAGGCTACATACCGATAAACAACAAACGTACAACAAATCAAGAACCGGGGGTGAACTGGAGGGTTGTGGCACTGTGCAATTGAAGTTTACAAGCAAATACTAAACGTACTAGTACTCAATTACCCAAAGGAAAATTCAAATACCCGCTGTACTGCTGTTGCCAGACGCCCTGACTCCCGCTGGCCGTTGTGGCCTATCCCACGCGCAACAATGCAACGTCTATCCGCCGGGGCAACGCCGGTCACAGGCGGCAACCACACGACAGCACGAGGACGGTGCAAGGGTTTGCCCGCGTGGCCGCATCCAATTTGCCCACGCTGATTTGCCGCGCCGCGCCGCCCACTTGGTTTGCTAGCGCCGGCGACCACAGACCACCAGGCGAACCTGCAACAGGAGAGGCGGGAGGAAGGGGCGAACTGGAAGGGCGAAGCGCACGCGAGGAGGGCCGCCGGGGGCCGGGCGCCGGCGCTAGCACCTTCTCCTTTGCTGGTTGCGAATTTTGGGTGTTTCTCTCTAGAGTCTGGACCCACTTGCCATAGAGAGACATCCTGGCAAATGCTGTCAAGTCATTGAAAAACAAGATCTCGAACACAACCTTCTCATTCCCATCGCACCCCTCTCCTCTCTTCTCGCGCTGCCGCCGGTCATGCCACCTTCACTCACTTCAGATGTACCTGTAAAATGAAATGCAAAATGCAAACGTCGGGATAAATTTAAGGAACGATGAAATACAATATGCCACAAGAATTTATGATCTGTCCATAGAGGGAGGCAGATCCCTTAAAAATGAATCTGTGATCTGTTCAGAGAGAGAGAGGAATCACCCATTGGCTTTCTCGTAACATCAAAAACAGATTTTGTTGAGAAGTTATCGAGATCCTAAGAGCAACTTCAGCAGGGTTCTACTTGAGCTTTCATATTTAAATATGAATGTCCGTACTAAAAACAACACTCTGCTCTACTAGAGCCCTTAAGTTGGGGTGGACACTCAAATCTCTCCTGCAGACCGCAATTCTATTAGCCCAACACCTAGCCTCATCTTGTATGATGTGACCATTACCTTCCCACCGTGTACAGTAGCCTCGTCCACCTTCCTCCAGTGCTGATCTCTACTAGCACGCTCCCTCCCACTACCCCTGACTTCCACCTCTGGGCTGGGCCTCACCCTCATCCCCTTCGGTGAGAGCGGACCCTCCACGATGAGCGAGAGCAGCCCCAACCTTGGTAGTCGCAAGCGTCAAGCCTCCCCTAGTCCCCTTCCTGTGGCCACGTGGTAGCGACACTGCTCCTCCCTTCCCCACGGTCAGCCTCTGCTCCAACGAACATGGGTAGATCCGCCAGTGCACAACTCCGGCGCGGCCCCTCCCCCGCCACGCGGGCGATGCCCCGATGCGCTGAGAGCTCTCATCTCCTTTGTGTCCTGGCCTCTGTGTGGAGGATGTGAGGAAGAAAAGTTTGACTTAATGACGAGTAGATCCCACATGTCATTGTCTATCAATTTGGATTTGAGGACCTTCGTTTGGGTGGTGCTGTTGGAATAGAAGCAAACATTTTAGGCACCCAAAAATAAAAGGGGCACCCAAATAAAAAGTAGGATCCATGTTATTAGGACTACTGCTGGAGTTGGAGTTGCTCTAAATAGTTTATCTTTCTCACTAGCGAAGCATGGAATATGGACTGATATAATGTATCACCTCCTCTAAAAGAAGGGACAATAATAAAATTCTTTATCTGTTACGCATGCTGAATGCAGTGCTTATAATCTGATCATGGTAAGGAATGCTTATGGGGATCCTGATCATGGAGAGAAGAGAGAAACCAGAACGAGTTGAATGCTACTCTGGGCTGCCGATAAATTTAATCAAATTTATAGTAATAATATAATATTATATTAATATTTTAAATTCAAATATTTTTATAAAAATATATTAACTAATCTAATCATATTAATTTTATATAATAAATGTTTGCACTTTTTTATATAAATTTAATCAAAGTTCAACTCGCTTAATTTCTCAAAAAATGAGAATTAGCTTTCGTGAACCTTGACTGACACTGAACTACTAGTGTGTTGTTATCAACTGAGGGATATGCCTGCCTCCCTGAAGCGATGATCCTTGAGACCATGGGGTTCATCGTTCATGTAGCGCTAGCTTGAAGCGATAAACCATTGCAGCAAAAGATCACAAAACATACGCTCACCAAACACAGGAAGCTGTGATTCCGAAACCAACATAGATAACATTCGAGCAACCCTTTGCATGCGCAAAACCAAATAAAAAACTGATGCAGCCAAATCGTCTACCCCAAAACATCTGCCAGGATTTCTAACGTCACTTATTTCCAATCTCCGACGCAAAAAGGGATGCGGTCACAGCCACACTACAAACAACTCACCAACCTCTGCGAGAGCTAAACTTAAAATTGGTGTCCAGGGTCCATACGTATGTTATTAAAGGCACCTAAAACATCATGTTTGTTGTTCGTCATCGTCATCATAATATATCCTTAGCCGCCACCAGACCCATACTTCTTGCCGAAGACGATCACCTGGAGCTTGTCGTACCCAGCAAGGACACCAGCACCAGCAACAGCACGGAGGATGTTTGCCCCAGCACCCTTGAAGAGGGACTTGGTACCCTCCTTTGCAACAATCTGCTTGAAAGCATCCAAGGAGCTGTTGTACTTGACGGCCTCACCAGATGTCATCATCATGCGACGGCGAACAGTATCAATGGGGTAAGAGGCAAGGCCAGCACCAATGGTTATACCCCAGCCGAGCAAGAAGCTGGCTAAGAAGTTGTCCTGCAGAACACACCAGTGAACACAATATTAATAAGATTCAGTAAAAGACCACATTTGACCTAAGTTTCAAAAAGAAAGGATCAATATGCGAATCAATAAGCACAAGAAAATTGATTACGCAAAAAAACTGTACCAAAATTTGAGCAGGGGACAAGCAATTATGATTCAAAGCGGGTTAACACTACCATTGTAATTAGCAATCTGAGTTCAGGTTACTGACCTGCAGGGTACCAACAAGAAGCACTGGCTTCAGGGAGTCATACATACCAAAGTAAAGACCTCGGTACACAATGATTCCCACACAAGAGATATTGAATCCACGGTAGAGGCCGCGAATACCATCACTGGCAAGGGTCTTGCGGTAAACATCAACAAGTCCATTGAACTGCCTCTCACCACCCTTCTTTGCAGCCTTGGCATCATTGGCCAAACGTGTACGAGCGTAGTCCAGAGAATAGACAAAGAATAGAGAGCAAGCACCAGCAGCTCCTCCAGAAGCCAGATTTCCAGCAAACCACTTCCAGTACCCATCCTTGTCCTTCTTAAAGTTGAACATGCGCTTGAAGTGATCCTTGAACGCAAAGTTCAATGCCTGAAGCAGGATGGAGAATTTAGGTTTATCTAGTGCCAACATATGAATATGAATAATGATCACATAACACCAGAACAAAAACAGTTGGATGGGGCAGGATGTGGTACCTGTGTGGGGAAGTAACGGATTACATTAGCTGTGTTTCCTCTCCACAGTGAGACAAAACCCTCATCTCTGATTGTCCGACCAAAGCAGTCCCCAATACCCTTGTAGGGTTCAGAAAGCCTGCCAGTCTTGAGCATTTCATCCTGGTTCTGAATCAAAAGCTTGACACGCTCAATCGGAGCAGCAGCTGTCTTGGAGACAGCAGCGGAAACCCCACCCATCATAAAGTCAATCATAAATCCAGAAAAGCCTTTCTCTTTTGGGGCAGACGCGAAGACAGGAGATGGTGCCATGACAGATGAGAGTCCAACAGTTGCATTCATCCCATAATATGACCTCTGGGGCACATTGTAAGCAGAATAGGCATTGTTGAATACGGGGTTGTTCATGGCAGAGTAGGAAGAGATTCTGCTCAACAACACAGACTGCCCATGGACCTTCTGGACCACAGACGTAGAGCGTAGTTCATCCGCCATTTTCACAGGTCAAAAGCGATCTGTCAATCAACATGAGACGTTTGGGTCAGATTATAAGCAAAGACACCATACATATGGAGCACAGATATAGATAGCCAAAGTGTCTACATGGATACTCCTACAAAACGTAAAAGCACGTAAAGGAGTTGCACCTAGATCATTTTTTCCCAAACTAAGTGGAACAGAAAGTTCACTCAGGGTACCATAAAAGGAGTATGAGCCGTTAACCGCATGTAAAAATAACAGCATATCCTGGTGCATCAAGATGCTTATAACATGATTAAAAAGACACATTTAATTAATCACTAAAAAATACATCTAAATGACAAGAAGCTTTGGCAATCTGTATCTACTAATCTAGTCTAATGTAAAACTCTGAGACCTAGCATTATTTGCTTGATTCAAAATCAGCCTGGCAAATCTTGAAACCTAGCATTTACAACGTGATGAAAAGCAGGGAAACTACAAGCGTCATTTTGAAATCACTCTGATCTCGTCTAGGAGTGCGGAACATAGAGCTCTGGTATTGTCCAGGAAGAAGTGTCAAACATAGATATCAACACCCAATTAAGCTAGATTGTAGTGAGCAAGTCCGTCTCAGTATAACAAACATAGCACAGTAGCATATATAAGCACTACTGTCAAACAGAGTGCTACTCATCAATGGATCTGTACATACAAAACTACTGTCAAACCAGCACATCAGGCACTAAGACCAAACATTATATTACATTAATAACATATTAATACATAAAACTAGTAAGAGACATAACACAGACACAACAAAACCATCTCTTGAGACCAATTTAAGAGTTAAGACATACACAAATGGAACAAAACCCGCTCCTGAGACCCAACTTTTTTATCCAATATAGACTGAACATGCAGCTATGGAGTGGCAAACAAGAGAAAAACAAAAACAGCATTTGCATGCAAGCATCAACAATATCAAAACGTATTGACAAACAATATGCGAAACACCAAGGAACCAACCAGCAGTGAGCAGCACAGTCCAACAGTTGATGCCTATCCAGGAAAATAAGCAACGCAAATTGCAAACTATTGACTCTCAATTCTAATTCTAATTGCCTAATGCTGCTTGGTGACACAAACCAAGTATGGTTCAAAGTTATGTGTATTAATAACACCTCTAGTGTACGTAATACATTCATGTAAGAGCAAAAAGAAACACCCAAAGTTTCACAAAAGTTGTACTTCACAGCAAGTTGTCTACCCAGCCCATTATCGCAAGGACCCTGTGACCCTAAGCAGTTAAACAGGCAAACTTTTAAACAAGAGTGATATTTGAAGTGCAGCTCTGAGTTTACATTGCTAAACAGCAAAGGACTGGTCCTCAAAACCAAGTAAAGAATAGTAGCTCTTCGTGTAGATATTGGAGTCGACAGCACTAGACTAGCTGCCTCCTGATGTTGACAGAAACGACTAGCTCGCACAGACAGCAGTTTCAGTTCTAGTTACCATAAACTAAACCCTAAACCCTAAATAAAACATGGTACCGATTAGAGGTAAACCTACACGCGAAAATAACAGAAGCAGGCAAAACATCGTACCAGGAGGCCGTGCATATGCGTCCCTACTACAGGACTAGGGAACTGGAAATTAAAATCACTTCATCCATCCAGATCTACGGTCCTCTGTACAACCGACAAGTTCAATTCCTCAGGTAAACTTCCCATGTAGCCAGATCTACCGAAAAACGCTATGCACCCATCTCAAAAACGAAATTAGATCACGACTGACCCCCTCGCAATTTCACGAACCAGGCCGGAGCGGCTTGGGGGAGAGAGAGAGTGCGTACCGAAGAGATGAAGAGAGTGAGGAGATGGAGCGAAGCCCGGGTTCCCGCCGACGCCGCGGTCGGGCGGAACCCCGTCGCGGCCGGCGTCGCCCTCGCTCGCGCCGCGGAGAGGCGAGGTGGTGGAGTTGGGACGGGGGCTCTCGTAGGGTCGCTGAGACCTGAGACGAGACGAACGAGATGAGGCACGGTATAAAAGACCCTGGGGTTTTGGCTGGCGTGTTGGAAGAGTAAAATAAAAAGCCCTCCCAGAGAAATGGGCGAGAGCGAGACTTTTTCTTTTATTTTGAGGAGAAAAATGAAAAAATGGAGTTTTTTTTTAAGGAATGTTCCGGAGTTCCGGCCCAGCCTTTTGCTGCGTGCGCCCATGGCCGTGCCAATCTCTCGGTTGGGCCGAGGGTGTGCTACGCCGCTGGCCTTCCCATTCGCGTTGAGCCCGCTGTCCGTCCGTGGCGGCCAGGGTGACGGCCCATTATACGTTGCACCACGACGGACTTGCCCGGCCCAGGAACTGCCTTGCCACTCATCGCATCGCCGTCGAGGGGAGCCACTTCTCCTTTCCAGCTCCAGCTCCGCCGCGCCGGATCGCCGTGGTGGTGGATTCGCACCTACACCGGCGGCATCTCGGTGGGTCGGACCAACCGGCACCAACAGCGCCTACCTGAAATCCTGCGGCACTAGCTTAAGCTTTAAGCCTAACCCTCTCACTCTCACTCTCTCAGTGTCTGTCAGTGCTCACGGGGATCACAAAACAAGTGGAGCGCAGCCTAGTAGTTCGGTGCTCTAAAAAAAAACTGATTACAGACTATTCGTTTTGTCTAAAAGATTATATGTAAAAGTATTATTTGCTAATTTATTATAAGATAAAATCACTAAATAGTTGACAGATTCGGTAAATAATCCAAACAAACCGTCATACATCTACAGCAGCGATCGGTTAGTATTTTTGCAAGTGCGAAAAAGGTAGCGTAGAGCAACTCCAGCCCAAGTCCCTAAATTAAGCCCTTAAATTTTTATTTACATGCTATGATAAAAAAAGTAGGGGCTCAAATTAAGACCCAACTCCAATCCACCTCCTAAACAATTCTAAACAAGTAGGATAGAGGGTTCTAGATGTGAGGGGTTCAAACTATAATTTAGAAGGAGAGGTAGGTTGGAGTTGTTTTTTTAGATCAAATCCTTATATTTAGAAAGGAGGTGGGTTGGAGTCACTTAACCTCTCGCATGCACACACACGCAGAGCGCAGTTGTCCTGCCCATTCTCATCTCTTCTTGAGTCGCCGTGACAGGAATAGGTTACTGGTCAAGTGAGATTTTTCATCGGGGCTGTTTGATAATTTCCCTCCAACAAACACCTAACCACGACTCAGCACGGTTTGCAAGAGTCCGAAGCTCCAAGCACATGGTCCAGAACCATCCGGAGACGCCAGAGTTGTCAAATTCTCAGCGTCCCTTTTTAATTATCATTTTCCTTTTTCAATAAACAACATTGATTAAATATAAAAAGAAATAGTATTTTTGATACATAATTAATATTATTAGATATGGTTGTTATTTAAAGACATAAACGTTACTAAAATTTTTAAAAAATCTAGTCAAACTTAGGCCTGATTTAGATAAAAAGGTTTTGGATTTTGACACTTTAGCACTTTCGTTTGTATTTGGCAATTATTGTTCAACCATAGACTAACTAGACTAAAAAAATATCTCGTAATTATAGGTAAATTATGCAATTAATTATTTTTATTTATATTTAATGTTCTATGCATGTGCCGTAAGATTCGATATGACGAGGAATGTTGAAATTTTTTTGGATTTAAGGTGAACTAAACACCTTATTACGTATAAACTATGTCGATTGATGTTTAGAAACAGTAGAGTATTACTATAAGCAAGGGCAATACTACTTTTAGGCCTTGTTTAGTTCCCAAAATTTTATAAAATATGAATAGTACCACTTTCGTTTGTATTTGACAAATATTATCCAATCATGTACTAACTAGACTCAAAAGATTCGTCTCGTCAATTTCGACCAAACTGTGCAATTAGTTTTTATTTTCGT
>Ga0182004_10002783_pt1 | contig 13722 bp, 7 predicted proteins | sample Sormic07211540_1_FD_120479 | JGI IMG/M metagenome (GOLD analysis project Ga0182004, IMG submission 120479) | Endophyte microbial communities from Sorghum bicolor roots, Mead, Nebraska, USA - 072115-40_1 MetaG | ecosystem: Host-associated > Plants > Roots > Unclassified | place: USA: Nebraska...
GTAGGGCCTTCTCTTGCCCGAACCAGGCTAAATCTCTGTGTCTTCTTGCATCACCATCTGGGAAAGGGAGCACGCATACAAATTCACTCGTTGGTGTGACCCCCCGTGGGGAAAACACCGACACCAGCCCCAAAGACATAATCCATGACCGTGGTCCTGAAGATCACGAGTCGGTCCTGAAGACCGATCCGAACATCAACTGTTGTACTCTTTTTTCCTTGATGAGTTTTTCCCACTGGGTTTTCTCATGCAAGGTTTTTAATGAGGCAACAGGTGCAGCGTAAGCGATGCATGTGATGTACACTTTTCTCCTACCCTTTTTTCCCACTGGGTTTTTGGGGGGAGTTTTTGATGAGGCATACACATAGCATAAATGTGGCCAAGGGGGAGTGTTGTAAATCAAAGTCTTCAACAGTGTATGAAAATGAGACTTTGAATGTGGCCAAATTTATGAAGGAGGGAGATGAATTTCAAAGGTTTCAAACCCTATAGAAAGTTTGTACTCATTCCCAATGTCCCTCTATAAATAAGGAGGGACTCTCATCCTTGTACATGGACATCCAGAAAGTGAAATACAGAAATAACTTCTTCTTCCTCACATCTCTCTGTCTGTGTTTTGAGTGCTTGTGAGCAATCTAGAGAAGTCGATTTCTAACAGATCGCTGAGCTCCACAACGGCTTCATCAATGTTGTTGCCCAACTCAGAGGCCTGCATAGTATGTAATATAGATGCTTTTGTCAATTGCTTGGAATTTTATTGGTTTAGTTTTCATTTGCTTTTATTATTCCCCGATCCTTTCGTATATAGGCAACTCCAAATACTATCACAAGGGTTGTGGTAATCAAGGGCCCCACCTTCTAGTTCTACCACCTCAGGAGTTACCTTCAGGTATGTCCAATATCAAGGTTGAAATTAAGTTGGAATTATTCTTTCTTTAGATTGTGCAATATCTCACAATGCCAGCCAGAAATTTTGTCCAGGGAAACAAAAGAAGTAGTTCAGTGACCATACATGTTAGGATACAAACTATTGTGCGGCTTGTAAATGTAAGAAATTGTTTATTTATTGCTCGCAAGATATATTCTTTGTTCAACACTTAGGAAGATGAAGGTGGCTGAGGCGATTTCCTTCTCAGTATCAACTTTGTTGCTCCTATCTGTTCTAAACCGTCGAGAATTGTCTCCCTTCAGTGGATCACTGTGCTTAATGTATTTTCATTTAGTTTTTTGTGTTTTGTTATATATGGTATCATGCTTTATTGTACTACTTTAGTTTAATGTTTTGCTCATGTGGTAACCTAAACCTTGACAGATGAAACGGATGATATGCCTTGGTTCCAATGTGGTTTAGGTTTCGGGGATGACAAAATCATTTATCTTCATGAAAACTCATGTAATGTTGATGATTGACTAGAAACAAAATGTTGTGAACTTTCACGCTTAAAGTATCATTTTTGTTGGAACAGTCACACTAGGATGGTTTTTTTTTTTGGAATAACACATGTTAGGACGACACGCGGTGATAAGAATTTTATCTCATTACAATGCACATGCATGATCCTAGTTAACCCATTAGATTTTGATGTGGAATCTTTATTGATACACTACGTATATTGTTGTTTGTGTTGAGTTAAATGTTGCTCTTTTTCCTAGCTGGTGTTGCTATGCAAACTACTTGCTTTTTATGTTTTGGGTATTCTGCATCCTCTTGTTTTTTTATTGGCATCCTCTTGTTTACACTAGTAAAAAACAATTTTAGTATCCCTCAAAAAAACAATTTTAGGAGATAAGGCTTTTAATTAACCGAAGCGGATCTAAAATAATGAGGTGGCCTTTCCCAAAATATCTACTGATTTTTAGAGGCACACATCTATTTACGGAGGCAACAAATCTGAAAATCGATTAACAAAGATAGGCCTCATTTCTAAAAAATGAGAGGTACTTTCAAAGCAGAAAAATAGGTATTATCAAAGTGGAGAAACAGGTTAAGACCAGTCCATATCGTTCTCATGTATACGTGCACCCTAGGATTTCTTCTCATTCACATCTTTCTCCCTCCTACTACCCAAGACAACACTATTATGTCAGATGCCTCCACTTCCGTATGCACCCCATCACCCCTACACGACTATTTGTTGTTCTTTGCCCTCACCCAAATGCTTCTCTCCACCAGCATGCCAACAGCCCCACTAGATCCACTGCTTGTGCTTGACACCACCATCGAGGGCAAGAAGGAGGGTACATCCAATGGGATGAGCCTTGTTTAGTTTACCTCGAAAACCAAAAACTTTTCAAGATTTCTCGTCACATCAAATTTTGGAGTACATGCATGAAGTATTAGATATAGACGAAAATAAAAGCTAATTACACAGTTTGTCTGTAAATTACGAGATGAATCTTTTGAGTCTAGTTAGTCCATAATTAGATAATATTTATCAAATAAAAATGAAAATGCTACGGTGCCGAAATCTGAAATTTTTTCGAAACTAAACAAGGCCTAGATCTCGCAAGGAGAAGCTCTGTTGTTGTCGACTCTGCCTCTAGCGAGAAGGTCGATGGAGACAAACCTGAATCTAGCAAAGAGGAGCTGGTGGTGAGGCGAATTGAGATGTAGCATGGTGGATGACGGCGAGGACGACGAGTAGGCTCGGTTTGCACCTAGATAGCGGGATCATTCGGCAAGCCTAATAGCAGGCTCAGCGACAGGCTTTTGCTTTTTCCTAAATCTATTTTCACATGCAGGCATTTTGACTGTCATCCACAATTATTTAGTCCCAATCAGTTTCTATTCGGGTCTTTTGGCTCTGTTTGGCACAGTTCAACTTTACTAGTAAAGTTGTTTTTTTAGAAAATAATTTCATGAGCAACTTTTTAGATGAAGTTGAGCTATTTTAGAAAAAGTGTTTGGTAAAATAGCTTCACCCACTACTTCTTGCATAGATGAGAGAGAGAGAGCTGTAATAAGCTACTTTTTTTCAGTTTCATCCCAACTTATGTCTTTGTGAGATAAGAAAAAACAACTTCACTCATAAAGCTATTTTAGAAATAAGTGTTTGGTAAAAGAAAACAACTCACAACAGCTCACGAAGTTGTTGTGAGCTATACCAAACAAGCCCTCAATAGAAATTTATCAAAAACCGAAGAACCAAACCTCCATCCCAATTTATAAAGGCATTTCAAGAATCTTGGAGGGTCAAAGTATCTTAAATTTAACTAAAATTATAGACAAAATTATAAAGATTTATGACAACAAATAAATATACTATGAAAATATAATTAATGAAGATCCTAATGATATTTAGTTAATATTATAAACGTTATTATCTTATCATATAAATTTGGTCAAACTTAAAATATTTTGACTCTTTAAAATTTTTAAAATGTCTTATAATTTGAGATGAAAAGAGCAGTACTGAGTGCACTACTAAATGGCTGATAAATGGCTGATAGATTTGGCTCGTAAACTCAAGGCAACAGGGTGCCCACCCCTAGTCAGCTGCGTGCTGCTCTATCCTTCTTCCCCGTTCGTTGGCGCGGACCACTGCTAGAATCCCGTGAGCTTTGGAGCGGCTACGAGTTGCTCCCGGCCACTTTCGGTTGCACGTACGCCGCGCATGCTCAGCCTGTGCACGCTGCACCCGTATATCGTTGTAGACTTGTAGTCCGCGGCGTGTCGGCTTCGGCTGTTTTTTCTTAAAAAAAAGATTAGAGGAAGCTGCCCGTTCTGCTACTCCGAATCGCTCAGGTTGCCCCTTATTGCCGCGCTCGGATCTTGGGCCTCTGCTGCCTCCCTGCCATATATAGGTGATGGTCGGTGGGCGCCCATATGGCCGCGCGCGGTGTTCGTTCAGATTTCTGCAGCCCACAAAGCAGCTGCGCTCTTTGAGCCTTTGCCGTCGTAGAGGACCACGACGACGGCCAGCAAAGGGTCTGTGACCGGTGGGCCAGGCCCAGTTCCAACTTGTTTCGGTGCTCCGTCACTCTGAGGTTGAACTGGTCACGAACTATTTGAATCCGTTGGAGTAGTAATTAACAAGACGACATCTCTCCTCCCAACTTTGTGAACAGTCTAAACAAGACATGTATGGGTCGAAGAAGGCTTGATGATAGATGCTTAGCGTCAGGGCTAAGAAACAATAATTCAGCTTGCATGCATGCGATTCACCAGGTGAAAAACCATGAGTGGGTTCAGTGGAGATGTCTGAAAAGGCGATCCTTGTCACCTCTAATGGCATCATAATTCACACGCACGGTAAACTTTCCAACAGAGCTGACGCCATCATCTATGTAGCACGGCAGTGGTAGTAGTAGTAGTACTACTACTGTCAGATAAACGATTACAGCTTCAAAGGGTAGGTAATTATATTTAGTCCCAAACTGTAATGCCTATATATATCCTATGGCATTTAACTTGGATACCAATTTTTGCATCGATTTTTATGCACATTGTTCTACTACTCGCAAGATAGTACGAGATGCAGTCAGATTCAGAGTAGTAAGTGCAGATGCTGATTGGGCTGGTACCACTTCGTTGTGTTTTGATTCTCTCAAAAAAGAGAGGTTTGTCAGTCTATTATTCTTTCGGGAAGAAATTGTGCTACTAATCTTGGACAGTAGATAACCCGAAAGAGAAACTAATCAGGATCACCATTTGCTGAGTGTTATGCCTTTTTCAGTAATTGTTTTGATCCACAGCTGAAAGGATATCCACACTAGGGAACAATCCTTTTAGGACCACACTATATTTTGAAACTGTCCAATGCTATCAGCTAAATAGCAACGACATGCAGATGCATCAAAAAGTGAAGCATGCATAGCTAATTATACTGCACACAACTTCGCTCATCTACAAAAAGGCGTTCTAGTAACTTAATCAGTAGGTAAAGCCACAGAATGATTCAGCCATTTGTCATAAGTGGCAAAGATAGCCGTTTGTGTAAAGAGGAACATCATTACTTACTTTTTATCGAATGAGAAGGAGAACAAGATGTGTGGGTAGCCTAAGGGGTAAGCCTGTGTGATTTACATAGTTTATTTGTAGATTCATTGTTCCCAGTCTCTAATAAGGAAAATAAAAAAACATAGCCCTAAATTATTATACTTCTCCTTTTATGCATGAATCTACGAATTCAAATATCTGAATGATTTGGTTGGTGCTACTTCTCTAAGTGTTTATCCTAAACATAAAACGGTAAACCATGAGACACTTATCATTTAGCCATTATTTGGACAAAACGACTGCTTAAACGGGTAAAACGACCAATTAAATGAGGCTAAATGACTGTTTCGGCGAATAGTTGGTGCATTTTTGTGAAATAACGTTGTTTTTGACAAGGCAATTGAAAATACATTCTTATATGTAGATGGAGACCTTAATTCAGTTTTGATTACTAATGCCATTATTATCATTTTGTGACTAATGTGTGTTTTCTAAAGCAATTAAGTTTGCAAAAACAATGAATTATTTGGGTATACATTCCTTTCAATAATAGCGGTGCGAAGGATATGTGAGTAAGGACTAACTAGTTCTAAATTTTCAAATAGTAGTGCGAAGACATTAAGAGAGTGTTTAGTTTAAGACCTTGTTTCTCCTTTGTTCATACTTTTAAGGGAGTGGAAACTAGTAGCTTTAGGGCTTGTTTAGATCCCAAATCTTTACATCCCAAAACTTTTAGCTGTAAACTTTACATTCCAAATAGGTGTTTAGATGCTTCTCAAATTTTTTGGTCTGCAACGCACAAGATACGGACACCTAAGCAACTAAGCAAGTTTACACAGTTTTGGGGCTCCAAGGTCCCAAATTCCAAATCTTTACAGCCCCAAGTTTTACAGGCCCCTATTTATCATTTTTCCAGAAGTTTTGGCTGTTTGGCTGCATCTAAACAGAGCCTTACCTATTTTGGGAGTAGAGCATAGATGTGGTGCGCACTTATAAAAACTAGACGGCTTGATTGAGGTCCTAATAAGATGCAAAGAAATGGCTAGATACAAAAGTTGTTGAATTGGAATACCCCTAAAGTTCTATTATCTCCATATGCTTAGGTGATAACACTAGATACTTTCACATGATCACTTGCCATGTCACTTGAATCTTTTGATGTTCTAGAATTCTAGCTGCAAGTATTTCTAGAGCTAGAGACGATCAGCACCAACACTTCCTAAAGCTTAAGCTATGTCAAAAGGGCCCTTACAAAAGACGGTAAGACGAAATGGAAAAGACTAGGAAAATCAAGCTAGTAAATGAATAGGTGCATGGCTTAGAGGGATAGCATGCAAATCTACAAAGAACTCCCTGAAGTTTCTATTGCACAACCAAATATAATTGTCTTTTAATTGTTGGCACTTTACTGAGTTTGGTTTTGACACTGGTATGTGTTGATCAAACGGTACATCATACGCAAATCTCATATATTTGCACATGCTTATATTAATACATAAACACAAAGGATGAAATCATCCCAACAAAACTAATAAAATCAACTCATAATATACTACTTCATTTACGATCAACAGATTTCTCGAACAAGCACTCTAAAATATATCCTCGATATATTCTATTATAGCCGTATTTTACTAATATTTGATTAGTGAAGCTAGTGAACCGAAAAGAGGGAAAATGCAAACAAGTCGGAACACCAGAACCATCTATACGCTGACTAGTGACTACCACTCCCCTAGAATAAAGGCGAAACCAGCAACTCCTCAACATTACTTTCCCTAGTGTCACCGGCTTGTTTTAAACCATCTCATTTCCACCCCCTGTTGTGTTCCGTCCGTAGTCCTCCAGCTTCCCCTGTGTGCATTCAATTCCTTCAATGCCACCCCAGCTGGAATCTCCTCACTGACTGACGTGCAGCTCTTGCTTCTCCGATGCCCCTCCACGTCCAACCCCTCCTCCTCCTCCTCCTGCTCCTCCTCTTGGCCACCTCGCTTCCCGCCCGTGCCATCTCCTCCTCTTGCGCCGGCCGCGACGACGCGGCCATCGTCGCCGCCGCGTTCCGGCACGTGCGCAACTTCCGCGCCCCGAGAGCCAAGGCGGCATGCCAGCCGGTCCGAGAGCTCCGCCTCCCGTCGCGGAACCTCACGGGCGCGGTGTCCTGGGCGGCGCTGGCGAACCTGTCCGCGCTCGCCGCGCTCGACCTCTCGGGCAACGCGCTGCAGGGCGCCATCCCGGGCCGGTTCTGGCGCGCGCCGTCGCTCCGCGCGGTCGACGTCTCCCGCAACCAGCTCGGCGGCGCGCTCCGGGTGGAGGAGCCCAACCCGCGTCTCCAGTCGCTCCACGTGTCCGGCAACCGGTTCACGGGCGTCGACGGCGTGGAAGCGCTTTCGGGGCTCGTCGCGCTCGACGTGTCGGCGAACAGGATCCGGGCCGTGCCAAGGGGTCTGCGGCGTCTGACGCGGGTGGAGCGGCTCGACCTGTCCTCCAACGCGATGCAGGGGAGGTTCCCCGCCGACTTGCCGCCGCTCGGTGAGGTGCGTTCGTTGAACGTCTCGTACAACAGGTTCTCCGGCGTCGTGGACACGGGCGCCGTCGAGAAGTTCGGTCGCTCGGCGTTCGTACACGCCGGCAATGCGTCGTCACTGGTGTTCTCGGACAACTCGACGACAGCGCCACGGCGGCCATCACCTCCTAGTCCTCTTGGGAAAAGTAAAAAGAAGGGTGGTTCTGGGACGACGACGGCGACGGCGACGGAGAGCAAGACGAAGAGGAGGAGCAAGAAGAGGAGGCATCGTCTGAGCATCGTGGCGGTGGCGGTGATATGCGGGGTGGCGTCCCTGGCCATGCTGCTCTGCCTGGTCGGGTGCGTGGCGTGCGGCGCGCTGAGGTGCAGGCGCCGGCAGAAGGGAGGCAAAGACGACGAGGAGAAGAAGCCACGATGGGGCGAGAAGGGCGACGACGACGACGACGAGAAAGAGGAGGACGTGGTGGTCGCGGCGGCGAGGGGTGCGTCGTCGGCAGCGCCCGTGGTGCTGTTCGAGCGGCCGCTGATGCAGCTCACGCTGGGCGACCTGGCCGCGGCCACGTCCGGCTTCGGCCGCGAGTCCCAGCTCGCGGAGCGCGGCGGCCGCAGCGGCGCCGCGTACCGGGCCGTGCTCCCCGGTGACCTGCATGTCGTCGTGCGCGTCGTGGAGGGCGCCGTGGCCGGGCGCCTAGGCGACGACGACGATGACAACCCGGCGGCCGCTGCCACCGCGTTTCGGGAGCTCGCGCGCCTCCGCCACCCCAACATTCTTCCTCTCCTTGGCTACTGCATTGCAGGTCAGTGAGACCAATTCGATTCATTATTCTAAAATCAATTTCTTTGTGAATATGAATTCTTTTCTGCTAAACATTTTCTTTTGTGAATTGTTATCCTCAAAATATAATCTTTAATCTATGTTGCTAGTGCCGATGTAGAAACTGCCATGCATGGGTGTAGACTAGTCTCGAACTTTTTAGCACCATTTTAGCCGCCATGCATTCCGGGCATAGTTGGAGCAGTTGGGTTAGGTGCACAGCACAGCACAGCACAGATGAAAAGTTGCAACGAAAATACTGCTGTACACTGTAGACCTGTAGTGCATGGTTTGAATTTATTAGACCTTGTTTAGTTTCCAAAAATTTTGCAAAATTTTTCAGATTCTCCGTCACATCGAATCTTTAGACGCATGTATGGAGTATTAAATATAAACAAAAATAAAAACTAATTGCATAGTTTGGTCGGAATTGATGAGATGAATCTTTTGAGTCTAGTTAGTTCATGATTGGACAATATTTGTCACAAACAAACGAAAGTGCTACAGTACCTATTTTGCAAAAATTTTTGAACTAAACAAGGCCTTTGCAGGCAAGGAGAAGCTACTACTTTACGAGTACATGGAGAAGGGCGATCTGCACCGGTGGCTGCACGAGCTGCCAGCGGGGCGGCCGGACATGGACGACGCGGGCAGCGGCGACATCTGGGAGGCGGCGGAGGTGAAGCGGTCCATCTCCGACTGGCCGACCCGGCACCGCATCGCGCTGGGTGTAGCCCGGGGCCTGGCGTTCCTGCACCAGGGGTGGGCCGGCGGCGGCGGCGGGTCGGCGGTGGTGCACGGCCACCTGGTGCCGACCAACGTCCTGCTGTGCGACGACCTGGAGCCCCGGATCTCAGACTTCTTCGGCGGGCACAATGGCCCGCCGTCGTCGTCGGCGGCGGCGACGGCCGAGGGCGACGTGTACGCGTTCGGCGTGCTGGTGCTGGAGCTGATGACGGGGCAGGCCGGGTGGGACGAGGCGTCGGTGAGCTGGGCGCGGGGCATCATCCGCGACGGCAAAGGGCTGGACATCGTGGACCCGAGGGTACGGGACGAGGCCGCCGGCGCGGAGGCGGAGGCGGCGGCGGCCGAGCGGGAGATGGTGGAGTGCCTAAGGGTGGGGTACCTCTGCACGGCGCACTCGCCGGACAAGCGGCCGACGATGCAGCAGGTAGTGGGGGTGCTCAAGGACATCCGGGCGGCGCCTTCTCCCACGCCCGGGCAGGGCAGCTGATCGAGCGCCATCGATCCACCAAATCATCATCAGTGTGCATGAGTAGTACGTGTGATGGACACATGCATGCGCCACGCCGCCACCGGCACCGGCACCGGCACCGGTGGTGTCCCTTGCACGAAGCGGCGGCGGGGCCAGTGGCCGTCGTCCCCCTCCCGATCGAGAGGTCATCCATGGTCCATCCATGGATCGAGAAGAGCAGCTTTGGCTGGTGCGCCGTGCCCTGGTTGGTTGCCTGGTGTAGTGTGTGGACCAGAACGAGAACCATGCAGACCTCGTAGTTTGTACTTTTGCTACTACAGTATGTGCATGTGTAACAGTTTTCCTTGCCGGTACCGGTAACAACAGTTGGTTTTCGTATACCATTTCGTGCCTGCCATTGCCATGTGTCTGTCTTGCACGCTGGTCCTACACACTACAAGCAACCAGCAACAGTTTTGGTAGGAGTAAATCGCAAGGCGCCATACATGGTTTCACACTGTCCACACAATCTGCGCAGATTGTGGACTGGAGTGGAGTGGATGACTGCCGCTAGCTAGCTGCTGACAGAGTGCACAGCAATAATGGGTAGCCCAGGCTTTGCTGGACAAACCACAGGTTTGGCCATGAGAATCCAAGGTTTCAAATTTGCTTTGGTCTAGTAGTATAATATACATAATATGGAGAATTTTGTTTAGTCTGTAGCTAGCTTATTAATTCGAACCAGAAAGCCTAACAAATCTTCCAAAAGGTGCCCTAACTGCTTTCCGGTCATCATCAGGCAAAATATTCAGAATTTCAAATTGACTTGACAAGGAAAAAAAACATAAGTAGAACCTTCTATTCCGTGCACATCTTTCTATCTATTTCAGTTGGTGTTTGGTGGGGGTGTTAAAGTTTAATAGCTACTGTAGCATTTTGTTTTATTTAGCAATTAATATTCATTTATGGATTAATTAAACTTAAAAGATTTGTCTCATAAATTATTCTCTAGATACTGTTTTAGTTTTATAAATAATTTATATTTAATACTTTATGTATGTGTCTAAATATTCGATGTGATAAATGATAAAGTTTAACAAACAGGGCCCAAGTCGATCTTGAGCTCGAAAACTTTGGCACGATGAGGTGCATGCAAGCGTGCGCGGTCGCTGAACCACTGCACATATATAGCATCAACTAGTGGTGTTCTCATGAGTCTGCTGCGCTGAAAGAGATGGAGAGAAACACAGATGCCCAGCTAGAGTGGTGTTCGTTCAGGATTGCTTTGCAAGCATGGAGATATTGGTAAAGTAGTAAAAGGAGGGAGGAAACAGGGGTTAGTGGAGGGGAATTTGAGGTGGTTGTTGTTGAGCAAGGTTCTGCCTGCTTGCCGGGTGAGTCAGTCAAGAGATCCCATCTCATCTCATCTTGACCTCCCTTCCGGGGCACCTTTTGGCGCCTTAGGTTTCGTGGGACTAGGAGGCCACACGAAAGAGTCAAAAAAGGCCCCTTGTCATCTTGCGGCAAAGCGTCGTCGTGTTGCTGTAGGGATCGGAGGGACGCGAGGCCGCCACCGGACAGTGGGGGTCGGCCAAGCTTGCCTGTTTGGTAGTAGCGTGTAACGCTGGCCTGGTACATACAACCGCCAGCCGGCCAGAGTGGCAGCTGATCATCTCTTTCTCGATGTGTGGCAACCAGTACTTCATGAAAAGTTTCCCATGCATATGGCCTTGTTTAGTTTCTAGATGAAAAAATTTTACGACAATGTAGCATTTTCGTTTGTTTATGGTAATTATTATCTAACTATGGATTAACTAGGCTCAAAACATTCGTCTCGTCAATTTCGACCAAACTGTGCAATTAATTTTTATTTTCGTCTATATTTAATACTCTATGTATGCGTATAAAGATTCGATGTGACGATGAATCTTGAAAAATTTTGAGTTTTTGGATGGAAGTAAACAAGGCCGTGAAATGAGTTGTTTGGCAGTAACGAAAAGCTAGGGATGCAAAATGGAAATGAGTATTTGAATTATCCGGTATCCATATTTAATAAAACTTGTAACATGAATATCTTTATTCATATTTGTTTCTAGTATGGATACTAAATAATTATATCCGAATTCATAATTCATTGTTTTTTTCTCTATCCGATTCTAGATCCATATTAAACAAAATCTGCCATATGTATCCGAAAGAGAGAACAATGTATCATAAATCTGTTTCAAAGTTTCCTCTTTGTAACCAGTGACAAACTATTTGATTTTATTAGTACTAATGATACATTGAAAACCACTTAATAGTATATCTATAAATAACTTGTAGCATTAATTGAAAACTATCAATGACAAATAAAGATTAAATTATTTAGTATTTTTCATATTAGGTTTAAACCTAATAAATTTGTTATTATAAATTATTTTAATACTTTGGTTTAGTTATTTATTGATGTAAATTATTTTATATAATTTATAATTTCATAATAAAAACTATATAAATACAATATTCAAAGATTAATTGATATATTAATTATTAAATATTTATTGATAACTATATTATTTTTATGAGCTATCCTTGTTTATGTTATACACATCAATACTTTAATCTCCACTTGTGTAATAATTTTGTAATTTGAAAAACATTGGTAAAGCAAAATGGCTATTTGTTTCCTACAATTTTTATTTGAATTTCTTCATTTGACCTATTATTTTATTAAATATTATCCATTATAAATTATTTTACTTCAATATTGGAGATTACTAGAAGTGTATTTTCATTTAGTTCACTTTGGTTAATGAGGATCTTAGCAGTAAAATTTTATTCATGTATGTTGAATTTAATAATATACACTTTGAGTTGAATTGAGTCCATATATTCGAATAGAAATCTGTAACACCCTAAAATTTCTCTTCTTTTAAAATAGTTGAATTTGATTTATTGAGTCAATTTTATGAGCATTAAAATATAGGAAAAATAATAATTTTTGGGAAATTAAAATTTAACATAAGTTTAGAAAATATGTTGATGCATACATGCTGCAACATTTATTTTTGTGAGGTGTGAATTTTTGCAAAAGAAAATTTATTCAAATTCAATTTGAAAAATGAGTTTGAAAAACTGGTTTGAAAATAAAAAGAAAATCCTGTTCCCCTCTCTCCTCTCTGGTTTCGGCCTGCTGGCCTAGTTTCCCTCATCCCGCGCCTCCCCCATCCTCCTCTTCGAGCAAGGCCTAGCCGACTGTCCCCTCCTTCCCTCTTCTCTCTCACCACCAGGCGGGGGCCACTGTTCAGCTCTTCTTTCTCCCACCTCTAACAACTGCACGCAGCATAGACATTGCAACCGCCGTGTCCCGCTCCCACTCCTTCTCCCCACGATCCCCCCGCGCCTCGGCCTTATCTGGTGAGCACCCGAGCTCGAGCCGCCCTCCCTCTCCTCATTCTCTCTCTCTCTCTCTGCCTTTGCTCTCGCTCAGAAGTGCACAGAAACGATCATCGGAGCCGCCGGATCCACCGCGCATGCGAACCAACGCTCCACCGCTTCTCCTTCGCTCTTGTCTGCCATGGTGAGCTCACCATGTTCCCTGCTCTCTCCCTGCCCATTTCCTGAGCTTTATGGTACCTCGTAGGTCCGTTTCCTTCTAGCTCCGATGAACCGGCCATGGCGCCGCCGTAAACGGCCGCCTCCGGTCACGTTTTACCCTGGGACGGACTCGCCTTGACTCCCTCTCTCTCGGTGCTCTCGGTTTGGAAAACCGTGCACTCTAGCGCTCTAGCGGGTCACGCCGGCGATCTCCACGTCGTCAGCCATGGTCACATGACTCCATGTCATGTCTCATATGCAATAAGTTCTTCCATCTTTACATATTCATTTGTGGACTAATCTCCTGTGTATCTCACGTAAATACAATTAGTCCATCTAATTTGTCACCCAATTATCAAAACCAATAAGAACCTTTCACGCCTCCTGTTAAGAAATTGGTGCGGTGGTGAAGGGTCGAGATGGCGGACTAGAGGGGGGGTGAATAGTCCTTTCTAAAAAATATTACGCCGGCTAACCGAAACAAATGCGGAATTAAAACTATCGGTCTAGCCAAGACTACACCCCTCTATCTAAGTTCTCTTAGCACCTTGAAAAGATTCTAAACAAACAAACAAGGTGCTACCTTAGCAAGAGCTCACCTAATCAATTCTAGGAGCAAGGTCACACAAACCTATGCAACTAGTACTTTGCAAACCGGGGGAGCTCCTACA
>Ga0182004_10002784_pt1 | contig 13720 bp, 17 predicted proteins | sample Sormic07211540_1_FD_120479 | JGI IMG/M metagenome (GOLD analysis project Ga0182004, IMG submission 120479) | Endophyte microbial communities from Sorghum bicolor roots, Mead, Nebraska, USA - 072115-40_1 MetaG | ecosystem: Host-associated > Plants > Roots > Unclassified | place: USA: Nebraska...
CGGTTAAATGTGAGCATTAAGGACCGTCAACATGCGGACAGGCAGCGACATATTCTTGCAATCTCTCCCAAGCATCGGGAATAGATTCCTCAGCTTGTTGTGTAAAATTGGAGATTTTATTGTGAAGAGCATTGGTCTTGCCCATAGGGAAGAACTTAACAAGGAAAGCATTGGAACACTTGTCCCATGTATCTACAGAATCGCGATTGGCATAGAACCATTACTTCGCTTTTCCTAATAGAGAGAAAGGAAAGAGACGAAGACGGATAGCTTCTTGCGGAATTCCCTTAATAGTGAAGGTGCCGCATATCTCCAAGAAATGTTGGAGATACGCATTAGCATCTGTTGATGCAAAAAGTGGATCTACAAACACAAAGGGCTAATACCTGATTACGATGTCAAGGCGTGCCAGTCGATTTGACCTATTAATCGACAAAGATAGTGGTAACTCGAATACTTTGGTCCCGACAACAGCAATGCGCCCGAATGTCACGGCCAAGAGGTATTCACGCGGAACTCGAGAATCATCAAGTGTAACTCGCCGAATCAATGAGAAATCGTAAAAAAGAAAAGTATGTAAACTGATGAAGTCGTCGAAAAGTATATGCGAAAATATGAGTAAACTTGTATTTGATATTGATTGATATATCTATTACATTGTTGCTAGGTCTATATTTATACCCTGGCCCAAAGAGTTACAACCAAATACAACTAGGACTCAATCAAAGTAAACAAGACACTTACATGCAAGGCATACTCGAACAATTATAAAAAAGGAAACAACATCTATCTATTCCTGTGTCCACCTTAATTGCGATGAAGTCTTCATTGGCTCCTGCCCTATCGGCATACATGTGCCTCTCCAGGAGTAGTCTTCACGTTCTTCTCCATCCGCATCAGCAACCATAGGTTCTATCGGCAACAATCAGCAAATACCACCGACCTTATACCAAATCTGAACCAGCAGAATCCCTCTATCGATCATCATCTGTCATTGGCACTATTCTTCATCGATTGATCCTCATCGACATCTTTCTGCTGTAATAACCTTCTTATTACCGATCAGCCTATCTTAGTTAACTTGACCCGTACCAAAAATGGTGTCAATACATGCCCCCAATTTCAGAGTATAAAATCATTAATGCTCCAAAATTTACTTTAGATAATGATTGTCTTTACATAATTATCTTCCCTTTGACAAATTCGGTTACCAAATCCAAACAAATCCAGTCTTGATTTTTGTATCTCAATAAATATCTCACACCTCCCAACCATCTGTGTCCCGATCAATGCCAAGTCATAAGGAAAACTGCCCATCGGTAAAGGCCTGACACCAAGATATGTTACTGATGGTTTATTAAAATATTGTCCACAACAAAATATCCTCAGGATCATGATTACTTGCCATCAAATCATCTGCACAATCCATTGATTGTCGTGCGAACAGTTACCATATCCATCTGAACAACCTCAAATTTTACGGATACGGCAGAGAGATAAGTCTGAAATGCCCTTACTCAGCTCAACCTATAAATACATCCCATCTAGGCACTCATCTTCTACCTCGCCATTTTCATCTCCAAGACCTACTCCTTCCGGCGGCAAACTCGACGAACAGGCACACATCTTCACCCAGCAAGAACCTTCTGCATCAGAATCTCTGAGCTCTCGGCCTCATTCCCTTCTTTCTTCGAAGAAATGGCCATCAACTTCAATGTTCCCGTGGTCAATCTCGTATTCATCCCCTTTTACTGCAGTTCCTGTTATTCTCACAAGTTCATATACTCAGTATTTTCCTCTTCTTTTCTTCTGTTTCTTTCATCTCCCAAACTTAGGAACTGAGCAATAAAATAGTTATCCCAACTGATCAGCCTCATGTTTAGTGTTTGGGCCCAATGGGTAATCCGGATCCAACCGATATGATAAACATAGAAACCAACAGAATCCCGTTTAGAGCCGATAACTTTTCCCTAGATCTGTGGAAAGATACCTTCCGATCCTGGCCAAAAACCACTAAGGGATGGAAGAATTGGTTTCTGAGGGTTAGTGGGGCTAATGAAGTTTACTGGGCAGAACGCAAGCTAGACCAGTGCATCAGGCTCTCCATTACCGATATGGAGAAAAATGAGTCAATGATGATAATAGTTGCTTATTTCTGTCAGATACCTTCAATGCCTTCATATTCGGTCGTGGCCCAGCTTCCCCTACCCTTGCTAATGTACTTAAGCTTACGGGTCTGGACATTTCAACTGCCGATGACGGTAGACTCTTCAACAGAAAATCTGACTATAAAGTAGACACCCGTAACATCGGTGGATGGACAGGATATGTTTAGAAATATCGGCAAACCGGATCGGTCAATCAGAGAGAACATGCTATTTTCTTGAATATGTGGTTAGACAATTCATTTTTTGTGGCCGATCGGTAGGACAAACCTACGTTTATCTCGCAGCTGCCGAGCAACTGTCCAATGGTTCTAGATTCCATCTTGGCCGATACCTCTTGAGCTCCACCTACTATCTCCTCCATCAAGTGACTGAGAAACTCCTGCTCGGTGAACCTATCGGTAATCTGGGAGGCCCCTGGTGCTTCATCAATATGTGGCTAAATGCTCATATGCACAAGCATCTGCAGTGGAACTTTTTTACCCAGCAATTCCCCGAGACATTGCTGAAGAATATGAGTTGGCAGAAGGCGAATCGGCAACCCGCTCGCCCCTCAACTTTGGCGAGGCAATCATAGTCCTTCCTGGGACTGAAGCAAATGACAATCAGATCAATAGATTCTTCTAGACCCTCTCTAATGGCCTTTCTAGGGATCACCAGGCTTGGATGCCCTATGTCGATGAGGACTCCAGATTCCCTCTCCTATTCCATCCTGCCGATGAAGCACTCAATAAAGAGAATGACTTGATGATGGCCATCATTATCCCCAGAGTGATCCCGGTCAACACTTTTGGTAGCTGGAAGAATACCAGTGCCACTTATAAATTCTACAATCCATCAGTATTATCCCGTCAATTGGCTTTCGGTCAACTGCCGATCAAGCTCTACTATGCCGATATGATCAAGCCAAGGGAGATAATTACCAGTGGTCTTGACTGGATCAGAGTAGCTCAACTCCTGCCAGACGACGATACTGCAGACATTGATCTGTCGACTTGGGTATAGCCTCTTTCATCACTGAATCTTATAAGTCATGGTGGCAAGAGTGGAGAGGACAATTGTTCACATTATTAGCTCATATATATTAGAACATGATCGACCCCGAGCATGAGATCCCCGATGACACAGTAAGTCTCTTCCCAGCACTTGGTGTTTCTTTACTTCTAACCTCATCGGCGACTGACTCATCCATTTTGATAGGTTGATGACCCAGCACCATCGGTGAGTAAAAGTGGGCAGTCGTTTGATCTTCGACCAGTATCTCCGGTCTCTTTGATCAGTCATGATGCCCCCAGCTTGGCAGCTCTGATGCACCGAGGAACCCATTTCAAGAATGTGACTACTAAGCGCTCAAAAGCTACTCCATCGGTCGCAGCCGCCACCTTAGCTCAAGCCTTCAAGGTAAAAATCCTTAATTACTTCCGTCACGCCGATTCCAACCCATACTTACACTACCTTTTTAGGGTTTGTTGGCCCCAACTGGAACATCATCGGTAACTTTGCCCCGCACCGGATATTTTTACTCTTGATAAATTTTTGGAAGTATCTTTCTGCCTTTATACTCAACTTATAAGACTTTCATGCTTTATATGACTTGCAACAACAAACCAGTGCATCAGCAAGAGCTCAAGATGTTCAACCATCGGGTGCCGATGCCCCCCAGCCAGCAATCACCAAAGCTCAACCCAAGCGGAAGGCTTTGACAAGCACGAAGACTCAGCCAAAACAGTAGAAAGCAACACCATCCTCTCCACCTTAACCGGCACCTCAAAATCAAGCCGAACCAGCCGATGCACCTAAGCAGACAATTGACCAGACTGACCAAGGCACATCATCGGCCGTTGTTCCCGAACAACCGACTATCGCTTCCACTCAAGGTAAAAATATTGATCATCCATGAAGCTACTACCGATGAACTTTGTAAAGAAATTGTCATCATTCTCGGCACTTAACCGATTTTGCAGTTGAAGATATCCTATTGATAGATCCAGCCGACCAAGGCATAATCCAAGTCGTATCTCCCAGCCAAAGGCAAAAGATTACCCTAAAACAAGTAAGCCATCTGGTTTGACCGATTCTGTATTATCCATACTTAACCCCGACTAACTTATCCCTTTTCTGTTTTTTAGGACTTCCCCTAATAGCCTATTCTCTTTCACCATCGACATCTCTGACGACGAAGGGGAAGAAGCAAGCTCCTCACTGGCGCTCGGGGCCGTATTGGCAGAAGTCAAATCAAAGCTAGAAGACTTGTTGAGTTTGCTGCAATAAAACACAGCTCAGCTTGTGGATGACTCAGACCCAGCGAAAATCATCTTCAAAGCAATCCGTGGTCAAGTCTTTGCCGATGTTGAGGAAGCGCTCTTCCAAGCTGCCCATCTGGAGAGTCGCCAGCTTCAATATAAAAAGGTCACTCAACGTCTCACCGATAGAGCTGCCCAAGCTCAACTCAAGGAAGAGATGCTACAAGTGAAATCCATAGTCGATGAGAAGCAAAAAAGCATCGGCAATTTGCATGTTTCGGGCACTGAATTGAAGCAAAAGATCTCAGTTCTGTCGGCAAAGAGAGAAACTCTGCTAGCTGAACTTAAGCTGGTTGAAGAAGCATTAACTCAGGCCAGGCAAGAAGAAAGCCAGTTGCCCGATATGATTAAAGGTCTTCAGCAAGAAAGAGACTCTCAAGCCCGCAAAGCCCTGTTGATGAAGAAGAAGGTTAAGCCGGTGGAGTTCTCAGCCGATGAGATCACCAAAGAGATAGAAGAAGCCAATCAGATTCGCCTGCATGCGATATCGGCTATCCAGACTCTGCTAAACTTGTGAATTTCTTTCATCGGTAGTATGTCGCACCAGCTCTTCTATAAACACTAGTGTTTTGTCCACCCGATAGGATTGTTATCGGCACTTAAACTTCTTATGCATCGACCCAAACACTAGGGTAGTACTCCCTCCGTTCCAAATTATAAGTCATTCTAAGAATCTTAGAGAGTCAAAGCATTTTCATGTTTGACCAAAAATATAGAGGGACATGTAAAGATTTATGTCATAAAATAGGTACACTATGAAAATATAACTACCAAAGAATCTAATGATACTTGGTTGGTCGACAAAAAATAATATTATTTTACTATAAAAATTTGGTCAAACTTGAAAAACTTTGACTCTCCAAGATTTTTGGAATGACTTATAATTTGGGATGGAGGAAGTAGTTCTTTAAATACTTTCCATTTAAGGCTCTAGGAAGTTCAACCCCTTCGAGGGTTTCTAGGATGTATGCACTGCTAGGAGCAGATCGACTTATCCGATAGGGACCTTCCCAATTACGAGACCATTTACCGAACTACAAACTTTTAGTCCCAATTGGTAAAATCAACTTCCAAACTAACTCTCCATTGAAAAATTCTTTATTTTCACCTATTTATCATACCACCTGACCACTCTCTTCTTATTTTCTTCAATGTTGATCAAAGCTCTCAACGGATGCCCTACCAAATCCTCCAATTCATCCTTCATCAAAATAATATAATCATTGGTAGCTAGCTGATCCTGAGAGAATGTCCACCTAGACCCAGTCTTAATCTCCCAAGGTAATACTGCATCGTGCCCATATACCAGCTGATAAGGTGACACTATAATTGCACCATGACATGCCATCCGATAAGACCACAGGGCTTCATTTAACATAGTATGCCATCATTTAGGGTTTTCTTCAATCTTACACTTGATAAGTTTAATGATCCCATTGTTAGAACCTTCGTCCTACCCATTAGCTTGACCATAATAAGGAGAAGAATTTAAAACCATAATTCACATGCCAATCACGAATTCATCAAACTCCCCCAATGTAAACATAGTACCATGATCGGTAGTAATTGTTTGAGGAATACCAAATCGGTAGACAATATGCTCCTTTACAAAATCAATCATGTTGGCCGATGTCACTTTCTTCAAAGGAATTGCTTCAACCCACTTAGTGAAATAATCGGTGGCAACAAGTATAAATTTATGCCCTTTGCTCGATGACGGATAAATTTGACTGATTAGATCAATAGCCCATCCTCGGAATGGCCAGGGTTAAAGGGTTCATGGCTGATGCAGGTGCTCTTTGAATATTACCAAACTGTTGACACCCTTGGCATCCTTTGAAATATTCGAAACAATCTTCAAGAATAGTCGGCCAATAATAACCATTTCTCCTAATCATCCACTTCATTTTAAAAGCCGATTGATGTGCTCCACATACCCCCTCATGAATTTCACCCATCAAACTTTTTGACTCATCATCATCAAGACATCTGAGTAAAACTCCATCCAAAGTACGATAATATAGTTCATCATCAAGGAGTACATACTTAGTGGCTTGAAATATAATGCATCTTTCAACTTTCTTAGAGGGGTCATTTAAGTAATTGATGATTTCTGTCCTCCAATCATCGGCACCAATTGCCGATGTGAACACCTCTAGTATAGGCTGATATCTCGAGGCGTGTTGAGCTAACTGATTGGCTTCTTCATTATGCAATCGGGGAATATGCTCCAAACGGAAATCATTAAATTCTTTCAACAATTGCAAACATCTTTCGTAATATGAAACCAAAACCTCACTTCAGCATTCATAAACCCCAATCAACTGATTTATGACAAGCATAGAATCACCAAAGACTTCAACGGCATGGACACAAATCTCCCTCAGTAACTCCAACCCTTTTACCAAAGCTTGATACTCAGCCTGATTGTTTGTCGGTGTAGCAACAATAATCGACAATGAAAACTCATACTTTCCCCCGGGGAGAAATTAGCACTATGTCGATACCTGCTCCTTGATCACATGTAGATCCATCAAAGAAAAGCATCCAAGGAGCAACTTCCAAAGAACCCACTGAACTGCAACGTTGAGTAACAAGATCGGCCATAACTTGCCCCTTTACTGCCTTAGCCGACTCATAACGTAGGTCAAATTCTAATAATGCCAGGAACCACATGCTGATTCTACCACCCAAAATAGGCATCAACAACATGTATTTGACCACATCATCCTTGCATATGATAGTACATTCGGCTGATAGCAAATAATGCCTCAATTTAATACAAGAAAAGTACAGACACAGGCATAATTTCTCAATAGCCGAATACCTTGTCTCAGCATCCACCAATCTCTTGCTTAAATTATAAATCACACGCTCCTTCCCTTCAAATTCTTGAATGAGGGCTGAACCGATAACAATATCATCGGTTGAAAAGTACAATCTAAAGGGTTTGCCATGTTGAGGTGGAACTAGTACTAGAGGATTCATCAAATATTTCTTAATTTCATCTAGGGCTAACTGTTGTTCAATCCCCCTCAAAAACTCCTGATCAGCTTTCAATTTGAGCAAAGGACTGAAAGTCTTGATCTTACCCGACAGATTGGATATGAACCTCCTGATGAAATTAATCTTGCCGATCAAAGACTAGAGCTCAGTTTTATCGGAAGGAGCGAGTACTATATTGATTGCTTCAATGGATTTCCTACTAATTTCAATCCCCCTTTGATGCACCATGAAACCCAAGAATTGGCATGTCGATACACCAAATGCACATTTATTTGGTTTTATCTTGAAACCATGTTTCCTCGTACAGTCAAGTATCTTCTGTAGATCGGCTAGATGTCTTATAAAATCTTCAGACTTAACCACCAGATCATCAATGTAGATTTCCACCAACGTGCCGATGAACTCATGAAAAATAAAGTTCATAGCCCTTTGATAGGTGGCACTAGAATTTTTCAAACCAAAAATCATAACTATCCATTCAAACAATCCAACATGACCAGGACACCTAAATGCAGTCTTTGGAATATCTTCTTCAACCATAAATATTTGATTGTATCCTGCATTACCATCCATAAAGCTAATAATCCGATGCCCAGCTGCAGCAACGACCAGCAAATCAACAACCGGCATCAGGTAACCATCCATCAGTGTAGCTTTATTAAGATTCCTGAAATCAATGCACATGCGAAGTTTCCCATTTTTCTTATATATGGGAACAACATTGGAAATCCACTACGCATACCGACACTGCCGAATAAACTTAGCTTCAATTATTTTGGTTATTTCAGCCTTAATATCAGAAAGAATATTAGGATTACATCGGCATGCTGGCTGCTAATGTGGCCGAAACCTAGACTTGATGGGTAACCGATGTTCAACAATTGATCAGTCCAATCAAGGCATCTCAGTATTATCCCAAGAGAAACAATCTTTATATTCTTTTAACAAATCGGTTAATTGTTGCTTACACTCGGAATCTAACTTAGCACTAATAAAAGTAGGCCTTGGCCTATCACCACTACCAATATCTACTTCTACTAAATAATCGGCTGATGTGAACCCCTGTCCTATCTTTCCATCATCGATGAATCTATCCATTAAATTTTTTCATCAGAACTAACTACTTGGATCGGTGGAATCTCAGAATCGGCAACTTTGAGGAAATCTTTCTCCCAGGCTTCTCCTGATATGCACCTGGTTCGCTCATAAGTATCTGACTCTACCAATGCAATGATATAAGAAGAATCTCCAAGGACAACTTCAATTTTATCTCCAACCCACTGAACGAGGCATTGATGCATTGTAGAAGGGACACAACAGTTGGCATGAATCCAATTCCTCCCCAGCAACAGGTTGTACGCGCCTTTACCATTGGTGACAAAGAAAGTTGTCGGCAAGGTCTTGCTGCCAATAGTCAATTCAAGGCACATAGCTCCTTTAGCTGGAGACACATTGCCCCCAAAGTCTTTCAGCATCATATCGATCTTGGTCAAATCTTGATCTCCCTTGCCAAGCTTCCGATACATCACATAGGGCATAATATTAATTGCAGCCTCTCCATCAATAGGTATTTTAGAGACCGGCTGTCCATCAACCCAGCCCTTAATGAACAAAGCTTTAAGATGCTGCCTTTCATCATCGGATGGTTTCTCAAAAACAGCCATCATCGGGTCAAGTGCCAATTGAGCTATTTGATCAGAGAGATTAACTTCCGCGTCATCACTGGAAGGTGCAAGAAATTCCATCGGCAACATGAATACCATATTGACATCTACCGATGGACCTTTCCCCTTGCGATCGGACTGCTGCCGATTTTCAGACTTAGAAGAATTTTCCTCCCTATATAAATCTTCCTGGCATTCCCGTTGCATCCTTCTCCTCTATGTCCTCGTTAAAACTTATGGACACCATCGGGGAAGCTTAGTCTTCCAAACCAGCTGATAACGGACCTCGGACGACTCTACACGATGTATGTTGGGATCTCTGTAAAATATTTCTTCATCAGGAACCCTAGCATTTGCCATTTCTTCCAATTCCTCCTGATTCCTTGGGATGTATCCAACACGTCCACCCAGTCGTTCATGCACGTTAAGCCTGCCCCCAAGCCGATTATGAACTGATGTTCTCCCTCTGATCGGCCCATTAAAACGTCGATCATCGGGCTAGAACCTCCAATTTGATCGATCGTGCCGCATCGGTAACCATTGCACTCGAGGCAATCCTGAATAGTCAGTAGTTTGATATCTCATTGCCAGCAATGAACAAAGAATGGGCAATCCCAATGATCTCTATGCCGATTCCACTCTTGCCGACGTCTCTCTTCCTGCTGACGTCGATACCAATCTTCACGCTGCTGCCATGTTTCTCATTGCTGCCTATGAGTGATCACGACGCCAGATCGGGGAGGCCTACCACTTTCCTTTAGCAAACCTTTTCCCTTAGCGTCATCAGTAGTTACCTGATGTTGGGGATCCACCAATGTGTTTTTCTCAGCAATTTCTGACGTTAGAACCTTGCTTTTACCCTTGGCATCTAACTTATTTGTAGGAAAAGGGTGCTGATCAATTTTCATCGGCTTTTGAGTTTTAGAACTATCAAACTTGATTCTCCCAGATTCTATAGCCGATTGCAACTGCTGCCTAAACACTTTGCATTCATTTGTACCGTGCGAAGTTGCATTATGCCGTTTACAATACTTGATTTTCATTAGTTCTTCTGCCGATGGAATCACATGATTTGGTGACAATTTAATTTGTCCTTCTTGAATCAAGAAATCAAATATTCTATCAGCTTTAGTGATATCAAAAGCAAACTTTTCTGACTCTTTCTGGCCAAAAGGACAAGACATCAGCTTCTTGTTCTTCACCCACTCTGCTAAGCCGATGACTGGTTCCTCGTTAGAATCAGAATCTCCCGCTTCATCGACAAACGATACCTTTTTATTCCAATTCTTTCTAGGCTCAAAAGCTCTAATGTCCTGATCAGAAATTCTCTGTACCAGATGACTCAAGCTTTCAAATTCTTGAGAAGAATATTTGTCCTTGAGATGTGATAATAACCCTTGAAAAGCCAAATCGGCTAACTATCGATTATCCAATACTAGGCTATAACATTTGTTCTTCACATCCCGTAGCCTCTCTACAAAACTTTCTACCGATTCATCATTGCGTTATCGTAGTCTTACTAAATCGTGAGCTTCTTCTCATGAACTCTAGAAAAGAAATATTTATGGAATTGCTTCTCTTGATCGGCCCAGGTAATAACAGAGTTTGGAGGTAATGAAATAAACCAAGTAAAGGCCGATCCAGACAAAGATGATGAAAACAGCCAAACCCTTAACTCATCCCTGTTAGCAGCCTCTCAACATTAGATAATGAAGCGATTGACATGCTCCATTGTCGATGTATCATCTTGTCCAGAGAACATAGTAAAATCTGGCACCTTGTACCGATTTGAAAGAGGAATTAGATCATACACAGGAGGAAATGGTGTCCGATAAGAGTAAGTATTGACTTTAGGTTTTATCCCAAACTGATCTCTCATGACCTCTGTTATCTTATCAGCCCAATAAGCATCGGCATCTTGCCGATGTGCTGGTTGAATCTCTGGTGCCTGCTGAAATGCTTCGACATGTCTCTGCGGCATACGATCTCCAGCAAGCAACATGTTGGCTAATGCTTGTGGACCGCCAATCTGCTAAGTAAGATTCATCGGCTGAGCCGCCGGTGCTTGATTCTAAAAACCAGCCTGCATGTGACCTTGTTGAACCCCTGCAACTTGATGATTTTGCTGTGCTGTATGTGGAAAGGGCAACTATCATAATCAACCATTATTGGTATTCATCGGCACAAGACTTGCCGATGGCTGGTAATCAGTTATCATTGCTGGATTGACATACCCTGCCTCAGACACAAACCTCTGTTGTGTTGGCAATGGATTTGTCAATGAGTTTGCGTTAGGCATTTGAAACGTTGGCATCTGAAAACTCCCAGTACCTAGTCGCATGGGTGGTGGTTGTGGAAAACTGAGGCACTTGAGTCATCGGTGAAACTAGAGGTGCTGATGGCATGGGAGTTTTTCCTACTATGTTAGGTATCTAAAACATTCCAGAATTATTTGCTAAAAATTCTAGAGGCATATCATATCCCCACCAGTTAGAAGGAACCTAGCAGTTTTGAAATACAGACCCTGACAAAGCCGATGCCGATAGATCTGTGTTGAGCTGAACCCGCCCTCCTGAAGTCATTGGATCTTATCTCATTGGTGTTGATTGTTCATTAGCCAATCCTGCCGTACTCGGAGGAGACATGACTTCTGTACCCGCAACGGCTGAAGGAGTCGATGGAGCTACAGCCGATGATAATCCTAGCTGATGATAGGCTAGACCAGCATAAAGTGGTGGTGCCTGTCCCTCTTTGAAAGTTCAGATCACAGCATTGTAAACGGTATTGAACAGCCGATGGATCAAAGCATGATTAATTGCAGAATTAATCATCTCTTGCAGTTTACTAGGATTGGGATCAAAGGTAACCTGCCGAGGCAATGGTAGATCTTGCTTCTGGATGACTTCCCCACTCCTGTTCAGGCTGCAAGATTTCAAACAAAGCTGCTTATACTCTTCCATGGCCTTCTCCATAGCTTGCTTCTGTTCTTCCCTGAGATCAGCCTCTGTCACGCCAATGATGTTATTCGTGTCGAGTTCAGAAGTAAGCATGTTGATCTTTCTTGATTTGTCCCACTAGGCGTGCCAAAAGATGTGTTGATGCAAAAAGTGGATCTGCAAACACAAAGGGCTAATACCCGATTTCGATGTCAAGGCGTGCCAGTCGATTTGACCTATTAATCGACAAAGATAGTGGTAACTCGAATACTTTGGTCCCGACAACAGCGATGCACCTAGATGTCACGGCCAAGAGGTATTCACGCGGAACTCGAGAATCATCGAGTGTAACTCGTCGAATCAATTTGAACTCGTAAAAAAGAAAAGTATGTAAACTAACGAAGTCGTCAAAAAGTAGATGCGAAAATATGAGTAAACTTGTATTTGATATTGACTGACATATCTATTACATTGCTGCTAGGTCTATATTTATACCCTGGCCCAAAGAGTTACAACCAAATACGACTAGGACTTAATCAAAGTAAACAAGACTCTTACATGCATGGCATACTCGAACAATTATAAAAAAGGAAATAACATCTATCTATTCCTGTGTCCACCTTAATTACGATGAAGTCTTCATCGACTCCTGCCCTATCGGCATACACGTGCCTCTCTAGCAGTAGTCTTCACCTTCTTCTCCATCGGCATCGGCAACTGTAACAGAACCACCCAAATTATAAGAGATTAAGCCTGTTAGCGACCGTTCACACAATCAACTCAACAACCTTAAGCCCATATAATCCTGGTAGTCCGTGAAATCTCGAAGGGTTTCAAACCACATTCGTACATACAGCCAAGATCGTAATAAGTCCAGCGATAACCATCCACAAATACATTTAGTTCGCAACATTCAAAAATTACATCAAAGTTCAAATGTAGTTAATACAAACCAAGTTCATGAGTAGCGGAAGCATCATAGTTTTAAAATAACACACACACTGAGTCTGATACAGTGCCATAGTCCGGTCATTCCCACAACAGCAAAAGAAGAGGTAGAGTGACCATCGTCCTTGGTCTAGTCATCACCCATTACTGGGTACAAGCAGTGAATACAGTAATTGTTGATGGTCCTTAAGTACTAAAATTAACAATCAAATAAACATGGAAAAGGATCAATATGCACCAAACATCCAGAATTAGGGTTTTATCTGACCGAATTCCACGAGCTTTGGTGTTTATCTATTTCTGCAGGGGGTTATCAGAAAATATGGAGAGAAGGCCCACATGTCATGTTTACAACAAGATAATTACGTGCCGCGCAATTTTCCTCAATCTAGAAGAGTCCAGAAGCCATGGGAACGAATGGGAGACCGAACTGGCTCGGGGGCAGGGCGCCCGCCCACCCCCCTTGGGCACTCGCCCTGGGTTGGACTCCAATCAGAACTCTTTTCGGGGACCAAGCTCCACCGACCTAAAGGATCAAGGAAAACCATGCGATCAATGTCGGTTTGATCCAACGACCCAAATTCACTTGAAAGGACTATATAACCAAGGCCTCTCCACCCCTGGGGGAGAGAGGAGAAGAGAAGAAATCATTATCAGAGGTAGCCATCAAAGTTAGGGTTTAGAGCTTCTCTCCCACA
>Ga0182004_10002785_pt1 | contig 13718 bp, 14 predicted proteins | sample Sormic07211540_1_FD_120479 | JGI IMG/M metagenome (GOLD analysis project Ga0182004, IMG submission 120479) | Endophyte microbial communities from Sorghum bicolor roots, Mead, Nebraska, USA - 072115-40_1 MetaG | ecosystem: Host-associated > Plants > Roots > Unclassified | place: USA: Nebraska...
AGAAAACTTCCTCTCTTCCCACCAAAAATAATTATATAGTTATCCTTGGGCGATCTTGATTCTTAATTAGTACACTCACGTTCTCTGTGGAAAATCGATACTCTGGAATACTCCCGGGTGAAATCTATATCGGTATCCGTGCGCTTGCGGATTTTTCTGTTTGCGTTTAAAATACCCAACACCCGTGCATCACATACGCCACTAGAGAGGCTGCATGTGCCGACAGAGAGTCTTAGTGGCATTTAAATTCTTTTATATTTTGAAATTAAGAATACGAAAAGCCAGACTATAAAGGGTGATACAATGCACAAGCTTTAATGTGAAACCAAGTGCTCATTTCCCCACCAAACAAATCCTCAAACTTTGCCAAGCTAGCAAAGTGCTTAATTTCTAACCATTGCTACTTTGGATAGTGTGGCACGACCGCATAGGGCAGTATTTACTGTCGCACACCTGTAGTGGCTCTACTTAACGGATAGTTGGGATATAAGGGAGTATTTATACTTTCTTTCTCCCAATGGTCATCTTGACCAAACTTCGCTCACCAGCAACCACGCAATGTCTCTCCCCACCATTGAAGGCTCCTAAGTGCTCTCCCTTTGATTCCCTTATAATCCTTTGCCAGATTGAGCCTCCAAGCTCGATTAGAGAGCTGCTCTAATTGTTCTTAAACTCCTAGAGTGCTTGTTCATGTTCAAGTGATTGTGTTTGTTACTCCTAGAGCAAGACTCCTAGCCGGCTAGGTGTCACCATCACCCATTGAAGCTTCTAACTTGTGTGGCAGTTCTAGGACGTTAGTAATCACCCTCTGTATCTAGTAAAAACCTCTCACTCAAGAGACTTGCTCTCTTGACTTGAGAAGGAGGATAGGGTTTGACAAACCCAAGCCTTGGTGGCTTCCTCAACATCCCGAGGTAGCCTAGCCTTAGTGGTGAGCTAAACCACGAGATAAAGTTCATTTTCTCTCATATTCTTGCTATTTGTGTTGTTGTCTACTAGTTATTTTAGGGTTTGGTCCCGATCTACTTGTGCATAAGCTTCCGACATCATTTAAATGGTGAAATATGGTCAACACTACCCCAGGAACCACAGTAAATCACTTGATCTAAATTTCCTTTGGTAGATTTTGAATTGTGTTGATGAGCTTCACTGACCACGTGGCACAACTGTAGCTTCACCCAGTAGTGCCGCATGAAGGTCCAGTAGTGTTGCGCCCCTACTAACATAATATTCGAGTTTGATTTTAAATAGGCCTTCAACCCCCCCCCCTCTAGGCGTAGCATGATTCTTTACTATGGTTGATGACTAGGGTGAGGATGATGGCATTTCAACATGTAGTATCTCACAATGATTTTGGAGCAATCTGCTCATGTATGCCACCATATGTTGATGTAGTCACAAAGCCCACAAGCCCTTCATCACTAATTTTGTATCAACTACTGTAGTACAAAGAGAGAGCCTTATGATAGTTGTTCCGAAGAACATCACGATCAGTGTCGAGAGCCTGGGACAAGCCTCTATGGACACAAAACACATAGCCAATCACACACTATGGAAGAAACCATGGAAGAAAACCATCAAACTAAGATGGCTAGTAGACGAACTCTAGAAGATCACCATCTAGTGGATATAGTAGAGAGATAGATTTGGCTCCACCTTCCTACTAGTGGCGTAGTAGAGGCAAAAAAAGAGACCTAAGGCTATTGCTCGAGAAAGAATTTTCTTCGGCAACAACAATGCTTGGTTATCTCTTTTGGGGACTACTACCATACTAGAGGAAACAACATAGTGCTATAAGCACTTAGACATTGTTTGGATGCCCATGTATCCACCTCAGTCCATGTGTGTTTGTTAGAGTGGGATGGGTGGAATTTAGTTTAAATTCTACCCACACACATGGATTGAAGTGGATACATGCATGGGTATCCAAACAAGGCTTGGATGCACATGTATTCACCTCAATCCACATGTGTTGAACTAGATTGGTATAGAACTTAAAACTATTTCCACTCTAATCCATTGCAATACTATATGTGGATTGACATGAATATATTTGGATCCAACAAGGCCTTAGATGTTGTCGGATTCGCCTCAATCGATCTATATGCATCTGGTGGATTGGGGTTGAATTTAGTTGAAGTCCACTTTATTCCACCACCACATATGACACATATGGATTTATGCGAGTCCAACTATATCTAAACAAGACCTAGTGGGAAAAAAGACAGGCCCAACACAACCCATGCATGGACCAGATAACATCACAGCTAAAGCCCAGTAGCAAACAAGCATAATGAAAGAAACAACCCGAAGCAGTTGTGGGTTTATTCGGTGGCCCACTAGGAAAGGACGATGGAAGGCAAGCTGTCCACATTTCCTTCCTCTGTATGAATTTTATTACTACTGTATTCGCCTCAGAAAATTTGATGTTTTACTATTAACATCAAGTATTTTGGGACGATGGAGTATTATTATCCAATTTTGTTTCTTCATAAAATTTGCATGGTGCAAAAGGAACAATGGCACTAACAAATATACACGTGTAAACATATATATGAGGCATACAAAGACACGAATGCTAGCCACACGTGGACCAAATTAGTCCATGTGCAGCATCATAGCATCCTGTTGTTAACTATTCTACACGTTACATGATTGTACAACTACCTTACAGATCATCCATGCAGAAGTATACCCAGATCCCAGCTGCTGTGCATGTGCTTGCTTCTTTCCCTGGCACTTCGACAAGTACTTCCTAGTGGGCCACCGATCAATCCATATGTATAATTAAGAAACCATATATAGATCTCTCTGAATAGTCGTTACGTAATCTCTAGATTTCATATGAGATTCCAACTTTCAGTAGCTTGCCATGTGGAATCGATAACATCTTCTCTCCTTGCATGAAGTTTTTCCTTAGGAAGGAGTATATGTAGTTGATCACAATCTTCTTAAGGAGCGAGGACTGAGGCCTTGCCACTACCTCAGCCTCTCCAATAATGTACACCACACCTTTCTCTGCTTCTCTTTGAATCACCTTCTGTTCCTCCTCAATCTTGGCTAACTCCTCAATATTCATCTTTGATGCCTGCTCATAACAACCATCATCAATTCTACTATACTACAATAAATAGAACACAGAAACTAGCCCAGCTAAATTATTTAGTAGATTTTGTTACCTGAAACTGTGGTAGACGATTGCTCCAACCATTTGGCAGTGTTGTGAGCTCGGAGAACGATTGGATCGGCGTAATCATCTCCTCAGCATAGATGGCATGCCTTCCAGAAGGCTTGTCCCGAGACAAGCTCTGATCTCGAGAAATCGGGTAGCTAACATTCTGCATCTCATCCACTGAGTAGAGGTTGACATCTCGTATGTAGTACTGGAGGCTCTCAACCAGTGCTAGGACAAAATCTTCTGCCTCCTCACCAATGGAGTCCCGGTAACCATACCGGGCCACGCATCGAAATACTTTGTACTCCTTGGGCTCTACTTGTCGGAAGAGGAAGCGTTCGGAGGCGTCGACATGGGGAACATGTAAGTGCTTGATGGAGACGAAGATCAGGACCGAGTGAATCGCCGGGACCTTCTCCATGAGGTGAGGGAATATGGGTGGGATGCCTTGCACTAGCTCAGTGTAGAAGAGCCCAACTCCAGGGATCCTCTTCAGATCGCTCTTCTCAAGCAGCTTTTCAGCCTTGGCGGGGGATAAGGTGTGCTTCAGCTCATATTTGTACCGTTTGACGTGCACGTAATGCCAAACAATCATCACCACCATTAGAACTGCTGACATGGCCACGGGTATGTATGGTCCATGAGTGAACTTGTATAGCACAGATGATAGGTAGATGGACTCGGTCGGAACGAAGACGATGAAGAAGAGCGCAATCCACCAGATATTGATTTTCCACACCAAGAGCATCACGATTGTCATCAGCAGTGTCGTGATGAGCATCACAAGGATGACACAGATTTCTGTCAGTTATGAGGAAACATGATGGTTAGAGAGGTTTGTAGAATTTAACTGTGCAATATGTGACGTTAAAGTTTTAAACGCACAGACAGTTCATACCATGGGCTTTTCCGATAATGGTCGTTGTCTTGAAACTGACAGTCACGACGCAAGCAGCTATGCAAAGCAGTAAATTGACTTCAGGAACATACAGCTGTCCATGAAACCGCTTTGACGTGTGCAGTATCCTAACCCTCGGGAAGCAACTGAGTGTTTGTAAATGTGAAACAGTTGCAAACGCACATGAGATCATTGCTTGGCTTCCTATGATGGATGCCGCAATTGCCAAGATAAACGTCGGCCAGAACAGAGCGCCTGAATTTACAAGAACGAGAAGCACACATCCCATTAAGTTTCAGAACAATTATTTATAGTGAAACGAGAGATGTATATACTAAATATATGTTAGTATATGCTTACTTGGAGTTGATCTAAAGAAAGTGTTAGCAAAATGTTCGGGGTGCTTCCTTAGGTATGCTGCTTGTCCGATGTAAGTAAGCAATACAGATGGCAGTAGTCCAAGGCTAAAGCTTAACTGAAAAGATCCAAAAGAAAAGTTGTTTAGTACGACGACAATTCGCCTACTTCTTTTGGAACATTCTTCTTTTTGAATGAAGGTTTAGGTATCTATTTTTCTATGTCACTTTATTAACCAATATGAACCTACTATTATCATGTTACTGTATATCTGCATGAAAGCATTTTCGCACATACCTGAATGGATCTAATGCTGAAGTATCCCAGATTAGCAAAAAGAGCTTCTGTTCCTGTGAAGAGTACATGCATGGTATAATATATGTTAATCCTTATTATATCCGCAGCATATATTCTTCTGAGTGACATCAGAAGTAAGTTCTTCCCTAAGTGGTATCTAAGTATATTTGCAAAATGTTACCTGTAAAAACAAGGAGAATATCACCAAGTGAGACCCATCCTTCCTTCTTGTTTCTCCTGAAATAGTCAATGATGTATTTTGGGTTGAAGGACCTCAATACACCGACATCATATTTGATCAGGTTATAGAGCCCGACTCCTCCAATGAGAAGCAACCACAGCAGGATGATTGGTGCGAACAAGTAGCCAACTTTGTCGGTTCCGAAGCGTTGGATAGCAAACAGAACTACCAAAATTGCCACGGTGATCCAGACTATTTGATCTGTGCGAAAAATAAAAACAAGCTTTGCATTAGCTGATCTTGTAGCTTAATTGACCGAGTCAAACCTTATATATGCTCTAAGAAAATGCTGGCCTTATATATGCTCTAGTCTGTAATAAGTATATTAGCTAAAGGTAATGTCTTCTAAAAGCTTAAGTTGAATCTTTTCAGGCATCATTTTTTTTTTTGCGAAAATTTTCAGGCATCATATATATCAGGAAAGATGACATGATCTTTGAAAAAGAAAATATTTTATACACGTCCTGATGCACATATATGCATGCACCCATATATTACCTGTGGTCAAATCAGGCACCTTTTCCTTCAGGCCACTGACAGCTGAGAGCACTGAGTATTTTTAAAAGGACAAGCAGTCATGAATCAGATGGCATTGTTAAAACCTCTACAGACGTTGAGAGGTGATATTATCTGTGTAAAACATAGAAGAGTTTGTTTATGCAGTACCCGAAATAGGAGGAGTTAAAACAGCATCGCTGATGACCATCGCAATTGCAAGGATGGTAAGGAGAAACAGGGAGATCTTCGCCGACTTGCTTGTCTCAAGCAAATGCTTCAGCCAATGAGCTCTCCTTAGTGTGGCCGACGGCTTCCCAAGGTTGGTGCTGTAGCTGGAGACCAGCTCATCTTCAGCCTGATGGTTTGGGAGCAGACTCACCTTGGCGTATCTCGAAATCAAAGAGTAGAGTGCAAACGTTCCTCCTGACGATAGCAACATCATCGTTTAATTACATTTGTTTACTACAGTATCATTATAGTATTTTTCTTTATCAAATCAAAGAGAGTAGCATGCAGGAACTATATATATAACGAACGAACCGTACCATCCCCGTCATCGTTGGCGTGGAGCGCAACCACGACGATCTTGATGACGGTGAAGAGCACGAAGCTGTAGATGATGAGGGAGAGCACCCCGAGGATGTCGTCAGGGTGGCCAACGCCGCCGCCGTCGCCGCCGTGGCCGAAGGTGGTGGAGTAGACATACAGCGGCGACGTGCCGACGTCGCCGTACAGGATGCCCACGCACTGGAACGCCAGCCGCAGCGTCGTCCCCCAGCTATCCTGCATGCATTGCGTATGCATATACGTACGGCCGATGATCAGTATAGTCAGTCAAATTAATAGGCAAAACTAACAATGGACTGACTGAACACGACGTGTCTAATAATTCAACCACCATTATTATTGCATCATTATTCGCATTGCATATGCATATTGGAGAGTTACTTGCACGTCAAGCAGAGAGCGAGATCATGTCAAATTAGAGGAACCGTGTGTAACCGTATGTACGTACGTACGTACGTACATGATCAGAGTGCCCTGCGCCGCCGGCAGCACGGCGGTGATGACCCGTCACCGCCTCCCGGAACAGCGAGTCCTGCCTATCCACGATGGACGACGACGACGCTCCATCCAGGCTGCCGCCGCCGCTCTCGATGTCGACGACGACGACCTCCGCCGGCCGGTCACCGCCATATTCTCTACCCCTCGAGCTCTCGGCAGCGAGAACCATCGATGACGATGTTTCACTCAGGGTTCTTCGATCTTCCTCGTTGTTACTAGCTAGCTAGTTGGGCTGAAACCACTCTGCTTATTGCTTATTTTTCGATCTTTCTACGTGTCCTGTGTTCAATATAGCTCACCATCCGAGATCGGCCGGTGCTACCTTTTATAGGCAGATCGAGTAGTACTAGTATGTGTGTGGTCGCTGCTACGGAGTAAGTCCCGTGTTCCTACACAGCTGCAGCTTGCTTCGTTCGTTCGGCCATTTCTTAAACGTCAAGTTGCACGAGGAAACGGAACCAGTGCTACTAGTTTATAGCTCTAGCTACTACGACCGTTTTGCTACTGACTTTGCTTGTGCTGCCATCATGCATCGTTTACTTCGCAATGGCGCGCAACAAGTTGCGAAATTTGACTCGGCGCGCGGCATGAATGCGCTCTCCTATACGCGCACGCGACGCCAAATCAAAGCCCGGATTTTAAACGACGCATCGCCCTATCTATTGGCGCCGCAAGATTATATTACGACGGAATGACTAGGACGTTAGAATGGGCGCGGCCGACAAAAGCTAGCGCCAGCTAGGCACCTATACGTTTACTGTATTTGGTTTGCACCGGTCAAAACACATTTTTTTTCCGTGTCTGCTTATCCCGGTCTCGATCTGGAAGTGTTATACGAGAGTTTTATTAAAATTATTAAATAAACTAATATGGTATAATATTTGTAAAGAAGAGGTGATGAAAGTTTTACGAGATGAAACCTATCTACACCATTTTCAATAGACGAGAGTCTTGGATATTATGAGATAGAACTCTAATGAGACTCACCTTAATTAAATTAAGTGATAATAATTATATTTATTATTCATCATGGGTTACGTATCAAGGGATACGATGATAGCTGACATTTTTACCATTGATTTGACTTGCTAGTAGCTAGGTTTCAGGGGGTCTTACGTATTGTTCCTGACTCTCAATTGCTTTCTTTCTAGTTGTTGATTGTTTTCTTCGTCGTTTTATTATATTCATCCGTACATCAATTCCGTACAAAAAGTCTATCAACATGTGCTCCTGCATCTGCATGGGCTATGCCCTCCGGAGGCTTAAGCATTACATGTTCATGTTCAATAATAACTATCACCAAGAGAAAAGTTATTTTTGTGCACTCTATAATTATTTTCTAAATAATATATATTGAATTGCAAACACCGATCAGTTTAAAAGTTTAAGCTGGATAAATAGAGATAGGCAGTTCACTTATATTGAGTTGCAAACTTCAATACTCTCTCTCACGTGAAGTCTCCCTCGAGCCTCAGACGGGGAATAGGAGAGAGTAATAATTATTTTATTTTAATTGTGCTAACTAGGATTCAAACTTGAGACCTCTGCCTTTGATACAATACTGAATTGCATGCACCGATTAGTTTAACCCCAAAAGTTTAAGCTTATTAGGAGAGGTGGGCAACTAACTTATTACTCCCTCTGTTCCTAAATAAATCAATTTCTAGAATCCGTACCAGCCAAATTTTTTTAGGTTTGACCAATTTTATCGAAAACAATAAGAACATCTATAACATAAAATGAGCACCTTATGAAAATATATTCTATGGTAAATCTAATAATACTAATTTGATGATACCATAAATCTTAACGTTTTATTCTAGAAATTCAGTGGAAGTTTAAAAAGTTTGACTTAAGACAACTCTAAGAATCTATTTATTCAGAAATAGAGAGTATATTCCAACAATATGTTTATAACTACTCTATAATCTCTATCCAATTGTGATAAACTTATTATCGGTGTGCATCCAATATACATGTAGTTGACACCTTAGCTTAAGTTATTACTATAGCCCATGTCTTATGACATCATGGATCCAGAATTTTACATGCAAATTTAGAGATTTTCTTTATATTGTTCCACAATGGTTTAGGTGACTTAGATTTTTAGGGGTTCGTTTCTATTCTTATAATGGCAAATAATAATACATACATGGCTATTATTATCTATGGTGTTTTGAGTTTACTGGATTCATGGTTGTTATTTCTTTTTTCTAGCACATCTCTTAAGGAGAATCTCCAATTAGTAATACTAAGATGGGAACATGTCTAGTGGAAACCACAGTATGTCCAATGGTGCAGGCATGCACTACCAATTTTTGAAGATATTGGTACTTGAAATTCATAGATAAAAATTTGATGCCACGACTAATAATCAGAATTTTTATTATCCTTATCTCTCTTATTTAGTCATATTCTACATAATACTCAAGTAGTAGATATTTACTTTCTTACCTCTATCAATAGGTGATAAACTTTAATTGACCATTACTCTGGGCCTGTTTAGTTCCCCCAGCCATGCCAAAAGATGTGCTAGAAAAAGAGATTCTCCTTGAATAACTTTTTTTGAAAGAATAATATGTAGGCTATTATTATGTATGGTGTTTCGAGTTTACTGGATTCATGATTGTTATTTCTTTTTCTAGCACATCTCTTGAGGAGAATTCCAATTAGTAATAGTTTTGGCAATGTGAATTTTGAATGAGGTGTTTAGATGTACCAAAAGTTTTGGCATTCTATAGCACCATAACAAAAGGAGAAGAGAGGCAGCTGGCGGCCCAAGGCAATTTTACACAGTTTTGGACCTCAAGAGTTCCAATGCCAAAACTTTACAATGACATGTTTTTGCATTCTTTGACAATGGTGTTTAGATCTATTTTACAAAAAGTTAGGCTAAAACACCAAATTTAGCAAAATGGAGAAACTAAATGGGCCCTCTATAATTTTCCATCCCTGTTCGTAGATCTTTGCATGGCAAACCCATGTGCTTTGTTGAAACTCTCTCTCGTTTGTGCATAGTTACTTTGTTTTTTATTTTGGCTAGTCGCTAACTATATAATATTTTCCCATTCGGGTCAAATCTTTTTTCTTTTTTACATCAAGCCTCCATGTGTGTTCGACTTATGTTTAGTTGAATCACCATACCATCAGCTAAGTGTTTGGCATAGAAATCGACATGCTATCACCTCTTTATGCATCATGCATGTACATCGAGTTAGTTCTATACATATTAACAATGATATAAGTGGGTACGTCATTTATTAGGATATTTTCTTAAATATAATGACATGTGTACGTCATTTGGATAAAAATTTAGAGTTAATTTATATTAGTTTTTCTAATAGAAGAGATGTGTAATTTAGATATAAATTTAGATCACTTTAGATTTTTTTTCCTAATGGTATAATTTTCCATAATGACATAAGTGGATAATTTTGATAAAAATAGGGGTTATTTACGTTATGTTTTAGAATAGTATAGGTGGGTAATTTGCAATGCAAATATATGGTGCTACTTTATTAGTTTTTTTATAATGTAGAGGTTGGTTTCCTAATATTAAAGTCAAAGTGGACCTTTCTATCCATCATATTTTACGTCCCACAATGCCCTTGTGCCCCTCTCTCTTTCCTATTCATGATCTCGACTAATGAGTCATGCTCATATGAGTTAGAATAACACACATGGTCTACCCATAATTTGGATTCTGGTCCCTAGACAAATTAGAACTGTTAACACAATCGTTGCATAAATCTCTGAGTTACAAGTTGTTCAAGTGACCACATACAAGTTATACCTTCCGTCATAATGCACAAGTATATTTGCTAGTTTAAATACAAATATAAAAGGAATACTTTAGATACTCTCATAGGTTCATAGCTTCTTGAAAACAGAATATAGATTCCAAATGTATTATTCTCAAAGATACTAGAGTACACTAATTAAATGAGGACTAAATTGTTCTCACTTTTGTGAGAATTCCATTTCTAGTTGGAATTTATCCTTTTTTTAGATAGTGGGAACAAATGTTCCGGCTTCATCATTCCTCTAGGAGGGAAGAATCAGACTAATTATAACAAAATCACACTACAACGAAAAACGAAGGAATATCTAAGACGATAAATGAAACTCCAACCTTGAGAACCAAACAAAAACATGGCACTAGACACTAAAAGCTTGCATGCCTCCACATTGGATGTCTTTTGCTCATCTAAGTGATGTAATTGAGTCCAAAATCAGAGCCAATATATTCCTCGAAAATGTACTATGTTTGTTTTTGACATTTATTAAAAATGAAATCATTTTTTTGAGACCAATTGCCCAACATAAGGCTGATGCTCTTGACAATACAAGCAAATTGTGTTTGCATTGCCCCAATTTTGACCAACCCCCAACAAGTGAGATACGCTTGTTGGTGGGGCAATACCAAACACCCTATGAACCACATGACAGAGAAAACGAGCATGATGAAAATGAAGAAAAGATGAGAAAATATCCATTCACTACTACTGTGACCTTTTGAAAACACCCTCCAAGGTGGGAAGAAATTTCAACCGCCTCGAACAAACGCAAAACCGCCTCACAAAATCGATTAACTGAGGTGGTTATTTATAAGAGGCCCGCCTCGAAAAATAGAGCTTTTTTTGAAGGCAGTTACTTATAAGAACCTTGCCTCGGTTAAAAAGGCCAAGGCCACTCCCATTCAGAAAAGACCATCTTGGCTGATATATGGCTTCGAGTATATATACAGACTCTAGGGTTTTACTCACTCTCACTTATCTCTTCTCCCTCTCCCTCAGCCGCTCTCCACACCGTGCCCCACAACAGACACCCTGCGCCCCTCCTCCCTCCTCCACACCCCAGTGACGGCGCACGTGTATAGGTCCATGCCCCTCTCCCTCTCCCGCACCTCCTTCTCTCCCATCTCCCCCACACGACGTCACATGTCTAGGCGGTGCTAGGCACATAGAGGCATGGGGTCGGTTGGCATGAGGCGCGTGGGGCCCTAGCGGCGGAGGACCTCATGACCCTAGTGGCGAAGGCCGCATGCGCAGGCCTCTGGCTGTGGAGGGCTCTCTAGCAGTGGCAGTGGTGGGCTTCCCCTCCTTCCTCTCTTCCCTATGGCTGGATGTGGTTCCCCCTCTCCTCCTTCCCCACCAACGAGCACAGATCCGACGGGGGACGAGCTTTCTGGTGGCGGATCCATCAAGTAGAAGTTCGTTGATGGAGGATCGGACGAGCATGAGCCCGCCGGTGGCGGATCTGGTGGGGAGGACTCTATCGATGGCGGATCCAGCGACAACGAGCCCACCAACGGTGGATCCGGTGAGAACGAGCCTTGTCAGAGCACCATGGCAATGTGCCAGCGATCGACGACTTCATGGCCCTTGCAAGCGGAGGTGGATCTAGGCCCAAATACATACTAGGTTTGGGTTACAGGCTTTTATTTTTTTATTTTATTAACCAAGGTGGGCATCAAATCGCCTCGAAAAATAGGCCATTTACTGTGACCTTTGATCCGAGGCGCTTTGTTTGCCCGCCTTGAAAAATTACTTTTGCCCATCTCGGTTAACTTTATTGTAGTAGTGACAATGACAATCAAGAAAAGATGTTGGATGGTTTCATACTTATTCCAAAAACAATAAGCTTTACTACCACTCCAATTTCTTCTTGCTACATTATCTTTTGTTAAAATAACCTTTTTTATGAATTACATGAAGATTTTGTTTTTTAAGTGTATTTTCATTTGCCATGTCTCTCCAGCGAGATTTTCATACCATTACTAACTAGAACTTATACATATATAGAATTCACAGAAAAAGATCCATTTTTATGTGAGAACTCCAAATAGGCATATAGTACATCTAATGAAAATTAACATATTGTGAAGGCTCCAATTAATTAGCAATAGTATCACTACCCTCTTCTGACTTTAGATGAGTAGGACCAAAAGTCACCGCTGACGTACCTTCATTAGGTGTCAAGAACAGCTACGTATCTTCTGCTATTACGCACTTTGCTTCTACACTGTCCAAACTCCGATCCAAAGGCATCACAGGCGTTTCGATAGGTTTGATCACAGTTGATTTGCTTATACATACGTTGCTTTGTGAGACACCTCTATACCCCCCCCATAATTAGTGATATGCAACTTTCATGTAATAAGAAATAGAATCCATCCGTGGCTTCATCGATCTATCAAGCAGACGTAACGTAAGGTACTGTAGTTCTGTACTAAAGTTACTAGCTGCCAACACATTGGAAGGCGCTGAGTTCAAGTACGCGTGGTTGCTTGATCCTCTGCCATGAACACTCTGGAAGTACAGTTAGAATATTTCAGAAAGCTAGCTAAACGACGGCTGAAGTATCACTATCACCACCAATGGCAAAACTTAAGGGAAGACCCAACTTTCCAATCTCTACATACGTAACCTGCACCTCTCAAAAAAATAATAATAACATACGTAACCTGCATAGATAACTACAAAGCATGATATATACTTACTACTCACCTAGTCACCTGCTCCCAGGAAAATAAAAACTAAACAATGTATGTATGCATGACAGCAAAATCAACACCACCGTTGTCATCGATGGACCAAATCTACTGTATATCATGATGAAACATACATACAAATTAATTTAACTACCCAATTACCACGCACACCAAAACGGAACAAAGTCACAGATTCAAAACAAGGACAGCTCCAGATATAAAATCGTACGATGCACCTGGACATCTGACCAAACAATCTCTCATGGGAGTTGGGACATGCTGTAGTACGGTCAGTACGGACGTGTGGTTGCAGAATTAAATAACATTACTAGCAAAACGATCGTTAGCTAGAGGTCATACCGGCCGTCTGCCACACCGTACCCACACACGTTCCTTCCTGGCTCACTTAAAAATAATGGCACCTCTGATCCTTGTGCTCTAGTAATCCTACTCTGATAACGATATGGATATTAATTAGTATATTATCCGCTTAATATAAAATTTAAGCGATTTGGAAATATGTGGTGCGGGTGCTTATGTTATTGCTAGTTGATCAGTTTAAGATATATATGCGCTGCAGGAGAACATATGTATTTCCTCTCTGTTATGTTAGCTAGTGAACTGAGAAGTTTATATTGTTTTAAATAACTTTGAAGAGTAGCTATACATGGAATAACAACTTAGTTTTCTGTCA
>Ga0182004_10002786_pt1 | contig 13715 bp, 9 predicted proteins | sample Sormic07211540_1_FD_120479 | JGI IMG/M metagenome (GOLD analysis project Ga0182004, IMG submission 120479) | Endophyte microbial communities from Sorghum bicolor roots, Mead, Nebraska, USA - 072115-40_1 MetaG | ecosystem: Host-associated > Plants > Roots > Unclassified | place: USA: Nebraska...
AGCTAAGTCGATGTAGAATTTTTGTTCAGCCCCCCCTAAATTTTTTTCTGGCTTCGTCCCTGTTTGCAAGGGCAATATTGTTGCCTTGTTGGCACAAGCCTAATCTAAGGTCTGTCATCACACCAATGGTCCAGTCTCTTCTAACTTAAGACTAATTTACTTAAATCAAATTTTAGGTTCACCATTCATTAACTGGAGTTCCTCTAACGTGAGTTAGATGAACTGATTCATCCATAGATGAGACTCGACACATGCCAGGTGTCGTTGCACCTAGGAGATAGACATGCTCTATTGCTCTTGTGAGAAAGAAAGGTATTAGAAGTGAAAACTTTATTTATTTTAGTATTAAAAATATAGATACAAGAATACAACTTAGCACACCCTTAATTAATTGTTGTACTCCCTCTGTTCCACTGTATCTGTCATTCTGGCAGTGCATTTCGGTGGCTAGATTCATAGCATGTTTCATGCATGTGAACACACCATATGTCCAGGTTTAGGGAATGTTTATTGTACCTGGTAGAAAGCTAAACGACACATACAACAGGATAGAGGGAGTATGTATCAATACAATGGGCTTACACTGCATACGTCGACCTGCACCACCTACTAGGAAGTTTCCTTTTCTGACGTGTAGGTGGTTTGTACATCCAAATACAGGGTGGGCAACACGTCAAACAAAATGAGGACCCGCCAAAGGCACTCGGGACTGCAAGGACAGCACTGTTGGCGAGGAACTCGAGATTGCAAAGAATGTTGCCTTGTTAGCACAAGCCCAATCTTGGTCTGTTGTGACACCACCAGACAATTCTCTTATAACTTAAGTAATTAACATAGTTAAATTAAAATTTAGGTTCACCATTCATTGACTCGATCGAGTTCCTCTAACAGTTAGATGAATCGATTCTCACCGCATCCTGGAAGCAAACCAACCCCGCTAAGAATGCCTTTGGAATGCAAAAAAAAAAAAACTCATAGAAACTATACATGAATTTCGCATGAATCAGTTTGTTTTCACAGAAAAAATAAAATATATAGAAAATATAGATGAAAAATCCCGTATTCAAAGAGGGCCTAGAAATAAGTCTTGTGTAACAACGATTCAAGTCCCGCGAGATACACAACACAAAGCTAAGACACGACTGCACCCTTTTTAAAATAAAAATAAATTTGTTTTGTGTAGTGACGTACTGATACAGTTGTTTATGTAAGTGGGGATGCTGGACGTGACTGGCATGCTTGCTGGCTCGATCTTCTTTGACAACGCCATGGACCGGCACCACCAGTTGACATTTATTTAGAAAAACAATAGTTAGCCAAGTTTTTTTTTAAAAGGTTTTCAGCTCATCATCTCACAAACTAACAGAAATGAGAAAGTTGCCTGATGCAAGCAATAATAATCTTATGCGTCCGATTTTGATTTGACTATGGTATAGATGAAGCAAAGGTGACAAGACTAGGCAACTTTTTGGCACGGGCTCCAATCAAACATATGCATGGACGAGCATGGACGAACACTACACCACGACCCTTAATCAGCGACTGACTTAAAGTTGTTGTAAGGGGTGTACAGCGATGGATGGTCCGTGGCTAAAACTTACAGCGACGGACCTCAACAGTTGTTGTTGAAGCCGTCGTTGTATGTATACAGCGACGAACTTTATCTTTAGCGACGGACCGTCCATCGCCCCAGCAATTAAATAGGTAAAAAAAATCCACATATATTTAAATCTGGACCCATTCAGAACCAATACAATAACATACACAAATGGACACATTAATCATACTCTCATACATCCATATCAAATGAGTATATAATCCATTTACAACAAAGTTTTCACACTAAAAGATGATATGAATATGCCGTTGCTTTTCCATCCTTCAAGCAAAAACCACCTGGGTGCATGGAAAGATAGAAATGGGTGTGAGATATAAAAATCTCAACATTTGTATAGCCACGGATGGGGGCACACACGGGCGGCGGGGTACGTATGGGCGTGACGAGTGGAGGCGACGCTGGAGTGGATAGGGTGGGATGAGTTAGGGTTTAGGTTATTTTGGGTCAAAATTACAGTGGGAAGGGCCCAAATACCGCGTGAATGGAAAATTTCTATAGCCACGGACTATCCGATGCTGTTCCTGATCTATAGCAACAGACCGTCCAACGCAAAAGAAAAAAATTATAGCAACAGACCATCCATCGCCCTATTTGGTTTTAGCAACTGACTGTCCTTCACTAACCTTTAGCGACTCACCGTTCTATGCTAATTAACTACTTTTAGCAACTGGAGTCAGTTGCTAATTAAGGGTTGTGGTGTAGTGGAAGCTAGCGGTGGGGCTAGGGGGGCTCTAGCCCCTCCTACCGCTGCTGATTCTCTTAGTGTTTTTGCTTCTAATTTTAGACATAAATTTATAAAGTAGGGTGGGCTGAGACTTTATTTTTAGATATATTTTGTGAATGAATATAAAACTATTTCAAGCTAATATATATTTTTTCTATTGTGAGGGGTATAGTAAAGTTAAATCGATGTAGCAATTTTGTTCGGTCACTCCTACAATTTTTTTTAGCTTCGTCCCTGTGGACGAGGACATTATATTGCCACCGAAAACGGCGTGGACGCGGTGTTTAGGTCTGCTCGCGTCGCGTTTACTACCTATGCTGTCCAGACTAGCTAGATCGATCACGTTTGCATGGAGGAAAAAAAGAAGACACAATAATATGGGGCAATATATCCTTGTCACGTCTGAACTGCGTCACGTCGAAATGTTCATAAGAAATCACGACAATGTTATGTATTGATGTTAGATGCCTACGTGACAACGCTTATTTTTAGATAACGAAAATTATTCTGGCTTCAACCTCACCAAGTACATGACAATGATTAAGGCCTTGTTTAGTTCATCCTGAAAACCAAAATGTTTTCAAGATTCTCTATCATATCGAATCTTGTGACACATGCATGAAACATTAAATATAGACGAAAACAAAAACTAATTACACAGTTTAGCTGTAAATCACAAGACGAATCTTTTGATCCTAGTTAGTCCATGATTGAATAATATTTGTCACAAACAAACGAAAGTGCTACAGTATCGAAAACTTTTCACTTTTCGGAACTAAACAAGGCCTAAATATAAGGGCATGGAGATGGATGCATGCGTAGATGACTCAGACACGGGCCAGGTGTTGTTACACTTATGAGATAAATAGATATGTTCTGCTGCTCTTGTGAGAAAGGAAGGTTTTAGAAGCGATAGGAAAAACCTTTGTTTGTTTTAGTATAGACACTGAAAATACAACTGAGCACTAAGTCTATGTATCAATACAATGGGCATACATTGCATATGATACCTGCACCACCTGCTAGGAAGCTTCCTTTCATGACGTGCAGGTGGTGCATACATCGGCACACAGGATAGATAACATATGAAACAAAACAAGGGCGAACCAAACCACGTCAGCATTGTTGGCAAGGAAATCGAGACCCCAAGGTAAATATTGTTGCCTTGTCGGGACAAGCCATCTCGTTGCAGCGTCGCCTAACCAATCTCCTCTAACTTAAGACTTAACTTATTTAAATTAAATTTTAGATCCACCATTCAGCAACTCAAATTTCCCTAACTTAAGTTAGATGAACCGATTCTCACCACATCCTGTGTTGGGACACAGATACCTTGGTCACGAAGGTAATCCTTCTACCTGGGCAATTGTGTTTGTTTTGACAGGATTCTCGCGGGGACCTTTGTCTGCGACACCCGGTCGATCGAAGGTCCGTGGCCAATAGAGGCACCTCGACGAAGGCCTGAGACTCCCTTCAAGGCGTCGACCAGGAAGGAGACGCGAAGGTCGCTGTGGAGAAGATGATGAATCAACTTGAAGGCTGAAGAAGGCTGGTGGAGGTCAAGCCTTCGCCTTCCACGGGCAAGGCTTCCTATAAGGAGGCGTGTGCTATGTGACTGCTAGGCCTCCAGCAAGCTCAAAGCAAAGGCCCATGAGGGTAAGGCAGTTAGGAAGGAGAAGGCCGAAGCTACCTTCGGAGGCTTGTAGTTGTATGGGTATATCCCCAGTGCCCTGTCGTCTGCAGGGCATAAATGTAAAATAACTTCACTTTGTATAGTGATATATAAAAGGGGCAAACCCCTTGTAAGGGAGACCAATGAATGAATGAAACTCTAACTGAGTTTGGTGTCTTACCGTTTGTGCCTAACCTTCGCCTATGCGGAGATCTCTGTTGGGATCAGAGCTTCCCAACACCCTAATAGCAAACCAATACCGCTACGATCCTCTTTGGAATGCAAGAAATTTACAGAAATTATACCTAGATTTTTACATGAAACAGTTCATGTTTACACAAAAATGTAGAAAACAAAAAATGCAGCATTCAAAGAGGGCTTAGAGATGAGTCTTATGTAACAACGATTCAAGTCTGGCAAGATACACAAAGTTAGGACGACCGCACACTAGAGTACTAGATACAATTGTTGTTTATGTACTTTCTCTGTCTCTTTTTTAAATATCACTATGGTATTTATATCGGTTAATCTTTCTAAAAAATTAATTAGATTTATAGAAAATATTAGAATATTTATATCTCTGAATAAGTTTATGAAAATAGGTTCGACTTATCTAGTCATACAAATTCTATACTATAAATATTAATATCTTTTGTGTATATTTAATAAAAAGTTCAGTATAGTATGCTTAACTTTTTGAAAAGCGAGAACAACATTGAAAAAAAAAGGGGAGTAAGTGAATGCTAGACGTGACTAGCATGCATCCTAGACGTGACTAGCTCAGCATGATCCTGACTAGCCTTTTTTTTAAAAAAAGTTTTCGGCTCATCGTCACAAACATAGAGAAATGAAAAGGTTTTCTGATCCAAGTAATAATCTCGGACGTTCGATTTTGATGGACCTCGGTTGGATAAGGTGAAGGTTACTGACTGGACCAGGCAACTTTTGTAGGGCTCCAATCAAACATGTTTTAATTACGTAGCTCGATTGAGTAGCTTTTGGACGAGGACATTGCCACCGACAACGGCATGGCAATGGGGCAATCCCTGTCACGTCTGGACTGCATGCACATCGTGATGTTCATAAGAAATCACGGCAGTGTCACATATTAACCCTAGCCTGAGCGCTTATTTTTTAGATATAAATGGAAATTCTTATGGTTTCAATATCACCAAAGACATGACATTGCTTACATGGAGGCATGGAGATGGTTTTCAATATACCAAACACATGACATCGCTTATATGGAGGCACGGAGAGATGGATGCGTGCATATGGCCCTGTTTGTGTGAAGTGATTTCTAGAATGAACTAAGAGACTGAGAGCTAAAAAGAGTAACTTCTTCTGATTCTATGAAGTGATTCTTTATCGTGATTTTGAGAGTTTATGCTAAAGAATCAAAGAGAATTACTTTCAGTCATAAAATCACTTTTATTAGAAAATAAACTGCCAGAATGAGATCCATGGATGAGACACGACACAACACACGGGCCAGGTGCCATTATGACTACGAGATAGACATGTTTTGTTGCTCTGCTTGTGACAAAGGAAGGTTTTAGAAGTGACAGAAAAAAACTTTATTTATTTTAATATTAGAAAATTAAAATATAACTGACCACCTTTAATTAACTAGTCTATGCGAAAGTATTTTAATATATGGGCTTGCATCGCATACGGGGACTACTCTGCTAGGAAGCTTCCTCTCCTGACATGCAGGTTGTGCAATATCCAGGCACAGGACAGACAACACATCAAACAAACGAGGACCGATCAAACCACATTAGCATTATTGTTGGTAAGGCACTCAGTACTGCAAGGGTAACATTGTTGTCTTGTTGGCACAAGCTCAATTTAGGTCTCATCATAGTACCATCGGACTAGTCTCCTCTAACTTAAGAGTAACTTACTTAAATTAAATTTTAGACTCACCATTCAACGTCTTGAGTTCCTCTAACTTAGGCCTTGTTTAGTTCCCACCGAAATCCAAAAAGTTTTCAAGATTTCTCGTCACATCGAATCTTGCGGCACATGCATGAAGCACTAGTTACTCTTAAGTTTGCACAGTTTGCCTGTAAATCGTGAGACGAATCTTTTGACCCTAGTTAGTCTATGATTGGACAATATTTGCCACAAACAAACGAAAGTGCTACAGTAGCGAAATCCAAAAAGACTTTCGCATCTAAACAAGGCCTTAAGTTAGATTCTCACCACATCCTAGCTAGAAATAAATACATGAGTCAGTTTATTTTCATAGAAAAATGTAGAAATCAGAAAAAAAATCCCTCATTCAAAGAGGGCTTAGAGATGAGTCTTGTGTAATTAACAGCTATGCAAGTCCCGCTAATATTGCTCCTCTGTCCATCGAGGTACACAAAGCTAAGACGTGCACCCTTTTCTAAAACAAACAAACTTGTTTTGTGTTGTGACATACTGGAATACAGACATACAGTTGTTGTTTGTAAGTGGATGTTGGACGTGACTGGCATGCACACTGGCTCGCTCTTCTTTAAAAACGGCATGGACCAGTTGACAATTATTTAGAAAAACAATAGTTTTCCAAGTTTTTTTAAAAAAAAGATCAGCTCATCATCATAGACTAAGAGAAATGAAAAAAAGCAAACTCTATTATTGTTTTTCTGTTCATTCTTAGAGAACATTTAAAACTTTGCTCGCTGCTGAACGTACAATCTTCCTTGGATTCTCATGCTGCAGCAACATTTGGAGACACAACCAATATATTCCCTTAAAAAAGCCTGCATAAGCGCACCAGTTGACATGTATAAAATTATAATTTACTATATCAATTTAAATTAAATAAATTTATGTCCTTCGGGATCCTTGATTGAATCATCTCATCATATGCCAGGTTAGCGAGACTATGGTCTACTCTCTTTGGATGTCCTTGTTCTCCAACGGTGTTGTTGTTTGTCAAATCTTGATTTAGTGCCCAATAGACACACGTGGAACAGAGATCTTCAGAGTATAGCCTCCATCGATCGTTGGAGTTTATGCCTTGACTCAATTAATAGCTCGGCAATTCCTTCTTGTGTATGTTATTCGGTGGTGGTTCTCTTTGTAGTTATCTGGTATACATTGTTGTTCCTGCAATAAGAATATAATAGTTAAAGCAATGATGAATGCGACGGTCTGTACTGTACCGGAAGCTCCCTTCACCCAAAAAAAGAAAATTCCGTTGCCGTGTATACATTGTTGTTCCTGCAATAAGAATATAATAGTTAAAGCAATGATGAATGCGACGGTCTGTACTGTACCGGAAGCTCCCTTCACCCAAAATGAAAATTCCGTTGCCGGGACTCGAGAACCCGGGTCTCTCGGGTGAGAGCCGAGTATCCTAACCAGCTAGACTACAACGGATTCTGTTATAGTCGAGTTTTTCTTTCTATACATACAGCAGTTGACTTCCCACAACTGGTCTATTACCAAATCAAGTGATCGTGCAACAGGAATCAAGCTACTCTGTAATCCTCCATCCAATGTTGCTTAACAGTTATAGTAATAGCACAGGATCGGGTGAAAAAAAAGTGGTCTTACACGAATGGTGCCCATTGGTATATATCTTAATGACAATCACACTTATTCCTAGCAAATACAGTAGACGTCTACGACACCATCTTGAGCAGCAGCAGCAGCACAGATCCATATCTGAAGAATACAACTAGTACTAGCATCTATCTGTTCTTTCCTCCCCTGCTCTTGAGTTGACAGTTCAAATGCTGTCATGCTTGCTCGGCTCCAGCAGCAGATCAAACGAGGTGAGGGAGTAGGGCCCCACGGACGCGCCCATCTGCTGCCCCACGTTCACCATTGGGCTCAACACTGGCACCACCTGCACAGTTCATTTCACCAAACAGTCTTTGCGTTATACTTGCTAGGGTTTACTTCCACAGCTATCTGTAACCATTCATTGCTTGCAGTGACTTTGTTTTTTCAGTCACTGACTGATTCAGTACGTGCACTAACCTTCTCTGGCTGCTGGAAGGAGTTCTCGTCAAGCGGGCTGCTGGATGTTAGAACCATCTGTTTCGATCCAGACTTCTTGATGCCAGTGGGCAGTTCCGCAATGGATATGTTGAGATCCACAGCTTGGTTGCCAAAATTGACCACCTGCAAATGGATTGCCACCATGCTTGTTAGTTGTTTTTTTTTACAGATTCCACATTTGCTGGAGCTGATTGATCATGCGTGGAAAGAACAAGGTCAATTACCTTTATCCTGAGGTAAGTGCTCCTGTCCTTAGCATTCTGCCAAGTGATGGCAGACGCAAGCAGCTGATCATAGTTGGAGATCTGGATGGCTGTAGGATGAAGGGTGGCGCCACTAGATTCCTTGAAGAAGTGTAGCATCCAATAGTTGGGACACCCATAGTGCTGCCATGAGTTGAAGACGATGGCATCTGGGCTCCACCTAATTTCACACATTCTCTTTTCAAATTATGTGGATTGTTGAAGCTCATGGTAGAAGGAAACAATTATGAAGTTAAAATGGTAACAGGATAGAAAGGCCTGCACACAGGCCAAAATCAGCTGAATAATAGAATGCTGGATTCTGTCATATTCAGGGGAAACTGGAAAGATACTAGTATTGTGTCATGTCACTTAGCCACTCCCTTAAGGTGTTGAGTCCTTACCTGCGATCATTGTCATTTACAAAAAGGGGTGCACAGCTTGCCATCTCAACCACATCACTACAGTAGAACAAAAGGACAAAGAGTTATATCTGCAATATAATTTCTTAATCAAAAATTTAATATCATTCTTTAATTTTGGCAGCCACCAGCAACACAGATCTGAGAAATGGTTGTATGGCAGAACTCTAAAATGAGGAAGAAAGGGTATAGTACAGCTAACCTGTTCCTTTCCAATCCAATGAGAAATGCAGCTTCTGCAAGTGCTGCTACCAGTGTTCCTTTGCCAGCATCATTCCCAGTCACAGCGTACTCACTAACAATTGCCTAATCACTCAAAGTGTTTCCCATCATTTCAATGTATAAGTTTTGGCATAAATCATTGCAGATATACAGAGAGCATCAGAATGAACCTTCGGTGCTCCACGTGGTGTGTTGTCAAACATACTAGTTTTTGAAAACATATTAGTCAAAGAGGTGTAGACCTGCGGCAAAAGATGATGTTTTGTCAACCATGACGAAAAAATTGATCAAGCAAGCAAGGAACATAGCATTGAGACATTACATGAACATCATAAAGATCGGCAGGGTTGGATGGTGAAATAGTTGGCCTATCACAACTTGATATAATGTTGATGTCTGGGTAGGCAGATTTAATCGCAGAGTAAAACTTTTGGTAATTTCCTATAAAATGAAAAACAAAAGAGCATGAGCTTTTCCTGTTTTATGTATAACGGAACATAAACAGGACACTGAATTATCACCTTAAACATCAAATGTACTCCAACTAAGAGTAGAACCTACACTGCTCATAATCGATATGCATAAAAAGAACTGATATACAAGCATGGCCTGAATCATGTGAGTTCATTTGTAACACACTACAACTATAAATTAATTATCCACCATTTAAGTGCAGGATTGTCATAAATGAGTTCGGATTTGTTTGTTTCCTTCCTTTCAAAAAAGCAACCTTCTGAACTCTGTTGCATTGTAAATTAGTTCTAGTTTAGAAACTAGAAATAAAGAGCATACAACTGAACTGAATTACCAACCTCTGTAGTACAGCATCCAACATTCTTGATTTCCTATTGAAACATAATCAAGCTTAAACGATTCTGGGTGTCCCATTGATGCGCGAACTGAACCCCAAGTTGTCTTGGGTCCTCCCCTGGCAAACTCTATGCCATTAACAACATCCTGAAATCGTAGAAGCATAAACAAATTGCAGGATATGGCAACAGTGTGCTGATAAAAGATGATCTTAAGAAATTTGGGCCAGCTTAAAGGGCACAAATAAAAATAAGTGGCTTTGATACTAGAAGTGAAAAAAAAGAAGTATTGTTGGTGTCAATAGGGTGAATTTGAGAAGACACAAATCGAAGGACTCTCACATTCTCATCACCTTCCAACTAAAATAATACTAATTGGCCATCTCACACTCACAGTCCCATGTCCCACCAAAACTATGAAATGATGTTTCTAGTACCAAAACAATGAAATGATGTCTTATGTAAATTCAACCAAACACAACAATTTCGCTGGAAAACACAGCTTCCACCCCCCCAAAAAAAGATCATGTGTACTTGCAATGCTTTCACGATATGTTTAACTTAAGTTGACAAAACATAATGAATGCGTGTGATTTTGATTGTCCAGCTAAACTAACAAAAATGCTGTATAAAATGAATTAAATAAATTAAAACCAAGGATTTTTCTTGTTTGCAGCTATATTCCATTCTTTTATCAAAGGGAAATTTGACTAAATAATATGCAAGAAATACCTTAACCAATGAAGCAATTGTTTTTGTGGAAACTTCTTCATTAAGGCTTGCTCCTGGATTGTTAATAAGAATCCGTTAACTTATATCAACTGATAGCTGCATATCAAATATCTGCTGAGACTGAAATTACCATCATTCACCACCCAAACTGGGGAAGCACCAAGGTCTTCAGCCAACTATAATCAAGGAAAGTCAGTATCAAGTACATTTGGATTTGATAAATTTTAGTTCAGTATCAAATAGGAGTATACCTGAAGGAACTCAAAAAATCCAAGTCCATCATCAGTCCAGTATCCCCAGGCATCATTAAAGTGACCAGGTCTTTCCTCCCATGGCCCAACAGTCTCACTCCACCGAAATGCATTTCGTAGATAATTTCCCATGGCATAGTTGCCGCCTAAAACATGGCAGGTACAGAATCTTACGCATACCTTCGCAATAAATATGGTGTTTAACTTGATTCCAGTATAATGTAAGAATAATGAAAGATAATAAACCTGGAAACTTGAGAAACTGAGGCTTGAGATTGGCCAACATAGAAGCAAGATCTTTCCGAAAACCATGCCCCTAAAAGACATGTGGTAATGAGTAAAAGTCAGAGTCAGACCATCCCTGGACAACTAGATTTGAGTAAAATAAGCATTCACTGTATAGTTGGACAAGCAGCAATTAATTAATAAATATTTTAATCCAGCTGGTCAGAAATAAGTGCCACTAGAAAATAGAGAAAATAAAAGCAGAAATGAATGCTAGTAGTATACCATGTAAGTGTCCATTGGCATAACTGATACTTGATCAAGCCAAACTACCCCACTTTTACTTGTTGTAAGTTGAAGCCTTGAGTTGGTGTTATTTTGGTTGGATCTCAAATGAAATTCTATCTTTGTCCATTTTGCAAAGGTTTTCTTGCTACCTCTGAAAGTGAAACGAAAAATCATGTAAACATTACATGATAATATAATGCACCCATTGATGATAACATTAACAGCAGAAAACATTACGTGATGGTGTGAGCAGCAAGTTTTTGTAGACCATCGGAGCTTGTCAAGGAAACAGTCAAGGACACTGTGTCTGATGACCTAATATGCAGGCTCACCTTATAAACCTTTCCTTTTTCAATGTTCTGGGAAAGAGAAATGACACACATCAGACAGAGCAAGGTAGAAAACAGTCATGGAATTTCTTAGGACAGGAAAACAACACATCAGCTCCAACGTGCACATTTGTTCCAAAAACAAAATCATGAATACATGGAAATATCATACCATGCCCCAGTAACCAGGATTATAGACCCCAACACCTCCTGACGGGCAGGCATTAGTTTTCTTAGAAGCACAAAGAACTTCCATCCGAAGTGCAACCGGGTTACGTTCAAAGCATGATGTCCGATCAGTTCCAACAATGATACTTGATTCATCCCCAATGATCAGCCATGGATCAATATTGGAAGGTGTATTAGGCCCACCGGCCTCGAATCCTGGAGATAACTTTGTGAGAGTTACACGAATTAAGCAAAACAAAGGGAGAAGTGAAGAATTAAGTAACAGGTACAAGTCTCCAAGCAAGTAAGAGCTTCTTTCTTCACTACCTCTGTTGCTTACAAGCTCTGCCCACAACCCACCAGCTCCAGCATGGTTGATCTCCTACAGGTACAACCAAAAACTTATCTGAATTACCATCTTTTCTCAGGATAACCATCAGAGCATAAAAATAAAAATAAAAACTGGTTTCAGAATTTGAACTGTTGATGTGCCACCAGATGAACTGCAGCTGATAACTGATAGTACAATTGTAACCTGATTCACACCTCGAAAAAGATACCAAACATCTTATCAGGGATCTTCCTAGCATTCTGTGGCGAGGCATTCACACTCAGCTGACCATTTGAGTTCTGCCCCTCCGCACACCGAGAAGACAATGCCCAGCACAGGGCGCACACAACAACTAGTGCACGGAGCAAGGAAGCGCCATTGGCTCTCTGCACGCCCATTGTGTAAGCTATGAGCGAAGCCACAGCTCAAACACAAAGAGGCGTCACATATATATGTACACACACGCTACTACATTACGGAACCAACAATTTGCACAAAAAGGAGTTGCACGAGTGGAAGCAAAGCTAGCCAAGAAGAAGAAGAAGAAGAAGATGATGATGCGAAAGGAAGATAGGAACGGACAGGGACGTCATCAGCATTCTGTTTGAAGCTTTACTTCTCCGTTCACTCCCGCACCACATCGCGGGGAAGCAACCATGTGCAATCATTTTTCAATTACTCGATCAATCGCACGAATAGATATATACATTCAGAAAAAAAAAACACTATGACCACCACACCAATGTCGCGGTGAAGCAAAGCTGAGACTTTTTTACCACTACTAGGGTTGCGGTGGTTCACCAATATCGTGGAGCTAGGAGGAGACGGCGCCAGTGGGGGTCGGCCACGAGGTATCTAGGGCTCCGCCGTCCCCGCATGGAGGTCGCTGTCTGCGGCGGCCGCCCCAGCCCCCGCCCCGCCGCGGCGTCACTCGCTTCACGACTCGGGATGGTGGCGCTCATTCCGCAACTGCTAGCCTGCTACTGTGCCGCGGCCGCGGGTGCCGGTTGCTTCACTTCTGATAGAACGATTTTTTTTTAAAAAAAAACTTTTCTTAATACTATTTCTAAGAATAACATAGTTATTATTTTTAAAATCAAACGTGTTTGGCGGCCAAATCACGCTGACGCGTCATGCATAGTGACACGGCTGATCTGCCACCAAGGCCAATAAGCTAATTTGCTGATGCGGCAACTTAGAGCAAGGTCAAGACACATCAGCTACACGACAACGTCGCCGAGGACAATGGCGATGCCCTTCCTGTCGAACTCGCGCACTGCTTGTGTAGGCCTTGTTTAGTCTAAAAAAATTTTGCAAAATTTTTCAGATTCTCGATCATATCGAATCTTTAGACGCATACATGGAGTATTAAATATAGATGAAAATAAAAACTAATTGCACAGTTTGGTCAAAATTGACGAGACGAATTTTTTGAGCCTAGTTAGTCTATGATTGGACAATTTTTGTCAAATACAAACGAAAATGCTACAGTGTCGATTTTGCAAAAATTTTTGGAACTAAACAAGGCCCTAGTCCTCTAGCACCCCTGTTTCCCTGCCCAAAATTTTTTCATCCATCCCATCGAATCTTTGGACACATGCATGGAACATTAAATGTACATAAAAAAATAAACTAATTACACAGTTTGGTTGAAAATCGCGAGACGAATCTTTTAAGCCT
>Ga0182004_10002787_pt1 | contig 13713 bp, 9 predicted proteins | sample Sormic07211540_1_FD_120479 | JGI IMG/M metagenome (GOLD analysis project Ga0182004, IMG submission 120479) | Endophyte microbial communities from Sorghum bicolor roots, Mead, Nebraska, USA - 072115-40_1 MetaG | ecosystem: Host-associated > Plants > Roots > Unclassified | place: USA: Nebraska...
CTAGTCCGGCCCGGTGCTGCACACGTAGGAGTAGAGTGTGTTCGGTCAGCTGAGCTAGCTGCCCCGGGTCCGGAGATCGCCATTGAATGCCGCCCCAACCATATTTTCCACCTCCCATTTACTCCGCCCCCGCGTCACCGGAGCGCTATATCTAGGGCGGCAGCGCGGCACTGACTTCTCCAACCAACTCATGCTCCACAGACCACCGCAGTTATCGTGGCGTCCATGCCCATGCAACAGCCGACGAGCGTCGTTCACGCCGCGATGGAAGAAGCGTCACTGTCGTCGCTCTCGTTCCTGCAGCTCGCCTTCACGGCGGTTGCGGCGACCGCCGCGCTGGCCCTCGCCGTGGCCGTCACCAGGTACAACCGGAGGTACACCGGCCTGCGGCTGCCTCCTGGCCCTCCCGGGTGGCCCGTCGTCGGCAACCTCTTCCAGGTGGCCTTCTCCGGCAAGCTCTTCATCCACTACATCCGCGACCTCCGCAAGGAGTACGGCCCCATCCTGACGCTGCGCATGGGGGAGCGCACGCTCGTCATCATCAGCAGCGCCGAGCTCGCGCACGAGGCGCTGGTGGAGAAAGGGCGCGAGTTCGCGAGCCGGCCCCGGGAGAACACGACGCGCAACATCTTCTCCTCCAACAAGTTCACCGTCAACTCCGCGGTGTACGGCGCCGAGTGGCGGTCGCTGCGCCGGAACATGGTGTCCGGGATGCTCAGCACGTCGCGGCTCAGGGAGTTCGCGCACGCCAGGCGGCGCGCCATGGACCGGTTCGTGTCGCGGATGCGCGCCGAGGCCGCGGCGTCGCCCGACCGCGCGTCCGTCTGGGTGCTCCGCAACGCGCGCTTCGCCGTCTTCTGCATCCTGCTCGACATGACCTTCGGCCTGCTGGACCTCCACGAGGAGCACATCGTGCGCATCGACGCCGTCATGAAGCGCGTGCTGCTCGCCGTCGGCGTGCGCATGGACGACTACCTCCCGTTCCTCCGCCCCTTCTTCTGGCGCCACCAGCGACGTGCGCTCGCCGTCCGCCGCGAGCAGATCGACACGCTGCTCCCGCTCATCAGCAGGCGCCGCGCCATCCTCCGCGACATGCAGCAGCGGAGCTCCTCGCCGTCGCCGCCACCGGACCCCAACGTCGCCGCGCCATTCTCGTACCTCGACTCCGTGCTCGACCTCCACATCGAGGGCCGCGACGGTGCGCCCACCGACGACGAGCTGGTCACGCTCTGCGCGGAGCTTATCAACGGCGGCACCGACACGACGGCGACGGCGATCGAGTGGGGCATGGCGCGCATCGTCGACAACCCGTCCATCCAGGCACGGCTCCACGAGGAGATCATGCAGCAGGTCGGCGACGCGCGGCCGGTGGACGACAAGGACACCGACGCCATGCCCTACCTACAGGCCTTCGTCAAGGAGCTCCTCCGGAAGCACCCGCCCACGTACTTCTCGCTCACCCACGCCGCCGTGCAGCCGGGGAGCAAGCTCGCCGGCTACGACGTGCCCGTGGACGCGAACCTGGACATCTTCCTCCCGGCCATCTCCGAGGACCCGAAGCTGTGGGACCGGCCGACGGAGTTCGACCCGGACAGGTTCCTGTCCGGCGGCGAGACGGCGGACATGACGGGGTCGGGCGGTATCCGGATGATCCCGTTCGGCGCGGGGCGGAGGATCTGCCCCGGGCTCGCCATGGGGACGACGCACATCGCGCTGATGGTGGCGCGGATGGTGCAGGCGTTCGAGTGGCGCGCGCACCCGTCGCAGCCGCCGCTGGACTTCAAGGACAAGGTGGAGTTCACGGTGGTGATGGACCGGCCGCTGCTCGCCGCAGTGAAGCCCCGAAACCTCTCCTTCTGATGATGGAACGCGTACGTACGTGTTCGGTGTTCCCATGGCTACGTACGGTGTGCGTGCGCTTGCCAACGCATGTCAGCTAGCGTGGTGGTACGACGTCGAGCGTACGTGTGCAGGCGGCCGACCCAACTGCACATGCTGACATGCACGATGTATCGCGCGCCGTGTGGCCATGCTAGTCGTCGTTCATGAGTTGTGAACGCGCCACCATATTGTCGTGTACTCGTGTGCACGATATGATGTAGCATATATATAAATGTATACGCGGAAATGCTAGACGTTTGCATGTGTGGGCGTGTACGTAGTAGTTCACGATGTATAAGAATGAACTCTTTTGCGAATTTGAATGTGCCATCAGTTGACCACCACAGATATTCGTGATGCATTGTATCCCTGTATAGATCGATCAGGGTATGATTGATCATGCACAGAAATGCTGCGCTCAACACCGATTTTCACCTAAACTGCACATGCTAGTGTTCGCCGGAGCTTTGGTATGAGCTCCGGTGAAACCTAGCGTGCTGCGACGGGGTGATGGATGGCGGTGGGGAAGGAAAAGAAAATGAACAGTAGCTGGATAGGGTGATCCTACATGCATGGCTCGTGGCTTCGTGTTCTTGCATCACAATTCACACGTAGAGCATCATCTGTGATATATCAACTGATTGAATACGTCATCTGTGGTTGACTTGTGTTGGCCACCAAAGTAGGAGTACGTCGTACGTGTTTAGCCGTTGGGACTTTTGCCGCCTCCTCTTCGGTTCTTCCCATCCTGACCATGACCAACCATTTTATCACGAACAAGCTAATGCCTTGTTTAGTTCGCAAAAACTTTTAAGATTTTCTGTCACATCGAATCTTTAATCGCATACATGGAGTATTAAATATAGACGAAAATAAAAACTAATTGCACAGTTTATCTGTAATTTGTAAGATGAATCTTTTAAGCCTAGTTACTTCGTGATTGGACAATGTTTGTCAAATAAAAACGAAAGTGTTATAATAGCCAAAAGCCAAACTTTTTTGCGAACTAAACAAGACCTAAATACATATCTGCTACAGTCTAACAGTGGACATACCATTGTCCATATGTATGCATGTATACACATATATTATGCATGTATTACACACACACAAATCCAAAACAGAATCTAAACTGCCGATAGGCTGCAAGCACGGAGATGACCGTATAATGGTGTCTGTCCCATATGCAGTGGCGTTCATCTCTTTTAAGATTGTCACTATACCAGGCGTGTTTGGGAAGGGCATTGCAATATAGTTGGGTAATGAACAGTTGCGACCTTCTACGTGGGAACTAGGAGACTCGGTATAAAGTTGGTGGGACAAGTTAGATCGCACACCTTCAATGGTGAGACGAGGACTACACTCTATCATCATTCTTGTTTGTTGGGAGGTGTGGAAGGAAAAAATGCGAGAATCTTTGAGCACAAAGAAGCCGCACCAATGCAGCTTCTCCAGAAAATCAAAGAGGAGGCGAGTCTATGGGCAATGACAGGAGCAAAACACGTCTCTACATTATTATTACGTGTGTAACGTGAGGTCAATCTCATGAGCTGAGACGTTTTAGACCTTTGCGTCCACTTATACTTTATATGTTTATATGTTGTATAGTGTATTTTTAGACTTTTTTTCTTTTTAAAACAACAGGCAGCTCTCCTGCTGGTTCTGTTTTTTTTTAAAAAAAAAGATCGACCTTGTATGTCTCGGGCAAAAACACAACTCCCAGCCCGTACGTATACACCAGTGCTATCAACATCAAAGTAGCATAGATGGACAATTCAATGATAGCCAGCACAGCATGCTCTCCTACGTAACAACCAACCATATTTTCATGCAACCACAGTGAGGCGAAAAATTCAGAACAGTGTGTGCACATCATGCAGGATCGTGAAGTGTTTAGCTTAGCTTAGCTGTGTGCACAGTACCAGCATTCAGCAGCGTTGAAATCAGGCCGGATCACGACCATGTACAGCGAATCAGGGACGTGCTTAGTTCTGGCAGATGCATACTTTTAAAAAACTTTGCAAAATGTTATTATAGCATTTTTGTTTGTATTTGGTAATTATTATTTAATTTTAAACCAACTAGACTCAAAAGATTCGTCTCGCAAATTACATGTGAACTGTATAATTAGTTATTTTTTATTTATATTTAGTGTTTCATGTATATGAAGCAAAATTCGATATGACGAAGAATTGAGCACTTTGCAAAATATTTCGAAAAGTAAACAAGTCCTAAGATGTCTGCCCAACTGTTTCGTTCTGCACTGGCGGTGTCGGTGTATGCAATAACGAAGTGCCTGCGGTCTTGTATCATCATCATCGTCGTCGTCGTGGCAAGTGCCAATAATCCTCGGCTCGGAGTCGTGCAGTGCAGGAGTACAGCACAATCGTGTCTGGACACTGTAGCAAAATTTTTTAAAAAATAAATATTATAGTACTTTTATTTATATTTGACAAATATTCTTCAATCGTTTAAAAAAATTGTCTCACAAATTATATGTAAATTGTATAATTAATTATATTTTTTATTTATATTTAATGCTTAGAAAATTTTACAATTTTTTTTTAACTGAACAAAACTGGCGTTGGAGGTGGCAAACTGCTGCAGTCATAATTCGCCCTCGTACAAACGCACGCATGTGCAGAGCAAAGTAGTCCTGGGCTCCTGGCATAGGTACTGCCACCGCTGTGCAGGGCATGGGCGAGATAAAACCGGATCACGTCTCGACCTCTCTTGCCGCTTCGGCAGCTAGCAGATGTACCTGAAATCTGTTGTAGTACTATGGAAGTACGATGCTTGGACAGTTAAGTTTTGAGTTTTGGGTTTCGAATTTGTGGTGTTCTGTTATGTCCCGAGGCCTTGTTAGTTTCAAAAAATTTTACAAAATTTTTCGAATTCTCTGTCACATTGAATCTTTAGGCACATGCATGGAGTATTAAATATAGACGAAAATAAAAACTAGTTATACAGTTTGGTCGGAATTGACGAGACAAATCTTTTGAGCCTAGTTAGTCTATGATTGGACAATATTTATCAAATACAAACGAAGGTGCTATAGTATGGATTTCCTAAAATTTTTTGGAGCCCGAGATATGTTTGCAGTTCGAGACTTCAAAACCTATGCACGTGTACTAAATTTTAACTTCAAATCCTGAGGTATGTCCTAAGATATCTTTGAGTTTTGATTTTTTAAAAAAAAAATCGATCAAAGTTTAAAAAATTTAATTTAAGACAACTTTAAAAATTAAAACTTTCAGAAACAAAGAGAGTATATTTTAGAAATATATTCTATTTTAAGTCGAATAGTAGAAATTTGATATGAGAAAATAGTACTAAGCTCTATTCGCTTGGCTGATAAGCCATATTTGAAAATACTGTTCAGTAATTTATCGTGAGAGAAAAACATTCATGAATAGCGGGTAGATTCAGCTCAAACTTACCTACTCTCCACGCCGGTAGAACTTCTATCAGGAGAAATGGACCGTTAAATTTTAGTTTTGCACTGGGCCTGCTGGCCTGGTACCGATACCGATCAACCATGATCTAGGCGCTGGCCAATCAAGCGGAGTAGATCGCTGCTCCTTTTTTTTTAAAAAAAAAAGAAAGAAAGAAATGGGGTAGATCGCCGACAGAAGGGAGCACCATACTACGTCCATACAGCTACGGCATGTATACGAAGTTACGAACAAGTAGACGTCCCTCCTGCTGTTCCTCCGCGACTCCCTGAGGCCTGGATTTGCATTTGTCCGAAGCAGGAGCCGTAGGTGGTTGCGCATCAATGCATCGTCGAGGATGAGGCCACGTAATTGTTCAAGAGCTGGCTCTTTCTTTCTTTTTTTCTTTTTTTTTACGATGACAGTTGACAGGAGGACGACGACGAGGCTCGAAACGAAAGTTGCTGCGTCAATTTGGATCTGGGTCGCCTTTGGTGTCTATAAAAAGGGCATGGAGCAGACGTCGGTGGCTCTGTTTTCCTTGAACTGGCAGCAATTGCTGTTCCGCCATGAACAGTGCTATGCTTTCTTCTGTCCTTTGCAACATCAGTCATAATAATTAGTTTTAGAGGATGTTAAAGTTTAACAAATACGATAGTATTTTCGTTTATTTGGCAATTAGTGTTCAGTTTTAGGCTTACAAAATTCATTTCACAACTGTATTTTTAGTTCCTAAATAATCTATATTTAGTATTTCATGTATGTGTCGAAATATTTGATGTAAGAGAAGTTAACTTTACCACTCTCGTTACAATCTTCTATGCTCTGCTAACATCAGTTATAACTGTCCTTTGCAACACCAGACAATCTTTTACGCTCTGCTGCATGTGGGCATGCATGCTTGTACGCTAAGCAATCCTACGATGATTACACAGTATCAGGCTGGAATAAGCACTTTGTCCGCATGGCTATATGTGAGAGCCGGTAACCTTACCAGAGAAGAGGTAATTCTGTGTAAAATAAGATAGACCACTAAACATATCTAATACTAGCAAGGCTAGTACAATGTACACAACCAAACAATTACAAATTAACCTAGTTAGAATAGGCTAAAGCTAGCCTGGCTTAGTTTTACTAGCCAGGCTAGTATATAAAACGAACCAAACACACCCAAGGACTCTAGGAGTAGACATGTTGTTCTGTTCTGACATGTTAGGGCTTGTTTAGTTCTAAAAATTTTCAAGATTTCCCACCATATCGAATCTTTAGACGCATGCATAGAGCATTAAATATAAATAAAACTAACTGCACAGTTTACCTGTAATTTACGAGACGAATTTTTTTAGCCTAGTTAGTATATGATTGGACAATAATTATCAAATAAAAACAAAATGCTACAGTAGCTAAAGTCAAAATTTTTCTTCAATTAAACAAGGCCTTAGTGCAATCCACCTTCAAGCACGCACAGTAATCTTGCTTGCCTGCTGGTCCATCATGGTCCATGATCCGGTACTCATGGTATGCACGGAAACATGATGGTCTCATCTCTCATGGCTTGGACCTCTCTGCTCGCCCGTTAACTGGTATCCATCAGTAACCATGCTGTCTCTGTGACTCTGTCTCTCATCTACCTTTCGTCGAGAACCAGACATATGTACCTGAAAGGCAGGGGCAATTGACATCGTTTCACAGGGTTTAATTGAATGTTTAAGTGCAGTACGGACTCATAGAGCCACTGTAGCAGCTCTCGTCTGCTACTCCATCAAGTTTCTGTCTGTGATCAACTTCTTGCCGAGCAGCCAGCAAACATGAGCTGCTGTCGAACCACAATTGTGGGTTCATTCATGACTGGATCGATACAAGACAAAGTGATAAATAAAGGCTTGGCAAGTAAGTGTGTCATTAAGCTACAAAATGGTGTGTAGTACTCCTTTGAATCAGAGGCCCTTCAAACTGCTGTGTTGTGTGTGTACTGTGTACCGAATCGAAGCCCCCCTTAACTAATTCATGTGGTGGCCTGGCCTCTGTACGTTGGCTGGCAAATGCGAGATCACCGGATTACTGCTCGCATTAATCCCTCAGGTTAGGCTCTACAACTAGCTAGAATGGGAAGCTAGCAGTAACCCTTCATGAAATGTTCTCTCTCATGGCAGTGGAACTGGTTCAGAATCTGAAGCTATTAAGGTGAACAACCCTTATAAAGACTGCAGGCACTAGCGTCATGAATGAACCCTCAAAAAGTTGTTAGATTAGACAGCAGCTAGTACTTGTTTGTTGCTTAAATACGTCAGTTTTACTCGACAGTGACAGTGCAGCGAGACACAAACCAACAACTGGTGAAATAAAAGAAAAGAAACCAAAGGAAAAAAGAAAAGAAAAGAAAAGAACCACCCAATGAAAAACATCAGTTACACAACACCTTGAACATACAGGTCACGAATCCATGGCACACGGAGATGATCAGATTACAGAGGGCGAGCGAGCGTGCAAGCTCTGGATGGAGGATTGGAGGTGGGTGAGCAGAGCATAGGCTGGCTGGCGTCTAGTAGAGTGAGTCGACTGTCTTGTTGAGCTCCTCCAGCTTCTTCATCCGCATCCTCTCGCTCTCGCTCACAAGCTGCATGCAACAAATATCCCAGGCGATGCAGAGCAAGTCCTTTTTAGTGATTCAGAAGTTCATGAGTATCAAGAGCTGATTACAGTGATCGAGCTACCAGCTTTTCCTTTTCACGGTCAGAGAGAGAGAGAGGTGTTTTACCTCGATTAGCCTGTTCACTAGCAGCGCTTTCTCCTTGCTCTTCTCGTTGTACGCCTCCAGGACCTCCTTGTACTCCTTCTCCTTTATTTTTTTCAGTTGGCCAAAACAAAATCCACAAGTCAACTCATGAAGATATATACATCAATTATCATCTACTAGCTACTTAATCCATTCAACGCATGTGTGAGCTCTCTCTCTCTCACCTTCTTGACGCAGCTCTTGCTGAGAGGCTTGAGCTGACGGTTCACCGTGTCAATCCGCTTCCGTATCGACTCCACCTCCTTCCGTGTAGGATCCGCCATCCCTTCCAGCTCCTAACAACAGAGGAAACAAAGCCGATGCATATAAGTGTGTGCAAGTAGCAAATAGTAGAAGCTAGACATGTCAGTCGCGTGACAACGAGGGCAGAACATAGTATAGTACAGATTACAGATTTACAGAGCCAAGGTAAGTGAAGCCCAAGGTTGACGGACGGACGGACGGACGTACCTGCCTGATGAAGGCGAGTCGCTTGGACTCCTCCTCGACGCGTCCGAGGTGCGCGAACACCTTCTCCCGGACCTCCATCTTGCGCCTCTCGATCTGCTCCTCCTTGGCCTTGAACACCGAGAGCGCCGACCTGGAGGAGCCCTCGCCTTCGTCGTCGTCGCCCGCGCTGCTGCCCAGCGACGACGGGTGCTTCACCCGCAGCACCATCTGCATCGGCTGCTCCACGCCGCCGCCGCCCTGCATATCTGGCCTCCTCCTCCTCCTCCTCCTCCTCGTCTGTGCGCGCGTGTGCGGCAGTTCGGCGCGGCCTACTAGCTAGCTAGCTATTCTCTCTTCCTTCTCTTCCTCGCTTCACGCCATTTATAGCACAAGCAAGCTGCCGGCCTGCAGGTTCGCCGGGCGTGGCCTCTACCTGTTGCTTTCCCGGCAATGCTGGTTGTCTAAGCAAACCCCAGCACAGTGGCAAGCAAGTGGAACCGAGCAAAAAGGCAAAACGATCGCTAGCAGAACCAGAACTGCTGCTGTGTCGCCCAAGGAAGAGTACCGTACCGGAGAGCAGGAACTTGTTGTTGATGTACTACATCAGTAGTGCATCCATCCATGTGACGGAGCGTGTGCGTCGTGCGGGTGCGGCGCACGCACGGTAGCTTGTGCCAGAGACCACCACCAATCCAAGATGGCGATGGCGATCAGCCGAGCGATCACTGCACCGTGTATAGTATTGTATGGTTGCCGTTAGGTACGGTGGTGGTGATGTCGTGCGCTGCCGGCTGCCGCCAGAGGTCGAGTACAAGTAACTCTATCTATATCTTCCCCTTGCTCTAGCTCGCCCGAGAACTGTGCCGGGGAAGCGACTCCGGTGAGGTGAGGTGAGGCTTTCCTCGGGTTGGTGCTCCCGCGTCTCGTCGCGCGCGCTTGGACGTCGCTGACCTACGCATTGGCCGGCGCATCGTCGTCTTAGCCAACTTTTTCGCGTCCATTGTTGTTGTGGGGGGCGCGGCGACGACGACAATGACATGGTGCCTGCAAGTCTGAAACGCTTAGAGAGAGAAGCCGACACGCCGTCGTCAGTCGCGCCACCGGAATGGATTGACGACGGAGCGTCGGTCCGAGAGTGAGAGATCAGCGATGTACGGCCGGCCGAGATTAGCAGCAGCAGCAGCCAACACACAGCAGAGCAAGGCGTCAATAAACCCAAACTTTTCTATGTGCCCGCCGTTCATCATCATGATTACCGATGGTAAGCGACCATCATAGTACGCAGCATCATGTGAAATCATCTCAAATCTTGTTGAACGTCATCGTCATCCTGTACCAGTTGGCAGCTGATAGCAAATGCCAATATACGGGTGCCAGTTGGACAAAGGAGCTGCAAGACGGTAAAGTTACGGCCCGTAGAGCTCCTATCGGCTCCAATTTTTTTTGACATATTTATTATTTATGTACCGTTCACAAGAGCTTTTTTTCTCTCTCTCATATCTCCTCTCACGGAGCCGGTGGAAGCAGATGAAGCCAGTTTTTTTAGCTTCATCTGCTCCAACCGGCTCTGTAAGAAAATATATGAGAGAGAAAAAGAGCTCCTATAAACAGTACATGAATAGTGAATACGTCAAAAAAGCAGAGCTGGTGAGAGTCCTACCAAATGGAGCCTAAAGGGGTGTTTGGGACTGCTCCACAAACTCTGCTCCGTAAACTTCACCATGGAGCAGCTCCATAAAAAATTGGAGTTTGTGAAGTACCTCTTTAGGTGCTCTCACAACTCCACCCTTTTTCTTCGAACTGAGTGCGTGGAGCTAAAACCGTTTGACTAAAAAACGTAGAGCAGAGCTGAAAAACGTAGAGCAGAGCAGTCCCAAACACTCCCTAAATGTGTCTTTAAGGACACTCTCTCCATATTGGATTCGCATTGAGAAGTGTACGACACACTTCTCAATGCAATGACGGAGAGAGTAAAAACACATGTCCTCAAGAGCAAAAAAAAAAAAAAACAGCTAAGGCATCTAACTTTCTATTTAGTATATTCATGCTATTTTTTTCCTGACGCAAAAAGAACCGCAGAAGAGTAATAAGTGGGAGTCGGGACTCAGGTTCACCATAACCAAAATTTGAAGAACTTGCAGCAATAAGGAACAGCAGAGTAGCTCGGTTTAGGCTAAGATTCATCAGTTGCTGAAACAAGGTGTCCAATACAAATGTACCATTAAACACAAAGCATCTACAGAACAAAGTCACTTCCAACACTGCGGCTCCAGCTGGTATATTTTTTTCCTTTAATAATCATGTAAATAGGAGCTCAGGACGGGAGGATCAGCAGCATGGCTGTTTACTCTCCTGGCGCAGAGACCCCCTGCTTCAGCTTTTCCCTCTTGAGCTTCTTCTTCGAGACCGGCTTCTTCTTCTTTGGCGGAAGTGTCTTCTGTGCATACACATACAGCACATAGTTTCCAACAAAGAAGAGCAGCAGGAAGCTTGCAACTACAAGCAGGACCACCATTCCTGGGTTCAGGCCCTTGTTCACCTCCTCAATGACAACATTGTTCTGAAACACATGCAGCATAGTCTATGAGAAAAATAAACAGGATACTGAAGACAAGAGTAGCAGAGTAGGTGCATGGGTCTTGCACGATCATATGTTGAAGGTTAGGATAATCAAACAACAGATCAACACGTATATCCTTTACAAATTGGCAGACCAAATGATAACTGAACAGCACCATAAAGATATGAGTAATATCACTATTATAGAGCGCTTGTGCTAACTGTTATCCACAACTGCAAAGACTAGTCATAACACAAAGATGAAGCCTAATTTAATTCGATCAGTAAGGCAATTGGCAGACCTACAAAATCTTCACAAATAGGCTGACAGGGCAGGTGTGGAGAAGTGGTATGCATACAGACTACAGTCACCATTTAGAAAAGAATATGCAGATTAGCTAGCACAGAGATCAACTGATATCAGCTCGATAATAATCAAACTACAGCCACTCAGCATCAACTTAAAGTAACTAAAAATCAACTAAAGGATTACACATACAAACACTGGCTAGCCAGGTAAGTGTGCATCAGAGTAGGGGAACAGATAGTATTGCTGGTAACCTTGTATAAAATTTAAAATGCACGAGATTTTAAAGACATCAAACTAATCAGACTATTGTAACAGATAACATTGGCTATCTAGAGAATTGGACAGACCTAAAACACTGAACACAATATTGATCAAACATGACACACATATATGATAGTCAGCAAGCTCCAGACTTGTAGTACGGCTGTAACAGTTAGCAAGCTTATGCAAATTTTGCTAGTATATGATATCAACGCTCACGAACAAGATAAAAGCACTCTGCAATCTCTTTCTAGGAGACAACTGAAACACGCATTTTCTAACAACCACAATTATGATATGGTCTATTGATCACGTACAAGCCTTGCACAAATTCTACAGATCCGATCCTCCACACATCAAATTCAAGGCAGGTGCACCAAAATCAGCTACAACTCCGATCAGGGTATGATTACTGCATCCACCCCGAATGTTTAGCCCAAGGTGGCTCGCGCGAGCAGAAGGGAACCTGCCAGTGCACGAGGCCCAGAGAGCCGGGCAAGCGGGACAACGGCCTGCCCGCGCCACGGAACCAGTGCCGAGCATCAAAGCCCACCGGGGCGAGAAGACACCAGATCCGGGGAAGGTAGGACCGGATCCGCACCTGGAGGCTCCGGATCCACACCACCGCCGACCGGACGGCCGCCGACGCTGTCGGAGGTCGAATCGCAAGATAGAAAAAGAGAGGGATAGGGAAGGGAGAAGAGGTGGTGCGGACAGGCAACGGCGGCGGACGGGGCGAGGGGGCAATCGGTGGCTTTCCGGCGGCGGCGGAGTCGCCCAGAGAGACGGGCACCGCGTCTAACCTTCACCTCTGTACATTCGGACCTGCTTCGGACTCCCACAGCATAGCAAGGATTAAGGAAGGAAGGAAGAACTCGAGGCTTACCGCCGAATCCGCGAACTGATCCGCCATGGCGGCCGCCTGATCTGTGCCAACACCCCGCTCTGGATTAGAAGATTTAGTATGGATTTGCGGAAGGACGGATGAGGTGAGCACGAGAGTTGACGAGGACGAATGGTAGATTCTGAAGAAAAAGCTCACCTTTGCGCTGCTGGTCCCTCTCCTTCCAATATCGATATCACCCCCTCTGCTTGGCTCGTTTCCGCGTCGTGGTTTTATGGGCCGTTCGATTTGGAAGCTTCTAGTCCACCGTTTTTCTTTGATTTCTCAGCTTTTATTTTGTCGTTGTTACCTAAAAAAAATAATATTCTTTGTTTATATATACGTGTATCTGCATCATTTTTGTTTTGAGCGAGATAAGTTTGCACTAGTGTTTATCATGACGTATATATTTTTAGGTTTGTGTTAATTGTGTTATGATGGCAAATATTCCATGTCTTTTAACATGACGTATAGTTTAGGCCCTATTTTTCATAGCTCCACTTTACCTAAGCTATTTTTTTTTCTCAACTCCACTAATAACTCTGCTGTCGGAACTTTTGGGTTGTTTTTATAAATTGAATAGTGGACATAACCTCTTCTTGTTCGCTCCAACTATCGCAAGAGTTCAAACAAACTAAACACTACACGCACACATGTCCTGCCAGTTAAAGAGGTTATATTTGTGCCCGGAAAAAAAATCACACAAGGCAACAAAATTAAGCTAAACACTCTAATTACCAAGGATGAGGGTAGTCAAGAGTGAGAGCCCTTTTTTTTAGCAACAAGAGTGAGAGCCATTGAGCCTCTGATATAGCCAACAAATGACGCTCCTCGCCAGCTAAAATCAGCGTGAAGGTAGGTTTTAGTTGTCAATGCATGCTTTCTGAGGACCAACATGTTGTGTCTACTATATTTCACATAATATTCCGTAGTAACGTACGAAAAATTCATCTAGTAATATGTAGAAGTTTGAGCGCTATATGTCACAACATTACGCTGCATGGTGATATTTAGTGCCTATTTGGTTTAATTCACCACTAGTGGCAGGGCGCGCCTTCGCGCGCCAGTGCGGTCACAAATTGAAGGAAATGAAAATAGTATTATTTATGAAGCTAACTATATTAATTAAATATGACCTGTCATGATTATTTTTGGATGC
>Ga0182004_10002788_pt1 | contig 13713 bp, 10 predicted proteins | sample Sormic07211540_1_FD_120479 | JGI IMG/M metagenome (GOLD analysis project Ga0182004, IMG submission 120479) | Endophyte microbial communities from Sorghum bicolor roots, Mead, Nebraska, USA - 072115-40_1 MetaG | ecosystem: Host-associated > Plants > Roots > Unclassified | place: USA: Nebraska...
AAGAAGTTCGTCAGGTGGTACCTCTCCTACTACGGATACAACAGGGGAACACATACCTTCAGGAACTCATGATGATCAGTATGTGATTAGTAAATGTCGCTTTGTCGCGCCTTCCACTCTTTCTCTGATCACAGATGGGAAAATTTTTTTGTGTGCTTTAGACAAGTCGGGGACGGAAATGCGAGGAAGAATAGAATTCTGTTGTAGTTGGGTGAGGAGAGGAGGGAATGGCGACAGAGCGATGAAATGGAGGGGGTGATGTGATCCCCCTTCATTCTGTATTTTCTTCTGTAAATTGTATCAATCATTATAGAGTTATCCTTTCTTTCTCAAAAGTTACTCATCATCACGTATAACAATAGCAACTTTGGGGATCTTATTAGGCAAACAGACAGGCCACTTAACAGGTGCCTGAAAGAAAGATAGGAGCTGATGTTACCTGACACAATGGTGTGACAGCATCCTTTGAGCAGGGACTGCATTTTAATTCCCAGCTCAATTTAGATATCTAATGAGTATCCTCCTTCCTGAGTCTCTACAGATGATTTTGCGGGGAACATGACTCCCAACAGAGAAGCTAAAGCTTTGATTCAGATTACCATATATACTCATCTTTTAAGTCCCCTTCTGCTTCTGGCATATGAGGATTTCACACAAATTTTGGAGCAATTTTATTGACGTAGATTTTGATTTCAGCATGAACCCCGAAAAACTTCTGTGCTCATCCCAATTTTGACAATGGGCTCAGTGATCTCATCGTCTTCCAAAATAGGCAGTGATTCCTTTGAATCTGTGCTGCACGTAGTTCTCTTCACTCTGGAATGATCAGAGTTCAGACAGGTCTTGAAACACAGAAGTAACCCCTCGAAATGCTGCAAGTTCGAGAAGAAAATTAAAAATAGCATACCTCAAAATCTAAGGGAGGGCAAGACAACCAGGAAAGTTCCTCCACTTGAGTCACGTCCACGGTCCGCGGCAAGAACATCATGACGTTAGGAGCTATTTTCTGAGCTGCTTGAAATGTCTCATACCTACACACAAAGCCGTAAGCTTGTCAAGACGTTATTGTTCTGAGAGCTCTTGATTCTTATGTTTTCATCTTGACTACTGTCCAAATGCTACCCAATTAACATGTATACAGTTCCAGACTGAATTTTTCTGAGCAAACTTTGATGGTCATAGCTACAGAATTACAGTTGCAACATGTGCAAGCTGCTTATCAGTTATCAGGATTTCACTGTGAAGCTGAAACATGGATTCTCATTTTTTTTATCTTTCAGCAAGGGCAAACAAAGCGAACAACATACCCGTCTTTTGGCTTCAGCATATCAAGGGTGTAAACTGGAGCTTGAATGTATGATGGTCCTCCCCAGGGTGGTGAAAGGAACACCAAATCAGCCTGGTGGTATTGACGCAATCAGTCAGCAAATAATTTGAATGATGAAATAACTGCACGCTCTTCTTTACAGTGACAGTATGATCAGGTGTCAGGGTACAGATATAAGTATTTATGGCATGAGAGGTTCAGGATTCAGAAATCAGTGGTTGGTCGCACTGAGCTTTCACAACAAACTGTGACGATCTTTCAGTCTCCCTGCACAGCTGCACTACTGAATTTATTAGACAATACCTTGAGCAAAGGCGCCAAGCGGAAGAAGTCACCGACAATGAACTCGATCCTGTCCTCGACGCCGTACACCCTCGCGTTGTGCGCCGCCAGCTCCACCTTCCGCGGGTCGATCTCCACGGCGACCACGTAGCAGCCCCTGCAGCACGAGGCGCGGCGGGAGGCGGAGGCGGAGTCAGTGTCTGTAGCAGGGGAAAGGGCAAAGAGAAACGGGAGATGAGATGGCGCGCCGCGTAGTCCCCCCGTCACGTACCTGGCGGCGAATTGGATGGAGTTGCCGCCACATCCGGCGAAGGCGTCGACGACGAGGTCGCCGGGGGCGGCACGGGAGGCCTGCGACGCCGCGATGGACTCCGGGGTCGCGGAGTACCAGCCCTCGGCGTCCATGCGCACGCCGCGGTCATAGAGGTTGAAGAGGCTGTACCGGTGCGCCCAGTACTTGCCCGCCACGGCCGCCTCGGAAGCGGAAGCTGAAGCGTCGGTGGCGGCGGCATCGGGGCTCCGTGCCTCGACGTCCTGCTCCTGCTTTTCATCCGCCGCCCTGAGGCTCTTGGGCTCCCTCGGTCTCGCGACCTTGCGGGCAGACTTGGCCGTGCGGCGGCCGGTTTTGGGTGCGGTGGCGCCGAGAAGGCGGAGGAAGCGGTGATGGATCCTCTGGAGAAGCCGGACGGCGTGGGCGCGGGCGCCGCGCCGGCTCCGGAACTCTGGCGCGGCGGCGGCGGCGCTTCTTTTCGCCATGCCCTGTTGTTTTGTGACCGCTGGTCTGCTGGCGGGACCGCGGGCCCTCGATGCTTCAGAAACGAATTTTTGAAGGCCGCTAGTTTCGACCACTACGGCTGTTTTCAGCTTTAGCGAGGGGGACGACCAAAGAACAGAAGAACGATGTTGTCAAAAAAGAAAAAAGAACAGAAGAACGAGATTTATAGATGGCCAACGCATTGGAGCCAGCAAAGAGTACGAATTTGATATCACAATGTTTCTTATTCAAAACTCTCAGCTCAATGTTCTTGTAACAAACAGTTCTTATACAGTTATATAGTTACTAAAAGGCGGGGATAGAAAAAACAACTGGCTCAGCTCACAGGCGGCAGTTCAATTACAACATAAACAAACAACATACTTTGAAGCAGACGAAATTCCAGACGTACAGATTCCTTAACGTTTTACATTCCTGGTGTGCAATTAATTATGTGCGATTCGTTGGGTGCAGGTGCAGCCCTTCGCCGGTTCCTTTGCAGATCTGAGGCTTAGAGTGACCACGAGATCGACCATGGGATATGTGTGTTTGAAAGGTTCTGCATAAGATATGTGGTAAGCTCCTTAGCAGGTCCAAGAATGCAGAAAGATCATGGATGAAGAAAAGGCGGCAATCAGGACATCAGCAAATGCAAAGAGAACTTACTGCGGGTAAAGTAGAATTGTTGCTTCCAAAGAGAACAGAAATGCAACAGAATGCCAGGAGTTAATGGTTAATGCAGTTTGAACCTCACAAGTACTTGGATATCCAAGGAAGATCTGTGGATTCCTTGAGGGCAAATGTCACATCGTCACTGTCAACCAAGAACACGAGATATTAGATCACGAGCAAGAGAAATTAGGTTTAAACTGGCTTTGAATTAAAAAGTTCTGATGTTATTTCCAAGAGCTGACCTTGGATAGTTAAGCTGCAGCTTCTGCAACTTGTGCTTACTACCCTCTTCACAGAGGATGATCTTACTTTCACCAAGCTTGCAGCTGCGAATGGAACATGTACAAATTACTGATAGATCATCGAACCAAATCAAAGGAAGAGTAAATAAAAGTCATCAGTGGTTCTATCTCATTAGAGAAGAATGAAATGCCACAGATGATGAAAATGCCCAACAACAGGAGAATTTTCACAAGTAATTCCAAGCTAACTAAAAGCAACATTTAGTACAAGAAAAGATATGCCAATTGGACCACCTTGAATAATGCTGGTCCAAGTTTACAAATTACACACAATCTTCACATTGTCAAAATGTCAATACACGAATCATGCAAAGGATGCAATAGCAATTGAAATGGATGTCAGGCTGAAGTTTTCACATGAGTCCATATCCAAGCAAGCCCTAGTTCATGTAGCCATTGCTTTCAATATACTAGAAAACTGTTATCTCCATCCCATAAAAACATGATATTCTGGGCTTGTCCTAAGTCAAAATATTTTAAGTTTGAACAAGTTTACAAAGAAGACTGTCAACATTTATGACATGAAATAGGCATACTACGAAAATAGTTTCATGATGAATCTAATGGTACCTATTTGATATTGGGTAATATAGATATCGGTTTTTTTTTTTATAAAATTGGTCAAACTTAAGATAGTTTGGCTGAGGACAAAACTAGAATGTCAAGTTCTTTGGGACAGGTAGTATGATACATGCAAATGCTAGGCTTGGAAGTTGCAATAAGAACATGGCAATGTAACTACATTTGCTATGGCACACAGAAGCAAAGGCAACACCATCACTAGACACATTACACATGATGGAGTGCGTACATGAACTCATGGAGTCAACTGTATGTATAAGGAACTTGAGAACAGTTTCTTCTATTGCAAGCTACACATTAGATTGGATTAGCATACCAAATTTTCACAAGTGTGTCGTAACCAGGCACTACTTCTCTGTTGGCAAGGCACCAGGAGAAAACTGTTGTTGCTAACTACAGAAAAAGAAAATATCTCATTAGATTTCTTTAAAAGCACCCATACTAGTATTAGGTGCATGGCCCCAAACAGGCAGGACATAAACAAGAGCAGTATTGTTAACATCTTGCCACTATGAAACTTCCAAGGTAAGCATGAAACAGTTCATTGCATGCCTCAGTTCACATGGAAACTTAATCAGATACAAAGCTAGTGGGGGAAAAAAGGACCACTTAGTGTATGAAAGTATAATTGAGACTGGATGATAATCATTGAAATGAACAATATACTGAAAAAATATTGCACTTGCAATAGTTCCATCCAGCTTTACAATTTTAGCAGGGTAAGATAGATAAGAAAAAAAATAGTTAATGGAAATAGGGGACTGCCTAAAAAATGAATAAGGGATTCTGAAGCATGAATAAAGTCTGAAAGTCTAACAATACAATGTCAAGAAAAGTTTAACCATCAGGGGAAAAAATGTCAGCAAAACAGAGGAAATCCCAAATGAACAATTTGTAAGGTTTTTGGTCTGCCATGTGCATACCCTACTGCCAGCATGGTATGAGACAGCCACAAGGGGCCATGCCAGACATAACTGATGCTACAAATTTATGTAGCAATGTAACTCATTCTAAGTATTGGATTTGAGTCAACATCATGGCACATAGGCACTGAAGCATGTAAGCCTAAAGGCCATCTGTATACTACTCCTGAGCTTGGCAAGGACTTCTTTTATTTCCACCAACAGAATTAAAAAACAGAAACATAGGGGCTAAAAAGTAAAAACACAAAAGATAATGTAACTCACCTTATCAAACATTATTTCACCTAGTCCACTTTTGTACAGCTCATGAACTAAGGCAACCAATATAACTTTTCCAAACTTTGGGCAATTCTTCATCACCTGTAAATAAAGAGACAAAAATGTTGCAGAGATCCAAATAATGATGGGTGGTCAAGTGACTTTAATAATTGATCTGGTTATGGGTACAAGCTCACATAAAATGCACATTTTCAACTCACTTGAATATGTGGTGCCTGGAAGACTTCCTGAATTGCAGCTTCTATGTCACCCATGGAAACAACACCGTCACCTACAAGTATCGCCGTGTTCAGTGGATTATATGCAAGTTGCAATTTGACCCAAACAATGGATGGTCGAAGTCGTAAAACCAAAACACGAATGGTGGATTTATACTGGTGGTCGAGGTTTATGTGACCATAAATATAAAATAATCCTGTGTACACACTTTTTCTTGATAGTTGATTCCAACACAAATGTACACAGTACCTTTATTTGCAGAAACAGTACTCTGTGCAGACTGTCGAGATTGTTTAACACGGTAATCTGCAAACTCTGCTGCCCGTCTACAAATCTCTAAAGCTCGCCTAGCATCACCTGACATAGCAGCTACCTACAAGCAAAGGCAAGTAAATGGAAGTCCAAACCGACACTACAATAGAAAATGGCATGATCTCCGTACAAGTTATTAGTGACTAGTGAGGGGTGTAAATTGACAGCCATTTAAAATTCTTTGTTTCCCCAGGCTTCAAAAAATTGATCTCTGCAATGTGAAATCATTTAATGTAGTCCCTATGGTTATGAATTACAGTTTGGCTAAAATATGGTCAATATTTTTAAAGTTTAACCATTCAGTTTACAAAAATGAAAATCACATGCAAATATTTGTCTTGAATAACACTTTCAAAATCGCATGCATTTATTAGAATGTTATAACTTATCTTAGAAGAAAAGGTATGGTCAAAATTGCACCACAATTCTATAAAAAACAAAAAATGCCATGTGTTTTTACCAGAGGGGGTACTAATATTTTACTTTGATTTGATGCCTAACACAAGTATCATGAGTTCAGTTATAATCAACCATAACATGAACTTATCACCTCATGTGTTCCAAGGAAACCTCAAATTTGGTGGAGTGATGCAGAGAGTATAAACATGGTATTGCGAGTCAAACCTTTCTAGAAGCAAATTCAATAGCCTGTTCCTCAAAGGCATCAATACCCTTTAGACGGCTTGTTATAATTTCCTGCAGTTGCCTATAATTGTATGGACCGAAACACAGTCGTTGGATACCCATCCGACTTGATATACGAGGCAATAACTTTTCTGGAAGATCCATAGTGTTTGCTATACCTGAGATCATAGCAAAACAGACAAGGGGTAAGTAAAAGGTAAGGCTAAAATCACAGGTCAAGATCAAAACAAAACAATAGTTAGTTACCTATAACAACTAGATTTGAATTTGGTTTGGTGGGCCAATCAAGAATGTTATACAGCACCTGATAAGAAAAAATTACCAGTGTCAAATGATAGGAAAACAAATAATAATACCAAACAGCTAGTTTATTTATTAATCTCCCTGGTATAAAACCTATGAGCAAAATAGAAATTTATAATTTTGGATTGAATTATTACCGATTGGTTTCGTGTCAAAAGAAGATCAAGCTCATCAATGAGCAAAATAATTGGCTGGTTTGCCTGCTTTCCAATTTTAGTGCCACCTGAAAAATGTTCTGTTAAATAGTGAAGAGCCTTTTTCCACCCAACCCTATGCCCACTCAACTGTTCATATACAACCTGCAGAATTTAAAAAGAATACACCAATTACAATTCTTTCCTGAGGGTTATGTGCCAGCTACAGTTGAGTAGGGCAGATTTATTTATCATTAGGCCACAAAGCAGAAGTACCTTGTAGATATTCTCTGGAGATGCTAATTTAAGACCATTAATTTCAATAAAACAGTATGGCCTCAGAGTTCCAGAATCAAATTCAGATCTCAGCCTCCTCATAACGGCAAGTACACTCATAGTCTGTAGGTTGACAAAATAGATGCAGAAAAAATGGTTTAATGTTTAGCCACAGCAGATGAGATAAAACCATAAAAGAACCCACAAAATGATAGTCTTACCTTGCCAGTACCGGGTACACCATGTATATAAAGGCAGCGTCCCAGGCATTGGTCATTGCAGATTGCATCCTTTACAAATATAGATATCTCCTCCATTTCTCTGAAATGAGACTTCAGCTGAGTAGCAGTTTTTGTAAAACGCGCACAACATTCAGTCAGATGAATAAACATACTTATCCCTGCAAGGCAATGACTTAGGAAGAGTTGCCAATAACAGGGTTGCTTTTGCCTTCTCCAGCTCAGTCTTTTGGTGGCACCGAACATGCTCAGGAATTTTTCTTATCCCAATTTTTTGTAGGCCATATATTCTACCTTTCCTTGAATTCTATGTATAAATAAGTCATTTCAGTAAAGAAATACAAAGCAGAAGATGAAGAGAGAAGAGAATGGTTGTTACCGCTGCCAATTCATGTGATTGATTCCTTCTGGCAGAGAAAGATGACGTAGGTTCTTCCTCCTCATCATACTCTGAATCTTCATCACTGTCACTGTTATAATCATCTCCGGCATTGTAAGGCTCGTCGTTGGGATCTTCCTTTGTCTACAATAAATGAATAGGAAAAAGCTTAGTCACTGGTTAAATCGCAATGGTGTCAAAGCTACAAAGAAGACTGTTTTGCATCTCAAGAGTTCTCGTGCATACCTCCAGCTCATCATCAATATCTGCAAGACGCTTAAAATTATGCCAATGTATATCATACTCATATTCACAATAAAATACATCATCTCCTCCATCATTAGCATCCCTAAAGTCTTTGGGGCTCATTACAGAACAATGTCTAAGGATTGTTTCCATCTGCACAGACCATAAGCACAAAGAACTCAAGACAACAGAAGGACAAGCGATGAAAAATTATGAAAGGGACAACTGTACACAGAAGACAATGATCACCTCAATGTCTCCAAGATCATTGGTACGATACAGCTCTCTTCTCAAATTATGCGGCTGCCTTCCTGCTGCAGTCTCTTCGGGGATAATGTACCACCTGATCTTTGCCCAAAACGTGCCATCAGGCTCCCTCCATAAACTGTTACCGATAACAGCACCATTCAGTAAACTCACAAACAATGCATTAAGTGTTAAGTATCATTGACACATGTAAAGCGTATCTGGTGACATATTGAGGAAATGAGGAACATCTACCATCACAGGTTGCTTTTTTAACATTTTTTTAGAAACTAAAAGAAGAGGATGAAGAGGCACGCCTCTGTATAGAAGAACAATGCCTTGCACAAACCTGAATGTTACAACTAAAACATCCCACAATTAATAATAAAACTTTTTACACATCAATGATCTCTCGATGATAAAACCTCACGGACCTCTCGATGCGTGCAGCCCACAGATCACCGGAAAGGAGTTTCTCCTTGGAGGTCCTCACGATGCGCTTCCCCTCAGGCGGCCTGGGCCGCTCGACCAACTTTCCGGCGCGCTCGGCCTCGCAGTACGGACACGCCCAGTCACCTTCAGGCACCCTCCGAAGCGGCGGTCGCACGCAACGGAGGTGGAATCCGCCGAGGCACGCGTCGCACTCCACCATAACCCCGCCACCGGTGCGGAAGCATACGCGGCACTCCTCCACCTCAGGGTCCTCCCCGTCAGACTCCGCCGCCTCCCGCCGCTTCACGTACACGTCATCACCGACCTCGAACTCTCCGCCGTCGTACACCACCTTCCGGTAGTATGCCCTCTTTCTCGGGTGTCGCTTCTGCCTCTTGGGCTCGCGCTGAGCAGGGGTTTTAGGTGACGGCGCGGCGCGCTTGGCCTTGGAGGTAGGGGTCGGCGTAGCCTTCACCTGAACCTCCAGGGCTGCTTTGGTGGGGGTTTCGAGGAGGCGGCGCGAGCGCCGGATGGTGGATGGCGTCGCCGGAGACATCGGCGCCGGCGAGGCTGTCGATTTGGACTTCCGCCTGGGCGTAGGCTTGGACGGGGTGCAGAGGTCCATCCTGGACTTAGCGGCAGCGGCGGCGGGCTTCGCCGGCGAGGATCTGGGCTTGGATTTTGACCTGGAGGGGGTGGCGGCGAGATCCATTTCCGGGTCTCGCCGGAGACGGCGAGGGGTGAGAGGTGGAGGAAGGGGGGAATGTGGATTTGAAATGGAGGGGGCTGATGGGACTGGCGGAGTTAGGGTTTCGGCCGTTTGGCGCCCATTCGCACTGAGTTTTGGCACTTTTGTAATTTGGTCCTTTTCTTTTGGAATTTGTATCTAGGTCTTGTTTACTTTCAGAATTTTTTGCAAAATATGAATAGTGACACTTTCGTTTGTATTTGACAAATATTATCCAATTATGGACTAACTAGAGTGAAAAGATTCGTCTCGTCAATTTCGACCAAACTGTGTAATTAGTTTTTATTTTTTTCTATATTTAATACTCCATGCATACGTCTAAAGATTCGATGTGATGGAGAATCTGAAAAATTTTGCAAAATTTTTTGGAAACTAAACAAGGCCCTATTTAAGCTATTTGGTTTGAAATTTTAGATTTCACGACTTTTCAAAGCTCACATATAAACCTATCATAAATCCCCAATGGCTATATAGTCATTTGAATATGCTTCATTGTATGTCAGATGGGTGTTAGGCCTATTACTTTGATGGTTTTATTCGGTGGTGCTGAGAAAAGTACAAAATCTTCCCAACGGATAGTTTTGGTTTATTGGCTATAAATAGAGGGTGTGGACAATTAGAATGAGGTTGTTGGTGTAAGGGTTGTGATGAGCACATACAACCTTCGGATACGACCATTGAGGGGTTGTGATGAGCATATACAACCTTCGGATACGACCATTGATCATAAAGTGAGCTCATTCTTTTTTTATGGTCACCGGGGGAGTTTTTCCCACCTGAATTTTATTTAGAGCGGCCCAAAATGGCCCAAAACATTACATGAAGTTCTCATCACCTAGTTGGTGATGATATGCAGATACAAAGAGACAGAAGAGACATAGATAGTTACAATAGCAGAGGGAAGCACTATCACGTAATTGCACTATCAAACAGTTGGCACCACTGATCTGCATGGGTATAATAGTGATGATATGAAGCATGGGTATGAATAAGACCGATCTTAAAGTGCAATTCCACCAAAGTTGAACATTGCCAAATTTTGTCATGAGACATCGTTTAAGTGTTTTGCACCTAATCATCAAAAACAACTGTCTTTGCCAAAATGACATTATAAATCATTGCTAATATGCTATAAGACACTCAACTCATTATTTATCTGATTTTAATAGATAGACACCGAAACAACAAATATGCCCTTGCACCTTTACCTTATCCTTTTTTCTTCGTTCGCTCGCACGAAAAAAGGACAAGAGGTTGCAGCGGTGGCGGCCCCTAGCAGCGACTGCGCAACGGTAGCGATGCCTGCTTCTTGCAGCAGCGCGCGAAGCAGCGGGGTGTCGAGGTCGCGTGCCACTTGATTCTTGAAGCGAGCGGAGCAGCAACAGCACCCAATCGTCGCCAAGGAAGGCTCTACAGCGAGCGGAACAACATGCGTCGCCCAGAGCAAACTCTGCAGATGGTGTGCTGCCGGTTGCGTCGCCGCTGCTCATGGTATTTCCTGGTCGAGACACGAGCGAACAAACTGAGGAGCATCTAGGAATGGCAACGGGTACGTACCCGATGGGTACTGGCCACCCGTACCCGCATCCGCCAGGTCAAAACCTATTCCATCGGGTTACACACGAAAGCAGACGGGTAAGAAATTCATTCCGTACCCGCACCCGACGGGTATTCCATATCCGAAAATATACCCGAGTTCAACAGAAATATAACAACTTTCAGCAAGTTAAATATCACAACTTCTAGAAAATTAAACATAACAACTTCCAGTAAATTAATAGCAGCACTAGCAGCACACCAGCCAATCAGTTCATGGGCTATATGGGCTAAATTGCTTAGGTTGCTTACTCATTTTGCGGGTATTTCTTACCCACGGGTACGCGGGTATGGTTACTACTATTCCACACCCGTACACGTCATACCCGATGGGTAAAGGATTTCGTCCAATAACATACCCACAGATACAAATTCATTTTATACCCGCGTCCTTATCGTGTAAAACCCGTCGGGTACTCGACATTGGCATTTTAAGGAGCATCCGTCCATCCCAAGGACACATTTATCATTTTGCGTGGTTGTACATTAAAATCAAATAAAAATATGATAAAAAACAAATAAAATAACGAGGTCAATTTCATACGGCGTATATTAGCAACATTTTAGGATGTCTTTTGACCAATACAGTCCTTTTTGAGTGGTCTGTAAAGACACCTTTTAACGGGGGCCTCTGGCAAATTTGCCTTGAACATTTGGTTCGCTGACAACTTGACACTATTTCATTCTAAAAACATAACTCTTTCATTCAGCGGTAATTGGGGCAAATGAGCACACGATAGAGAGCTTATTTGATCAGCTTTCAAATAGATCACTTCAATATTATATTGGGTCTTGTTTAGTTCTGAAAAGTGAAAAGTTGTCGGTACTGTAGCACTTTCGTTTATTTGTGACAAATATTGTTCGATCATGGACTAATTAGGATCAAAAGATTCGTCTCGTGATTTACAATTAAACTGTATAATTAGTTTTGTTTTCGTTTATATTTAATGTTTTATGCATGTGCCACAAAATTCGATGTGACGGACAATCTTGAAATCTTTTTGGTTTTCAGGGTGAACTAAACAAGGCCTTGGTACCTGAGACTCTGACCCAAATTAGGGCACGTCCCAAGAATTCCCAACGAGATAGACAAACAACACATTGATGAATCCCTTGGATATCCTCCCCTGCCAGCAAGAACGTCAAACCAAGTTGGAGGCATATATTACTTGCTAAGATACATTTAACACGTTGCTAATTTGTTAAGCTCCAAACAAAAAAGCGCATTATTAGGCCTTGTTTACTTCCACTAAAAAATCCAATTTTTTTCAAGATTTCTTGTCATATCGAATATTTAGACGCACGCATGAAGTATTAAATATAGATAAAAATAAAAACTAATTGCACAGTTTGGTCGAAATTTACGAGACGAATCTTTTGAGTCTAGTTAATCTATGGTTGGACAATAATTATCACAAACAAATAAAATTGCTATAGTGTCGTGAAATTTTTTTCTTCGCGGACTAAAACGGCATAAGTCCAATCAAAGGTCAACAATTCATGATAATGGCAGGCGGCCAAACCAAAATTGGACACTTCATTTTGCTCCGTGTAGTCGGCCGCTTGTTACTCTTTTCCCGTTTCGAAATTATAAATTATTTTATATTTTAGTACATCTATGTTATTATATATTTAGATATAATAATATGTTCAAATATATATTTAAATAAACGAACTAAAAAAATTAAGACGACTTATAATTTTAGAATGGAGAGAGTACTTCATTCTACCAAATTTTTATTGGTCCGAGAACTTCGTGCTGAAATCCAAATGAGGGCTAAAACATAGTTATGCACGGGCAAAAGTTGGTTTATAGCCCTGATCTTAATGGTCCGATTTGCTTGAGTTTATTTGTCGATTCTGTCAGCTATTCAGGAGTAATTTTCTCTTCTCACAAGAAATTAGCAAATAATACTTTTAGGTTCATATATATATATTTAAATGAACGGACTAAAAAAATTAAGACGACTTATAATTTTACAACAGAGTACTTCATTCTACCAAATTTTTATTGGTCCGAGAACTTCGTGCTGAAATCCAAATGAGGGCTAAAACATAGTTATGCATGGGCAAAAGTTGGTTTACATTGCTAGGCAAAGAGAGCTCTGATCTTAATGGTCCGATTTGCTTGTGTTTATCTGTCGATTCTGTCAGCTATTCAGCAGTAATTTTCTCTTCTCATAAAAAATTAGTAAATAATACTTTTAGTTATAACTTTTCACACAAATAAACAGACTATTATCTCAAGAAAGTATGACCTAGGATGACTCTTCTCTTTGCACGGACCCAACTTTCTCCAAGACACGTAATCTTTTGCTTGGATTTGTTCAGACATTGCGTTAACTAGCCATAACAAAGACCCACATCCCCCTTTCTCCTGGTTCTCTCTCCTTGCGACTTGAACTCTCATTCAATTTTTGAGTTTGTCATGGGTGTGTTTAAAGAAGTACTCCCTTCATCCTATTGAATGTGTCATTTTTACTTTTAGATTTGTTATTTGACTATTTATCTTATTTAATTTTTATACAAATAGTAAAATAAATAAATTATATTTTTATTGGCAAAACAAGTTATAAAAAATATATAAATATACTGCGTCCAACTCGTGACCGGACGTGGCAGAATGGAAGCTACAGTACGTGTGCAGCACTGCAGCTAGCGCGTGCCCGGAGCGCTTTTCCCGCGTTCCTGGAAGTGGGCTACTCCTGCACAGGAACCTCTCATCGAACGCCCGGACCCATTCGAAGCGAGACCTCCATATAGCTCACTGCCCGGTGGGCCCACCAGAAGCATACGCGGGCTAGGTGACGAGACTAT
>Ga0182004_10002789_pt1 | contig 13712 bp, 8 predicted proteins | sample Sormic07211540_1_FD_120479 | JGI IMG/M metagenome (GOLD analysis project Ga0182004, IMG submission 120479) | Endophyte microbial communities from Sorghum bicolor roots, Mead, Nebraska, USA - 072115-40_1 MetaG | ecosystem: Host-associated > Plants > Roots > Unclassified | place: USA: Nebraska...
GGTATTCCTTGGAATACCCAAGATTTTGGTAAAGCAAACAAATATATATGTTAAGTGTGAGCATATCTATCTTGTATTGTGAAATAAAGTTACAAATACAAAGAAGATAGATTTCACATCCACACCAAACACTCCTTGCTAAACACTTATCATCCTATGCATTATTGTATATTTACATTGTACAATTTTATTTACATGGAATACCCTGGTGTAACATCCTAGCTCCGCCCAGAAACCCAACACAGTCTCCATAATCACTTTGGACCTACAATCCTACATGCTGTTTGGTTGCTGGTTTAAATCCCTGTCAACTTTGTTAAGCTCAAGTTTTGCCACGAGGTCCTTCATCCCTGCTTGCTTGATGACTGAGTGGGCATTATGCTCAACTGCCTTGAGCCACCCTTTTGACACCAGTAGCTCAAGTTTTGCCATGAGTTCCTAACACAAGTTTTGACACCAGTAGCCACCCTTTGTTAAGCTCAAGTTTTGCCATGAGTTCCTAACACCCAGTAGCTCATCAAGTAGGCACTGTTGCCAACCTTATTGGAATTTACACCTAGTAAACCGCCCTCTTCCTTCTCATACTATTCCTTAATTGTTTGTTGAGATCCATGCAACACAGGACACTACTAAAAGTGTCCATACCTTAGGTCTTTATTATGTGGATCTGGACCGCCTTTTTATTGTTTTGTGAACCTCCATTGTTTGGCAACTTTGGAACCCTTTTAATTCCCACACTTTACCAGCATAGTTATTATTAATAAGTTGTGTTTTCAGTTTTTCAAAAAGCTTGCATGGAGATATATAGTTGATAAGGGTAAAACGTAAAGTATGTGCATTGGAAAACATTGAACGACAAGTATTTTTAAACACATAAAGTGGTTTCATGTTACTGGGGCCGTATAGTCATATGTAGGGCAAATACTATGTAGTATTAATTAAAGTGTCATACATTAACGCTACCAATTTATCTTGGAGTGAACAATCAGGTGTGTGTAGATCTCTTCTTTAGTGTTAACTGTATTCTGGCTGTGATCCTAGTTAGGACCTTGATGTATTGATACTGGCTAATGGCTATGCATTTGGTGTTGGAAACTCATGCCCCCAGCTGGTTCCACCTGATATGGCGATGATGCATATTTGTATTTTCTAGCATATTTTTCTTTATTGTAGTAGTTGTAAAATACTTGTCATAGATTCTTTGTTATATAGTAGATCAAGGTCAGCAGTGCATTTGTCCATGGGGGCCTATGAACTTTTCCAGAAAAACAAACTATACTATCTGTGCAAAAGAATAATATCTGAAACTGGACATGATCTCCATATTTGGTGTCATAGGATTTGGTATTCCAGTGATGATGATGTTCTGTTGATATATTGCTCTGTCCAGGACAAACTATTTAGTTCAGCCATAGAAGTATTCCATTAAATTTCTTGAGGAAAAGGTAACTTAATGAAGTTGAGTCTTGGTATGTTTTCTGGACCATGTATGAACTAGATAGAGCAGAGCACATGTCATAGCCATAACTTTGTGATGCCATGAATCACGGTGCATAGAATTTTGCTTAAATGGATCACTCAGTGCTCTGATGCTTTTATGCGGCTAGTGCATGGTAAAGATTGAGAAGTACAACCTCATTAATATTTGCTTGGAACCAATAGTTGCACTATTGAACCAATAGTTGCACTATTGAACCAATAGTTGCACTATTGTATGTGCTAGTAGCGATGAAAACAGTTGGGAGAAGCCTTTAACCGCTTCCAATTTCATATTTTTTACCTGAAAACAGAATTGAAAACAGGAAGGCTAGCTGGGAAAGCATAAGCGGTATTTTGTGATATAGGAAACAGAGCAATTCGTTTAGAAACATGTCTATAACGGTCAGGACCTGATAATTGAAATTGGAAACACATAATGATACAATCTCCTCAAATGTTAAACTAAGCATGACTACACAATAATAGTTTGTATTCACACAATATAATTTTAAATCGGCACAGCATGTTTGTCTAGTTATCCTCACTGATGCTGGAAAAAAAAGACTGCATCTTTCCATGAATGGCATGTATGTAAGAAAAATCGAAAGTACCAGTTTAACAGGACAAACAAGGAAAGGAGGTTTAATTGAAAAATAAAGTATAATCAATGAATGGTGAAAGCTAATTTCTTGGGTGCGCCTATCCATTTTGTTAATGGGCCAACAGCAGCTGTAGAGAGGCCCAACCTGCTCCCTTGTGTTCTCCAGTGTACATTCATGTTCCCACAAGGAAGCTAGGGGATGGTTAGTGTTAGAGTATATCATGACCAGGATAGAGTTAGTTAGGATTACCACCCTGTATACCGGCTTGCCTTCAAGTCATGTAATCTCTATATATACCGCCCAAGAGGCTCAATGCAAATAATAAAATTCCACCCAATTTTATTCCTCCATTACATGTATCACGAGTTTAAGTTTAAATTCTAGGCCACAAACCCTAAAGCTTCCACTTCTACGTGTGCCCCTGGGAAGAGTATCCATGAGGATCTTTGTCGGGGGCAGTGCTGCCCCTGCCTGTACCTAAGGCTCATGTTGCCGATCATGTTGATCGGCTGCCCTAGAGACTCTTTTCCCTATCCGTTGATTGGGGTCTTCTCTCACCAGTCATTGATTGAGTTTCTTTTGTTTTTTCTGATCTGAGATCAGTTTGTGTTATTCGGCGCCGTCATCTTCACCATCTCTGGCTGTGACTGCAGTACGTAGCGCTCCAGGGGACTCCTGCATGCGCATGCGCCGCTTGCACGCCTCTCTGTCCATACGTCGCCCTACAGCCTATGGTGACTTTGGCCACCACCTATCGGGGCTCCAACAACATCACCACTCCTCTGCTCGGGATTGCCACACATTTAAAAAAAACTCGACCAGGGGGAGAGACGTCCCCCTGATTTTCGTCTTAAGAAGATGATGCCGTGACTCGAACCCGGGCTGGCTCAGCCAACCGCTTCTTTGGCGTGTTGTGCTGACCAGTTACACCGTGAGAGTGTTGGCGATTGCCACACATTACAATCCTGTGTACCGGCTTGACCTCCAAGTCATGCAGTCTCTATATATATCGCCCAATAGGCCCAATGCAAATAATCCAGTTCCACCCAATTCTATTCCTCCTGCAGTTAGTCCTACCTAGCCCACTTTAGCTGAAGTCATGTGCGAGAGTGGTTATAAAATAAGCCAGCAATGGTGTGCAGAGACAAACGGCTGTGCTATTGCATGCACACCTCAAGCATAGGTAAATGGGAATACCAGTGGGACCTTCATGGTGCAAGACGGGAACCCAAGAATGGTCCTGAAAAGGATCCTCCTTATTTTGGTACTGCTTTCGCCAGCTGCTTACCGGTTTAGAACCATTTTCAGGTTTTCATGAAGTAACAGGAAGTGGCTGGGGAAAAATGGTAACAATGTCAGTGGGGACTGGAATTTTTGTCCTGTTTTGACCCCTATGTGTCTGTTGAAATTAATAGGTAGCACCATTTAATTGTTTGATTAGATGAAATAGGCAGCCAGACTGTCATCACACGTATACAAGCTGGAGTGCTATACTGTTCTGGACCACCAATTCAACCACATGAAAAGCGAGAATATTCTAGTTTCCAATTTCCATGTTATCAGCCATATAACCCATTTAATAATGTAAATCAGCCTAAGACACCATGTTAGCCCACATACATAGCTAGTCCACGACAACATTTACCGTGTGTTTGGTTTGAGTAACCACCCCATCCTAGATGGGTGGTGCATCATGAGATCATCCCATGATTTTGTTGGAATGAATCCCCGCATGCCTATACTAATTACTCCTAGTTTGTGAGAGATAAGGTGGTGTTGGATCAACCTATTCTATTCCACAAACCAAACAAAAGAGTAGTGAGAAGATGATGGATCACCCCTTCCTCAAACCAAACACACCCTTAGTCTTTTACAGAGTTGCAGAGTTGCAGTGTTGTCAAACAATTTGGTCAGCTGCTGATGGCATTAGTGCCCTATTTGATAGAGAACTATGCCCATTTATAGCTTGCTTCATTTCTAGTTCACTAAATTAATAGTGCAGTAATTATCTAATTGATATTGTACCTATATATTTAATTTCCATTGTAATAGGTATTCAGATATTTTTTGAGATAAGTATTATCATCAAATATGTGCATATATTAGCATCAAACTAGTGTATGTCCTAGTATGGTTTTGGTTCGGATAGACTAATTGCTTGTCGGTAGCCTATCTTTCTGTGAACCGCATTTGGATTCCATAACTCTGGTATGTCCTAGTGTGGTTTTGGTTCAGATTGATCATAAATGTTAACATAGCTGTTTTGGTGGCAAAATGATCCAATTGTTAAAGTAATTGATAAATTAATGGTTCCAACACCCCCTGTTGCTGTGCGGGCGTGTGCAATATTTCATCCATGAGCGTACCTAATTATGAGTTGAAAAACTTTAATGGTTGTCATTGTTCTTCTTTCAGATAGAACAGATATTCAAAAGGCTGACGTAACTCAGCCTGAGGAGCCTCGGGAAGAATTACATCAGCCTGATGAGCAAGGACAACCAGCAAGAAATCCACTTGCAGGTCTCCTAAATGCAATTGCAGTTATTGCTTCTGGTGTTTTCGCTGGACTTCTTGGTACTTCTCAACAGGAAAAGAAGGCCTTGCAGTCGACCATCTCATCTGTATGCATCTATAATCACTCTATGAAATTATTATACTTTTATCATTCACTGCTTCAGAATTTGCACATTAAATTCATGTGCACAGAAATAAAAAGTTGCACTGAAGAAATAACTAGGTGTTGCAATCTAGTACTGATCTTCCAACCTAAATGGCTAAATCTTGTATGCATGTAAAAAAATGTACACTACCAGATTACCTTATGACGTCATGGGCTACAAGCTAGTAATTCTTCTTTGATCACAAGCACGGCTGTTCATTCATTTACACTTTGCCATATATCTAGGGCATATGAGAATTGTGGTGCTAATTTGTCAGACATGCCATCAGATTCGTAGTTGGCCAACTTTCTTGAATTCCTTTCCCAGAATCTTGTCTTAAAAAAACTAGACCAACCTAGGAGGAGCTAGGTGGAATTTGATTAAGAAAATAGGCACTGAGGACTTGAACCTGGGTGGTCTAGTTATACACCGACGAGAATATTATTGCATATTTACTGTTTTGTTTTTTTTTACTCGAGCCAGAGAGCCATTTACTGTTTCTACAAGTATCTATTACCTAATTTATCTTGTCATAAGTTTCGGATTTTACTTAGCACCTGTGATACTGATACTCATAGGCTTTGTCGTGTAGACTCTTCTGAAGTGTTTTGCTCCAAGCATTGTGTTGATTGAGATGAAGAAACAAGCAACTCATGTAGCATGGTAATATGAGTAAGAAGTTTATAGGATATAAGTCATCATGAACCTTAGGATGCAGCATCAGTTGTCTCAATGTTCAATATAGTACTGGAATAGTTATTGTGCACTGTTGTGGAATACTAGAAGGGTCTTCACTGTGTTGAGATTATTATTTGTCAAAAGTTATCTTATAATTTTATATTTCTATAAATTAAATTCATGGACAGGATTCCCATTTGATTAATCTTATTTTCTATTACCCAGATGGAGACCAAATTGGTTGAAAACGAGGCAGCAATGTCGATGCTTAGGGAAAACTATGAGAAAAGAATATTGGATGAACAAGTAAAACTGAAGAAAGAAGCTAGAAAGTTTCAGGAGGAGGAAGCCTTGCTGCAAGATCAGTTGGCTTCATCTAGAAGAACCGTAACATCTTTAACTGAGGAAGTTCAAAGGGAGAAGGAGCTAGTAGAGCAGCTTAACCTTGAGATAGATCGACTTAAGTACAGTATTGCAGAAGCAGAGGAAGACAAACATTTGTCTGAAGGCAAATTGCGGGAAAATATGGAAGTGCTTGATATTTTGCATGGGAAGGTAAATCTGCTTAACCAAGAGGTAAATGGCAAGGAGGAACACATCAGGGAGCTGAACTCATCACTTTCTGCCAAGGAAAAGGACCACGAGAACCTGAATATGATCTACAATCAAGCCAAAGAGAACCTAGAGCAGGCAAATTCCCAAATAAAGCAATTGGAGAAAGATGTTCATACAGCTAAAGATGATCTTAAATCAAAGGCGTCACATATTAACTCACTGAATGAGAAAGTTCAAACATTATGCACTGAAAAGGGTGAAGTGGAAGAAAAAGTAAGTGCTTTAGTGAGCCAGTATACATACCTGAAAACTGCTTCTGAAGAGAGGGCTTCTCGCGATTCTGAACTATTATTTCAGAAAGATGATAAGCTCAATGAGCTTGAAGAAAAACTTTCTGCTGCATTGAGTGACTCTAGCCAAGACAGAACTCGAATAGCCGAGTTGAACAATGAATTGGGCACCACCAGAACAATACTAGATAATGAAGTTGTTGCCAGGAAAAGTTTGTCAGACCTTGTTCAATCCACTGAAGAGGCACTAAGAGATTCCAGAAACGAGGCGTTTAAACTCTCTGAAGAGCTTGATGAAGTAAAGAGATCAAATCAGGATTTGACGACTCAGATCTCAAAATTAACAGATGAGGCCAGTGAAGTGAGGCAAACTCTGGCTGACAAAATAGAGCAGGCAGAGTCAGTTTCTGCAAGTCTTTCAGATGAGCTGGCATCAGTGAGGGAGGTACTTAAAAAGTCACAAGGAGAACTCGAGGTCACCTCGAAGCAGTTACTTTTGGTTTCAGAAGAACATAGTGGCCTTAATAAAGAATTGCTGGATGCATATAAGAAGTTAGAGTCCACTCAAAATGAGCTAGTTAAAGAGCGTAAAATCAATGCTACTCTACACATGGAGCTTGACGCTTTGGTGAAACAATCAGTGACAGTGTCTGAAGCAAGAAAAGATCTTCAAGTAGACTTGGATGAAGCCACTAGATCACTAAGTGAGGTGACTAAGAGTACACTATCTCTGTCTAAGCAGCTGGAAACAACTAAGTCTAAGATTTCTGCTATTAAAGAGGAGAAAGAGATGCTATCAAAGTCCCTTGAGGAACAAAAGAAAAGAACAGTTGAAGCTCAGGAAAACATGGAAGATGCTCAGAATACCATAAAAAGGCTTGGGACTGAGAGGGAGAGTTTTGAAGTAAGGTCGAAGAAACTTGAAGAAGAATTGGCCACAGCAAAAGGTGAGATATTGCGTTTGAGGAGGCAGATTAGTACAGGTGGGTCTCCGAACACCCAAATTCTTTCGGAAACAGGTGCAGCGCCAATTAACAGTCAACCACTGAAAGAGCAACCCATGAGTGATCATCGTGTTCAAAATATCAACAGTGCTGATGCTGTACCTCCTCGTTCCCCTAAACGGGTTTATAGGAGGAAACGCAGGCCAGAGGCATGAGGATTATCTGAATGCTAAAAGCAAGAGCTGTCATTCTTTCATTCCTCTATTTAGTCACCTTATTATAACAGTTCCTGAACTCCCATCCTTCAAAAGGTAGACCTCCCTACATTATTATCTTAGGTTAGGTGGTGCTGGCTCTTCCATTGCATCCCTACTGAAACAGAGAACCTTGATGTAGTCACATATGGTTAGATTTGATGGAATTTAGAATGTATGTTACTCTGTGTACAGACCTGTCGTTTCTCTCGCCAAATCAAATTGGTAGTTCGTCTTAAATGGTTTGTTTATTCTCATATTTAGACAAATTGCACCATATCTTTGTTTATTCAGCATTGTGTAGCAGCAATTTTTTTCTTTCCTTTCATCATTCGCCATGTTTGATTGTATTAAAACAGCATTCTCCTGACCTTAGTAAACTCGTTCAGTGTGATTAGCGAGATGCGGGGACAAGCCTGTTTAGTTCTTCAACTACTTATACTGTGATAAAAGGTATGCATAAGTCAAGCTCGGCTTCCAGAAATAATGCTTGATGGTTGATTGGTGCTTATTCAGTTATTTGGTTTGTACAACGAAACATGGTGGTCAGTTGGTCACAGAGCACCGGGCAGAGCTGCTGCGTTATCGCGTGCCGGGAAGTTTGTTGCTGTTACAGCGTGCCTGATCATTGCACCCCTTTCTTTGTCCTTTTGGTAGGCCCTCTGTATCTTTCTTCTCCCAATCTAGCACATTTTGGTAAAGAAACTTCACACATGATCAAATGTTTGTTTCTGGGCTTGTTGAACCACCTTGTTTAATCATTTCAGTAGCCAGATTACCATTTTAGCAAAGTAATTTATCGATTTACAAGTGGATTGCACGAGATCCGGAACAGTTCTCTTTTGTGACTGGGGAAAAGTTTGGCAGCAGGCCAGCAAGTTATTATATGTCAGCCATCAGCAGTGTTTTTCTCTTACAATAAATTAGTCAACAGTTTCTGTCATGGCTTATCAACCACCAAAGTCTGTTGGCCAAAGTTGATCAGGTTAGATAGATTGGATTCCTTTCCTGAAATCGGTTCTTTGTCCCAGCCTACTTTTCTCCTTCCGAAAAAAAACCTCTTTGTAGATCATTTTTTAGAAGTTTAGTTTTCAATTAAAAAATTCAAGTAAACTTCCTACTTAGACCGCCTTTTTAGAATACAAGAATTTTATAAAAAAATATATGAGAATTTTACAAGAATCAGTTCATTGTCACTAGAAAAACGTAGGAAACAGTAAAAATTTGTACTTCAAATGAGAAAAGTTTTCAATATATATGTTTCAAAATGGAAAATAAACAGTAAAATGTTAGGTACTTCATCCCTGTTGAGAAACCGTTCTGTCGATTAATGTGTGCACACATACATAAAGCACAATAGACAACACACATACGTAGAGCACTGGCTGTAGAGACATGTAGCGCCATTGCATACAAGTTAAGCTTTTGAAAAAAAAAAATCAATGTCCATGCCTGCCGGGGAAACATGCAAGAGATGCTGATAGCTTCCTTGACTGATGGCAGGTAGACGGCTGAGGAGCAACCTTATTTTAAGAGAGACAAGATCTTCCTTGCCCAACAGTGCAGGGTTCAGAAGGATACCAAGCTACATGGCCATTAAAAAAAGAAAAACACTCGACCTGACGTCGTGACGTTGGCAACATGCCCATATCTCAGTGGCTTAGGACTTGTTTAGTTCTGAATTTTTTTTTGGTTTTGAGTATTATAGTCTTTTTTTGTTTTTATTTAACAATTATTGTTTAATTATGGATTAACTAGGCTTAAAAGATTCATCTTATGATTTACACAATTAGTTTTTGTTTTCACCTATATTTAATGCTCCATACATGTGGCACAAGATTCGATGTAACGGAGAATCTTTAAATTTTTTTGGTTTTTAAGATGAACTAAACAAGGCCGGCCTAGAGCATCCTTCTATAGGATCACTTAGGCTGAGAAACGGCTGCTTCAGATGAAGGCACGACATCACCCCAAAAATCAAAAACTTTTCAAGATTTCCTATCACATCGAATCTTGCAGCACATATATGGAGCATTAAATATAAATAAAAATAAAAAATAATTGCACAGTTTGCCTGTAAATCATGAGATGAATCTTTTGAGCCTAGGCCTTGTTTAGTTCATAAAAGAAAAAAAATTTCGCGACACCGTAGCACTTTTGTTTGTTTGTGGTAATTATTGTCTAATCATGGACTAACTAGGCTCAAAAGATCGTCTCGTCAATTCGGACCAAACTGTGCAATTAGTTTTTATTTTCGTCTATATTTAATATTCCATGCATGCGTCTAAAGGTTCGATGTGACGGGAAATCTTGAAAAATTTTGAGGTTTTGGGTGGAAGTAAACAAGACCCTAGTTACTCCATGATTGGACAACGTTTGTCAAATAAAAACGAAAGTGGTACAGTGACAAAATCTAAAAAGTTTTTCGGAACTAAACAATGTTTCTAAAATATTTTGCAAAAAAATTCAGATTCTTCATCATATCGAATCTTGCGGCACATGCATGGAGCATTAAATATAGATAAAAATAATAAATACTTGCACAATTTACTTGTAATTTACAAGACAAATCTTTTGAACCTAGTTAATCTATGATTGGATAATATTTATCAAATACAAACGAAAGTGCTACAGTGTTCATTTTGTAATTTTTTTAAATAAACAAGGCCCTAATATCCGGATAACCACACAATAATCCATAGTTCCAAGGCACAATAAAGTAAGCATCATGGTTTCTATAGACACTAATTATAGTGCCACCTAAGCATTTTGCTGATGTGGCAAGATAGTTATTGAAGAGAGAGCAAAAATCACAGAAACTGGGTCTAAGTTAGAAACTATGTCTACACGAAATCCAAGATATGAAGTGATATGATTGGTTGAGAATGGAGAGAGAATGAATATAATTAGATAAAAAATATTATATAGAAACTATCCATTGGACCATAGTGACTATAGTTTCTATATATAGTATCTATAGAAATTAATAGATATAGAGAATGCTCTAACAATTTGGGTGACACGACATTAATAACAGTACCACAAAAACCATAGTCGTTTCTTGCATTGCCCATGAGATCCCTACTAGCTACAAAGTGCTAAACTCGAACATCATACCTTACATGAAAATTAAAGCTACGTTGGCAGAACATCATTTCCTAAGCGTGGCAGCCTCGCTCCAGCTTCATGCTACCGAGGTTTTGTCCGATGACCTGGTGGAAAAATATTAGAAAACGTATGATGCCATGGGTGTCGATCATGCACCATAAAGGAATCAAGAAAATATAGACAGTCTAGCCTTTTCCATGTAACCAATACAGTAACCACAAAGCAAATGTTAAACACTAAACAAAAATACGAAGCAAATGTATGACTCACAAGTGCTGTGCCGACGGACATATATATTCTCACTGGGTACACCATTTTCCAGGAACAGTTGTGCCAACAAATGGACTCTACTATCATTCTTCAAACATTTGATCTTCACCATTTTAAGGTGTGTACAGGAAAATGATCTTCCCTCAGGTCTGGTACTGTCCTCCATTGCCTTTCTGCAGCTGCGATCCTTTTACAGAACAACAAACATGCTAATGGATCATGTGCCCGAATTTGCATTTCAAAACATAAAAACCAAAACTGCCTTGAACAGTACACACCTGCTATCTTGGTACACATACCAGTTTAAGTTCAAGAAAAAGTCTCTCCAGATTAGGGGAATGCCGTAGGAATGAAACTAATGAATCAAAGTCAGCAGCCATACACCATTCACCAAGGGATAATAATGTCTTCAGATTGCGAAAAACAGGGCACGTTTTCAGTTCCCTGTTCAGGATCGCCTTCATATGGAACATACAAGTGAATTTGTTCAATGTGTAACAAAAGTAACATTTTTTAGTAATATATGATGAAAGAATATGTAAAAATACGTAGTTTTTAGGCTGGTGTAAGGACTTGTAAAAAGTAAATTATATGGATTACGGTAATACCCAAACTATTGCGATATAAAAACTACCACCACTTTTGCATGGAAAATGCACTAGTGATTCATTATTACAATCATAAAAGAGGACTAAACTACATAGAACTCCAAGTTATTATAAAAATGTCAAAGAATTGCATCTTTAAATTTGCATTTGAGAAAAAGCAAGTTTACAATTTTGTTAAAAGAGCTGAACGCAGCCTCACATCAGGCCACTTGATAACTTGTGCCTACAAGCCAGGCACACAAAACACACACAAAAGGGACTGAGTGAGCCTATGCTTGTGTCTGTGACCTAGTGATGGGGATATGTGCCTTAAGAACTTCAACCCTTTAACGTGACGTTATCAATTCAATCTAAAAGTTACTGTTTGGTAGCTTTGCCAATACAGTTTTTATGAAGTTTATTAAAATAAGTATAATTTTGTGAATTAACTAAAATAAATGGTAACGATGTTCCCCGCAGGCTACACTTCTTTTAGTATATAGTCAATTCACTATGCAACAATTTGGTAGAGGAAAAAACTAATTTACTTTTCAAGTCGATTGCTACACTTTTCCTGATTTCAGTTTCCTTTTGGCTCAAGTCAATTGGTGGGGATACTGATACTATAATACCAAATGTGCTTTAATAAACACCATGTGAAAGGAGGAAAAGATGGTTTGGAAGTTCAAAAAAACACCATTTGCATGTAACAAAAATAATACATGGACCCATTTAAGAAACTAGGAAAGATCAGCACTATACCTCCCCAGAATCGGCTAATAGCTCCAAACTTGTAGCATTTGATAAGCTGCGAAGAACATTATGGCCACCTAAAATTTGACTGGCATCAAATATGTTCCGACGACCATACCTACGGCCGCTCCAATACGGGCCGTGATTATAACAGTTACAATGTTTGCAGTGATCATGGTCCTCACCATCATCGCCACAGCGCTTATCTTCAAAACCAGTTAGAATCTCAATGTCTTCATTACAGGTATCACTATCACACTCTGGATCATCTCTAAGTGAGGTGTCACTGTTGCTGTCACTGCCCTCTTCAAGTGCATCTGCATCGATGTCTTTATACTTGTATTCATAACCAACATTCAAGAAAGAGTCATCAAGAACAACTGTAGCCGTGGCCAGTGAACCCAGATTCTCAAATAAGGGAGCTCGGTGGTGCGGTTTGACACAGTGCACAGACAACAGGTTCGGAGCAGAAATTGTGAGGTCCCTGATGGTGATGATCCTGCACTGGATGATGGACAACCTCTTGAGAGAGGAAGACGATATCTCAGAGCCATCCAGATAGCGGCCCTTGAGGTCAAGGACTTACAAAGAAGGGCACTGAGAACAGAGCTGCCTTAGCTTCTTCTCACTCAAACGACAACCTGACAGCTTCAGGTGTTCTAGGTGGCATGAGCTGACGTTGACGCGCTCCAGATTAGAGAAGACCTCGTCCTGTGTATGCTCAGTAAGCTTGATGACCCGAGCCCGGAGCCTCGGGGGGGGAGCGCTGTGGCGGCTGAGGCGCCAGAAGCAGAGGTCGAGAGGTGGCGCCAGCGGCGCGAGAGCACGCAGGTGCGCGCCACTTCCCACGCACGCAGGAATGACAACACGTGGTGCAGCAGCGCGTCAGGAAGCGCGCTGAGGCGGTCCGCCGGGGCCGCTACGTCGGCGGCACAAGTATCACCGACGGAGCTTAGCTTGGATTTTTTTCGTGGGCATATCGTCGAGCACCTGGTCTGCCGGCCCTGCGTATTGGCAACTTCCTCGCGTCGCGTCAGGCGTCAACGACGAGTTTCAAGAAAATTTGTCGGTAAAGTTGGTTTCGCAACGGCGATGAGATCGAATGAGGGAGGGGAGGAATGGATCGAAGTTACGGAATCGGTTCGTTGGAATAATTGTGGCGAGTTCTTGCCTCCTTCCCGCTTTCAGGGCTTGTTTAGTTACAAAATAAAAATTTAAAGAAAAATCAGATTCTTCGTTATATTAAATTTTACGACGTATGCCTGAAACATTAAGGCTTGTTTGGCATAGCTCAACTTCACTAGTAAAGTATTTTTTTAAAAAATAGCTTCATGAGTGACTTTCTAGATGAAGCTGAGCTGTTTTGGAGAAAGTGTTTGGCAAAATAGCTTTACCAACTACTTCATGTATAGTTAAGAGATAGAAATGAGGGAGAAGCTGCAATAAGCTACTTTTTTCCAGCTTCATCTCAACTTATGTCTTTGTGAGAGGAGGGGAAAAACAGCTTCACCCATGAAGCTGTTTTGGAAATA